>Ga0233427_10003987_pt1 | contig 12552 bp, 9 predicted proteins | sample SI_118_April2016_5_FD_179885 | JGI IMG/M metagenome (GOLD analysis project Ga0233427, IMG submission 179885) | Seawater microbial communities from Saanich Inlet, British Columbia, Canada - SI_118_April2016_100_MG | ecosystem: Environmental > Aquatic > Marine > Inlet | place: Canada: British...
CGAGCACGCGGAAGATCGATTCCGCGGCGGCCTGGCCCAACATGCCGGCGTGGAGCTGGGCGCGCAGTTCGCGCAAGGGACGGAAAAGCTCGACGCCCATCATCAGGACGATTAGGAGCGTGGCGATATCCATGACACCGGCCTCGACCCGCCATGCACCAAACGCCAGCGCGCCAGCCGCGCCGATCGCGATTGCGGCGTCGGTGATCCCGCGGCCCAGTGCATTGGTCGCATTCACCCACATCGTGCCATAGGCGAGGCTCATCGCCCTTTTCGCGAGCGAAGCGGCCTTGGGCGCACTTTGGCCGAAGGCCTTGAGTGTGGCCAGGCCCTGCACGGCATCGAGGAACTCGGCGCCGAAATCGGCATAGGTCTTGGCCCGTTCCAGGCTCGCCTTGTGATCAAGGCTGTGAAACAGCGTCGGCAGAACAAGGGCAACCAGGGCCGCGCCGACCAGCACGATAGCCAGCGGCAGATCGAGGAACGCGACAAAACAGAAGATCCCGACGGGTGTCAGGAAGGCGATCAGCAGTGTGGGCAGGAACTCGCCGAAATAGGTTTCCAACTGCTCGACACCGTCGACCACCGAAAGGATCACGTCGCCCGTGCGCTCGCGCCCGAACCAGGCCGGACCAAGCTCGACCGCCTTGTCATAGATCGTCTTGCGAATGGTGATCTGGACCCTGGCCGCGGTTTCGTGCGCGACCATGACCCGCAGGTATTCCAGCCCGCCGCGCAGCACCATCACCGCGCCGACCGCCACGATCGGCCACATCAGCTCCTGCAGTCCCGCGCCCTTGAAGACCTGTGCGATCAGCCAGCCGAGCAGCGCCAGCCGGCCGATGCCGACAATGGCAGCGGCAAGACCGATGAAGACGGAAAGTGCAATACGGCCGCGAACGCCAGCCGTGAAAGCCCAGAGACGACGATCCATGTACATGCGCAGAGACTAATCAGCCGCACCTCGCGTGCAACCATGTCGGTCTGTTGCGCAAGATCGCCCGGTACGCGCTGCCGGCCGTGAGCATCAAGCGCAACGCTCCCGGCGATCGAGATCATGTCGCCGAAGCGGTCCGAGAGCGACATCGGAACTTCGAAGTCGAACTGCCAGCACTCGTCGGGCCAATTGCGATGTCGTTCCATGATGGGTCCCTCCTGATGTAGAACAAAGTCTGGTTCAGAATGACGACAAGGTACAGGCGGGGAAAGGTCATGGGACGACTGCAGGGCAAAACGGCACTGGTGACCGGCGCGGCATCGGGGATCGGCCGGCGCACCACGGAACGGTTCGTCGAAGAAGGTGCCAGGGTCGCCATGACCGATATCAACGCCGAGGGGCTGGCTGCAGCAGCCGCGCCCCTGGGCGATGCCGTCATCACACTGCACCACGACATCACCGATGAGCAGTCCTGGATCGATGTCGTGGGCCAGGCCGTCGATCAGCTCGGCAGCATCAATATCCTGGTCAACAGCGCCGGCACCGGCAAGGCCACCAACATCGAGGACACCACCCTGGAAGACTGGCACCGGGTCATGGCGATCAATGCCGACGGCACCTTCCTGGGCTGCAAGCACGGCGTCATCGCGATGAAGGAGACCGGTGGCGGCGCGATCGTCAACCTCTCCTCGGTCTCGGGCCTGATCGGTGGCCACAACATGACCGCCTACAACGCGAGCAAGGGTGCGGTGCGCCTGCTGACCAAATCGGTCGCGCTTCATTGCGCACGCAAGGGCTACAACATCCGCTGCAATTCCGTGCACCCGGCCTTCATCCTCACACCGATGGTCGAAGCCATGATCGAACGCAGCCGCGACCCCGCCAGCACGGTGGGCAAGCTGGAAGCCCAGATCCCGCTGGGCCATATGGGCGAAGCGACCGACGTCGCCGACATGATTGTTTATCTCTCAGGCGACGAAAGCCGCTTCGTAACCGGCGCGGAGTTCGTGATTGATGGCGGACTGACTGCAGGGTGAGGATTTGTTTGTTTTGCCTCAGGCGACGTCGTTCGCTGTTCTTGTTTGTTCCCTCAGGCGCCGGGCGCGTGCTCCGCACGCTTGGCTTTCGCGCCGTTGGCGCGCCGTCGCAGTCGCTTTGCTCTCGCCGCCGAGCGCAATCACTAAAGGCGGCTGTTTCTCTCGTCCCATCCACACATACAGCCGTCATGCCCCCACTTGATGGGGGCATCCATCCCGGACCCTGCAGGTCCGTACCGGCGGGAGATGGATCGCCCGGTCAAGCCGGGCGATGACGGGAGGGAGAGGACGGTGGCACGGATCGCGACATCCCTCCGGTGCACTGCTGCGAAAGCAAAGCGTCAGCTCCGGTAACTCGTACCGCGTTCGCGTTCGAGCTGGGTGAGCAGGCTGGGCCATTCCATGCCGCTGCGGGCATGGCCATTGGGTGCAAAAATACGCCGGCCCTGTTCGATCGTCTTTTGTTGCACCGCTTCACTGAGGTAATGGAGCGGCACCCCACCGGCGAGACCATCGACCTGATAGCGGCAGGCGGCTTCGGCCCGGTGCATCCAGACAAAGGCAGCAGCGACGCTGTCGCCGCAGGTCATCAGGCCGTGATTGCGCATGATCAGGATCTTGTTGTCGCCGAGATCACGCACCAGGCTTTCCTGCTCGGACGCATCGAGCACGACGCCTTCGTAGTCGTGATAGGCAACCCAGCCCAGGATGATCAGGGCCTTCTGGTTGAGCGGCAGCAGGCCATCGCGTTGCATCGCGACCGCATTGCCCGCGCGGGTGTGGGTGTGGAGCACGCAATGGACATCCGGGCGGGCGTGATGGATGCAGCTATGGATCAGGAACCCGGCCGGATTGACCGGAAAGTCGCTGTCGCCGACGACGTTACCCTCCTGATCGACCTTCACCAGATTGCTGGCGGTGATCTGGTCGAAAAGCAGTCCATAGGGGTTGATCAGGAAATGCTCGCTGCCTGGAATGCGGGCCGAGATGTGGGTGCCCGAGAGGTCGGACCAGCCGTAGAGATCGACAAGCTGGTAACAGGCCGCGAGGTCACAGCGGGCCTGCCATTCGGCTTGCGCCATGCCTTGCGGTACGGAACGGTCATCAAGGGCGGTCACGGCCATATGTCTCTCCATCGGCAGCCACACAGACAGCATAACAACACCTGGGACCAAGCCCAATCCTCATCACAGCCTGTGACAACCGTGCTGTCTGGCTGATTGATGAACCTGACTAAGCCAAACCGGCAGGAAAAGTCTGTTTACAGGTCAGGACAAACGATCCAGGCTTTTGCCGATCCGCCAGGAGCATTCCGCCATGGGTATCGTCGCGACCAGTCCCCGGTTCACCATCAATCACGTCGACAATCGCAGCGATCATCTCGATGTCGCCTGGGCCGACGGTCACCAGAGCAGGTTTGATGCGGTGTGGCTGCGTCATACCTGCCGCTGCGATGCGTGCGGCACCTATGAAAGCGGCATCCGCCCCCTGCGCCTGACGGAGATTCCCGACGATATCGCGCTTTCAGAAGCCGGCCTCAACGGCGATGGCGGCGTCGACGTTGTCTGGTCGAGCGATGGTCACAGCGGGAGGTTCGACGCCGACTGGCTGCGCTCGACCTGCAACAGCCCTGCTGAACGCAGGCGCAGACGCTGGACGCCGACCCTGTGGGGCCGCGAAATCGAAGGCCGGGTTCCAGAAGCCGACTATGCTGTCTGCAAGACCGATGACGATGCCCGCCTGACCATGCTGGAGGCATTGCGCGATTACGGTTTTGTCCTGCTGCGCAACGTGCCCGACGACCCCGAGGTAACCGCAGAGATTGCCGCCCTGGCAGGACCGTTGCGTGTGACCAATTACGGCAGCGTCTATGACTTCACCTATCAGCCCGATGCGCTGGTTTACGGCGATCTCAACGTCAAACTCGATCCCCATTGCGACGAACCCTACCGGCAGGCACCGCCTTCGATCACCTGCTTCCATTTCGTGCGTGCCGCCAGCACAGGCGGCGCATCGACCATGACCGACGGTTTCCGCCTGGGCGACGAAATGCGCGAACAGGACCCGGAAGCGTTCAAACTGCTCTCGACCGTGCCGCTGACCCATTACCGGCGTTTGCTGAAAACCGGCCGGGATTTCCGCATGCGCGCGCCGGTCTTCAGCCTGGATGAAGAACGCGAGGTCGCCGGCATCCGGCTCAACGATCGCGGTGCCGGGCCGATCGATGCCGACAGCGAACTCGTCCGGCCGATGCTGCGTGCCTTGCGCAAGCTCGAAGCAATGCTGTTCGACGAGGCCAACCAGGTCGTGGTCCCGGTCGGCAGCGGTGAGGCGCTGTTCTTCAACAACCAGCGTGTGCTGCATGGCCGTACGGAGTTTGCCCCCGATGGCGAACGTTACATGCGGACCTGCAATGTCGAGCTCGATGAGTTCTATTCGACCCTGCGCATGCTCGCCCAGCAGCAGGGCCGCGAAGGCGCGTTCATGAACCTGCCCCATGGCGCCCTGACCTGAGGCCTGAAAGCCTACTTGACTTAAGAAAGTATTTACTTTCTATTTACCGCCATGGAAGGGGCACCATGAGCGACATCACACAACCCGGTATCGGCTGGGCCGACCTGTTCCGGGGCGGCCGCGCGCCGCTCGTGATCGCGCTGACCCTGGGTATCTGGCTCCACGCCGCCGACAGCCTGCTGGTGGTCACCACCCTGCCCAGTGCGGTGGTTGAGATCGGTGGCGATGCCTATGTCGCCTGGACCTATTCGCTCTACATGCTGGCTTCGATCCTTATCGGTGCAACCACGGGGCTGATCACGCTCAAGCTCGGCCTGCGTTTCGCCTTCATCGTGGCCGGCGTTTTCTTTGGTGTCGGCTGCGCCATCTCTGCCGTCGCGCCCGACATGGCGGTCATGCTGGTCGGCCGTTTCATCCAGGGTGCGGGCGGCGGCGGGCAGGTGGCGCTGGTTTATGTCGCGCTCGACCGCCTGTTCCCCAATGCCATGATGCCCAAGCTGGTCGCGCTGACCTCTGCCGTCTGGAGCATGTTGGCGTTCTGCGGCCCGCTGGTCGGTGGCCTCTTTGCCAGCTACGACATGTGGCGCGGCGCCTATTGGGCATTCGCCCTGCAGGCCGCACTGTTCGTGGTTCTGGTCGTGGTCGCGGTTCCCCATGGCCGGCGCGACGATGAACCCGACGCCGATAGCGGTATCCCGCTGCTGCGCCTGCTTCTCCTCGCCGGCGGCATCCTGCTGGTTTCCGCTGCGGGCGCCGATCCCAATCCGATTGCGGCACCGGTCATGATCGCCGCAGCGTTCGTGCTGTTCGGGCTGTTCCTGTGGCGCGACAAACACGCAGGCGAAGGCAGGATGTTGCCGCCCTCACCCTTTTCGCCCGCGACGATCCATGGCGCAGGCCTGCTGATGGCCTTCCTGCTGGCGACTGCGACCATTTCGTTCTTCACCTATGGCCCTTTCTTCCTGGAACGCATATTCGGCGTCTCGCCGCTGGAATCCGGCTACATCGTCGCTGCCGAATCCGTCGCCTGGGGCGGTGCTGCCATCGCCATCGCCAATGTCGGGCTGGGCACCGAACGCTGGCTGATCCGGACGGGACCGCTGGTCTGTCTGATCGGCCTGGTTGGCCTGGCGTTCACCATGCCCAATGGCGAGATCTGGCCGATCATGCCATTTGTCCTGATGCTGGGCCTGGGCTTCGGGCAGATGTGGGGCCTGGTCATCCGCCGGGTGACGGAATCTGCGCCATCGGCCGACCGCGAACGCACCTCTGCAGCGATCCCGACCATCCAGATGTTCGGCTATGCGCTGGGTGCTGCGCTGTGCGGCGTGATCGCCAACAGCCTGGGATTTGCCGAGGACGCGCCGATCCCAACCCTGCAGACCATCAGCTTCTGGGTCTTTGCCGGCTTCATCCCCTTTGCACTGCTGGCCTGGTGGGCCGCCTAGCGGCTGGCTTGCGATCGCGATGAAGGAACGTTGTGATGAACATCAAGAGACACGGCATCATCCTCAACACCGAGAACTTCAGGGACTGTGTTGCCTTCTACCGGGACGCCGTGGGCCTTCGTGTCGCCGAGGAAATCAACCCGGCTGACGACGAGATCACGGTGTTCGATCTGGATGGGGCCTATCTGGTGGTGGAAACCGGTGGCAATGCGGCGAACGGGGTCAAAGACGTCGAGAGCAATCCCACGAAGTTCCGCTTCAATGTGGAGGACGTGGAAGCATCAGCGACGACCCTGCGCAGCCGGGCCATCGCCGTGGAGGTGTTCGAATATGATTGGGGCACGACCGCGGAGTTCTTTGACCCCGACGGCAATCGCTGTGCCCTGCGTTCCCAAAGAGGGTTCGGGATCCAGGCTCAGGACTCGTTAAAGCACCTGTGACCTGATCCGGGGATGTGGTCCACCGTCCAGGTCCGGGTCCGTCGGTGATGGTTGCCCTGCTGGGCTGACCGGAGCGCAGGGTAGACCTGCAGGGTGCGGCAGAATGGCTGCAGGAGCAGGTGGCTCGAAGCCCAGAGAACTGCCCTGCCCGAACACACCATCGGCGCAAATTCGGTTGATAAGGGGTTGCAGGTCGTCAGAATGACGCTCCAGACAAGCAACACCCGGAGGAGACCCTGTTCCATGACCTTCAAGACGATCTTTGGCCGCACCGCCTTTCTTGCCGCCGCACTGGCGCTATTGCTGACGGCGACATCGCAAGCCAGGGCAGCTTGCAGTGACCATGCAGGCCCCGGCGTTGATTGGTTTCAGTGCGATTATTCATTCTGGGATCTGACCGGCGCGAACCTGAGTGGCGCGAGCCTGACTGGCGCGGACCTGACCGCCGCAACCCTTAGCGGCGCGAACCTGACCAACGTGAACCTGGACGTTGCGATTTGGACAGACGGACGGGTATGTGCCGAAGGGTCAATTGGGGGCTGCGACTAGCCTTCAGGCAATCCCGGCGCGGGTCGGCTGGTTTACTCCAGTCGGCCGCTCCCATCCCTCGGACGCGCCCGCTTGCGCAGCTCAGATGTCGCTGTCGGAGATCAAGACTCCACTGGCGTTATCGTCACATCCCACCGTTGCAGCTTGGTATGGGGCCGCCGGGCAAGGTCGTGCCACAGAGAATCACGCCCGTCAGGTCCGCCCCGGTCAAACCGAAAGGTCCAACACACTTACGGCAAAGTCTTCTACCGCCAACGTCACAAGATCGAGAATGTCTTTGGCAGGCTCACGCACTGGCGACGAGTCGCAACCAGATACGACCGATGCCCACACACCTGCATGTCCGCAAACTGTATTGCGGCAACCGTAGCCTGTTGGTTGTGACCCATGAGTCCTGAGCCTAGATCAGGTCCTCCAGGGCCGCGATCACGGCATCGCCCATGCCGGGCGTTGAGACCGTGCTCTCTCCCGGCGCTGCGAGATCAGACGTACGCGCACCGCCATCGAGTGCCGCCTCGACCGCCCGTTCCAGCATCGCCGCCTCTTCGGGCGCATCAAGGCTCAAGCGCAGCATCATCGCGACCGACAGGATCGAGGCCAGGGGATTGGCCAGGCCCTGGCTTGCAATATCGGGCGCACTGCCGTGGACCGGCTCATAAAGGGCGGCGCGGCGGCCGTCCCCGCGCGCAGGCCCGAGCGAGGCCGAGGGCAACATGCCGAGCGAACCCATCAGCATGGCCGAGGCGTCCGACAGGAGATCGCCGAACAGGTTATCGGTCACGATCACATCGAACTGGCGGGGATCACGGACAAGCTGCATGGCGCAGTTGTCGGTCAGCATGTGGTGCAGCGTGAGATCGGGGAATTCGTCGGCGTGCACCTGCGAGGCGACCTCGCGCCACAGGATGCCGGTTTCCATCACGTTCGATTTCTCGACCGAGTGCACAATGCCGCGCCGGTCACGCGCCAGTTCGAACGCCTGGCGCACGACCCGTTCGATTTCATCGGAGCTGTAGATCTGGGTATCGACGCCGCGCCGCCGCCCGTCGGGAAGCTCTTCGATGCCGCGCGGCTCGCCATAGTAGATGCCACTGGTGAGTTCGCGCAGGACGATAAGATCGACACCACGGATCACTTCCGCCTTCAGGGTCGACGCGTTTTCGAGCGCGGGCAGGCAACGCGACGGACGGATGTTGGCAAAGAGATCCAGCTCGCGGCGCATGCGCGTGAGGCCGTCCATGCCCGCCTTGGGCCGGGCTTGGGGAAGGTCATCCCATTTGGGCCCGCCCGAGGCGCCGCACAGCACGGCATCGACCTCACCAGCATGGATCACGGTTGCGTCACGCACGAACACTCCGTGTCGGTCGAAACAGGCACCGCCATAGAGATCTTCCTCGAAATGGAGCGGGAGACCGCGACGGTCGGCGAACCAGGAAAGCACCCTGGCGCCCTGTTCGGTCACCTCCGGGCCGATGCCATCGCCGCCCATCAGCAGCACGGTCTTGTGGTTGGTCATGCCGGCTGTTCCTCCATCGAGAACACGTGCAAGGTTGTCGCTGAAACCCTGCAACGTCACGGCATGGAATGCCAAGCATGATCGACCTCTACACGTCCTACACGACCAACGCGCAACGGGCCTCGATCGCGCTGCTGGAATCGGGCCTGCCCTACAGGCTGCACCACATCGACCTCTACAAGGGCGAGCACAAGACGCCCGAGTTCCTGGCGATCAATCCCAACGGCACCCTGCCCGCCATGACCGACCGCGACGGGCTCGAGGGCAAACCGCTGACCCTGACGCAATCGGCTGGGATCGCATGGTACCTGGCGGAGAAATCCGGCCGCCTGTTGCCAAAGGGGCCCCGCGCGCTGGCCCTGGCGCAGGACTGGAACCTGTTCCTGGCGACCGACATCTATCCGCCCTTTGCTTCGCAGTATTACCTGCGCTGGTCCGACCTGCCGGACCCGGAACCGGCCGCAGCCATGTTCGAGACCCGCATGCGCAACGCCTTCGGCCAGCTCGACCGCGAACTGGCTGAGCGGCCCTTTGTCTGCGGCGAGGAGATCACGATCGTCGACATCAACGCCTATCCCATGACGGCCATGGCTACGCAGGATTTCGCCGTGCTGGGCGACCTGAAAAACCTGATTGGCTGGCGCGACAGGCTGGCGGAGCGTCCTGCGGTCGCTGAAGCGATGGGCTGGTACGCCGACAACGCACCGGCCTTGGACAAGGTGCCCGACACCTGGGCGGAAACGCTGAAAGGTTAGAGGCAGTTTGAGCGCTTCCCCTCCCCCTTTGAATCCGAGGGGTATGTTCGGAACGTTTGGCCGACACTGATCCCTGCCGAAGCTGCCGTGCATGGATCCCGGCTCAAGGCCGAGATGACACCTGAGAGAGTGGGAGGGCTGGTTCTACCCTACCCGTCATCGCCCCACTTGATGGGGCGATCCATGCCGACCGTGTCGATGCCATATCGTCCTGCACGTGTTGCCGGCAGGACGGGATGGATGGCCCGGTCGAGCCGGGTCATGACAGGTGTGGGGGGGCCGTGTGGGCTGTCAGGCAGCGGTGGTTGCGCGGAGGTCGTTCAGGAGTGCCGTGACATCCACTGGCGCAAGCTGCTGGCCGGCATCGAGGCGTTCGCCGACGGCCGTGAGCAGGCGGGCGTGGAGGAACTGGCGGAGATGGACGGGCATGTCGGCGGTTGCGGCGGCGACAGCGTCTTCGAGTTCGTCACTCCAGAGCGCCGAGTGCGCCTCACGAGCCTCGCCGAGGCCGTAGAGCGGGGGTTCGGTCCAGTCGCGGGATGCGCGGATTTCATCGCGGCGTGACGTCGTTGCCTCGTCGTCGACGGTGCCGTCGGCCTGCAACACCACGCCATAGTGTTCCTGCGCGGTATCACGATGGACAAAACCGTTGGCGACATCGTCGGCGACCTTTTCGGCACGGCGTTCCAGGGGATCACCGAAACCGCCGCCGCCCTGGGTGCCGATGCGCAGGGCGTCGCCGGGATCCATCTCCAGAACGTCGATCTTGCCGAGGTCCTGCTCACGGTCGGTGCCGGGATGGAGCGTGGTGTAGCCGGTAGCACCCATGTGGCCGCCCAGCCGACCGGGCGGGCCGAAGATGTAACGTTCCATCGAGCGCGAGGTGATCGAGGTGTAGGGCGAGGAGGTTTCGAACTCGATCTCGATGCCGGTGCCGCCACGGAACTTTCCCGGGCCGCCGGAATCATCCCGCAGGCCATAGTGGCGGATGAGAATTTCCGGCATCTCGTTCTCGAAGATTTCGGTCGGGATGTTCTTGAGGAAATTCAGGATAACCATGGTGCCGTCGACCCCGTCATCGGCGGGGCGGCCGCCGGCACCGCCGACAATCGGCTGGATGACCGAGACCTTGTGCCCACCGCTCTCGAAATCGGGGACCGAGACCAGCAGGATCGAACCCTGGCCGGAATCGGTCGCCGGCAGCTCCATCGGCACGGCCTGGGCCAGTGCACAAACCGTGACATCACAGACCTTGTGGCTGGTGGCGTAACGCGCGCCATAGGCGGCACCGGGCTCGGGGTTGAGGATCGTGCCCTTGGGAATCGTCACCTTCATCGGGCGCACGAGCCCGGCGTTGTAGGCGATGCCCGGCTCCTGGGTGCAGATCCAGTTGACCAGGCCGGTGATCAGCATCCAGTGGCCATGATGGCCATAGGTCGGGATGTTGAGGGCGGCGCGGACCTGGGGCGCGGTTCCAGTGAAATCGAGCATCATCTCGCCGCCGCTGATCGTCATCGCGACGTGGATGCGCACGAGGCCGAGACCGACCATGTCGGCTTCGATGTAGTCGGTGTGGCGGTAGGTGCCGTCGGGCACATGATCGATCACCCGCCGGGCCTGGGTCTCGGCATAGTCGAGCACCTGGTCGACGGTGGCATCGATGGTCGCGAAATCATACTGGCCGACCAGCTCGCGGACCCGGTTTTCTGCCGTGGCGAGCCCGGCGAGGCAGGCTTTCATGTCGCCCCAGTTCTGGCCCGGCGTGCGGCAGTTCGCCTTGATCATGTCGAGCAGGGGTTTTTTGAGCGCGCCTGCGCTGTAAAGCTTCTGCGGCGTGATCCGCAGGCCTTCCTGATAAACTTCCGTGGATGACGGCGCGATCGAGCCCGGCACCCGACCGCCGATGTCGGAGACATGGATGAAGGTCCAGCTCCAGCAGAGCAGTTCGCCGTCGATGAAGACCGGTTTCCACAGGTAGACATCGCTAAGGTGGGTCGCCATGCCCTTTGTGGCGTCAGGATCGTTGGAGATGAAGATGTCGCCCTCGGCCACGTCATCGCCGATCGCGGCCAGCGCGCCTTCCATCGGCATGCCGATCATCATCAGCACGCCATAACGGCGCGGCGCGGCAAAGACCTCGCCCTGGCGCGAGACCAGCACGGAGCCGTAATCCTGGGTTTCCTTGACGAACACGGTATGGGCCGTGCGCGAGACGACCTGGGCCATCTCGTCGACAATCGCCTGGAACCGGTTGGAGAGAATCTCGAGACGGATCTTGTCGACCATCAGATACGCTCCCCGATCAGGTTGGCATGGTCGTCCACGGTGACCCGGAAGCCTGCCGGGACATAGACCGTGGTGTCGTACTGCTCGACCACCATCGGTCCCTCATAGAACTCACGTGAGCGCAGGCTGCCGCGTTGCCAGACCGTGGCTTCAAGCGCCTCGCCCCGTTCATGAATCATCCGGGTGCCCTTGGGCCCGGACGGTGCATCCTCAGCACCGGTCACCAGATGCACGGCGGGTTTGGGCGTCACACCGACGATCTGCAGGCGGGCTTCCAGCATGCGCGCGGGGGCATCGGTATCGGTGTAGCCATAAACCTGGCCATAACGGGCGTTGAACCAGTCGACGACCTTTGATGTAGCAAGTTCGCCAGACGCGACATCCGGGAACGGGACGTTCACCTCATAGGACTGGCCGACATAACAGAGATCAGCCGAGCGCAGGATATAGACCTGATCGAGCTCGACATCCTGATCGGCAAGCCAGCTTCGTGCCTGCTCTTCCAGACGCCGGTAGATCGTCTGGAGTTCATCGTCAGGGAAATCACGGGCTTCGCGCCAGATGCTCTGGACGAAATCGGCGCGGAAATCGGCAACCAGACAGCCAAGCGCACAGAGAATGCCGGGCGAAGGCGGCACGAACACACGGCGCATGTTGAGTTCACGCGCCAGCATGAAGACCTGGGTGGGTCCGGCAGCGCCATAGGCCACCATCGAGAAGCCCGAGGTGTCAACGCCGCGCCGCGCCATCTGAGGCAGCAGTTCGGCATAGATGTTGGCGGTGGTGACCTGGAGGATCGCGTCAGCCGTTTCGGCACGCGAGAAACCCAGGACCGACGCGACGGAATCGATCGCCGCATGGGCTGCTTCGCGATCGAGCTTCATCTCACCGCCCAGGAAGCTGTCTGGTGCGACAATGCCGGCTGTCAGATAGGCATCGGTCACCGTCGGGCGCGTGCCACCACGGCCGTAGCAGGCAGGACCCGGCACGGCGCCGGCACTTTCGGGCCCGACCTTCAGCACGCCTTCGGCGTCGGTCCAGGCGATCGAGCCGCCGCCGGCGCCGACCGC
>Ga0233427_10004006_pt1 | contig 12513 bp, 11 predicted proteins | sample SI_118_April2016_5_FD_179885 | JGI IMG/M metagenome (GOLD analysis project Ga0233427, IMG submission 179885) | Seawater microbial communities from Saanich Inlet, British Columbia, Canada - SI_118_April2016_100_MG | ecosystem: Environmental > Aquatic > Marine > Inlet | place: Canada: British...
ATAAAATCACCAATTAATTTAACTCCAATTAGTGAAGCATTCAAGGATTCGGATGTAATTATATTAATGACGGATCATGATGATTTTAAAAAAATAGATTTTGGAAAAATAAAAAATGAAATGAAATCACACATTATAATAGATGGTAGAAATCTTTTCAAAGATAAAAAACTTAAAGAATTAGGATTTGCATATAGAGTAGTTGGAAAACCTTAAAAATTTAATTTTCATTAGATTTCAATTCATACGTATATTGAATTAGTTTGAATACAGTTAATCAGATAAAAAATCTAAAATTAAATATCATAATTCAATTAATTCTTGCTTTTGAATTTCTAATAGTTTGTCAGGATCACCTCCAGACCATCCTGCGTCTAAAGACCATTCTTCTAAAGTGATTTGTAATGCTTTTCTTTCAATATCTTTTTCTACATATATAGCACCATGAATAGCATTAGGAGAATCCTGAAAAACCATTATTGTATTATCTAAATTATATGGTTCAAAAAGTATTGAAGATTCATCTATATCAGATGCAACATATGTAGTACCTGGATCTCCTTTTTTCCAACCTTTAGAAAAATAAGCCATCATAATTAAAGTGCTAGGACCTACGTTATGAAAATGGGGAAGTTGAAATCCATCTTGAGTCATTCCAATATAATGAAAATGTTTGAGTTTTGAGACTGACATTTACAAATTTTTGATTACCAAAAAATGAATCTAAATTAACATATCATAGTAGCATTAATTAACTAATATTTTAGTTTCAAGGTGATAAATTTGAATTTAGTTATTGGAATTCCAGCATATAATGAAGAAGAAAATATTGCAAAAATAATAGTAGAAATTAAAAAAATTACTAAGAACATAATAGTTTGCAATGATGGTTCTACGGATTTAACTGCAGAAATTGCGGAAAAATTGGGAGTTATTGTAATTAATCATGAGAAAAATCAAGGATATGGTGCAGCCATAAAAAGTATTTTTTTAAAAGCAAAAGAGATAGATACTGATGTTTTAGTTACTTTTGATGCAGACGGGCAACATAGAATAGAAGACATTTCCAAAGTATTAAGCCCAATTAAAGAAGGGAAAGCAGATATTGTAATTGGATCCAGATTTCTTAGTGAAGAATCAAATGACATTCCCGATTATAGAAAATTAGGAATTAAGATAATAACTAAAATTACAAATACTTCAATTAAAGAAAAAATTACAGATTCACAAAGTGGATTTAGAGCTTATAATAAAAAAGTTCTTTCAGAAATAATTCCAACAGAAATGGGCATGGGAGTTTCAACTGAAATACTAATCAAAGCAAGTAATAAAGCATGTAAAATTACAGAAGTTCCAATTAAAATTCTGTATCAAGGAAATACATCAACACATAATCCTGTTTCTCATGGAGCCTCAGTTATAGTAAGTACAATAAAATTTACATCAATAGAACATCCCCTAAAATTTTATGGTATTTCAGGTATTACTAGTACCGCAATAGGATTATTTTTTATGATATGGACTTTACAAGAATTTTCACAGTTTGGTACTCTTCCTCCAATCACGACTTTAATCTCGATAGGTTTTGTATTAATAGGAATGATTTTATTAATTGCTGCAATTTTACTTCACTCATTAATTTCAGTAATACGAGAGAAATGATTAGTGAAAATTAGATATCATGAATAAAGATAGAAAATTATGGGAAAAAATATTAGGACTTAAAGGATTAGCAAGTATAGGATTTGCAGATACCATAGGTAGCGGTATAACTGCAATATTTTGGTTTTTTATAGCATCACAACTAAGCAGTAGTTCATATGGTGAAATTCATTATTATTTAGGAATTGCAGGAGTAGCACAAATAATATCACTAATAGGAAATTCTAATGTTTTAAGCGTATACGCTGCAAAAAATGTAAAAATAATTTCAACATTATTTTTTATTTCATTAATTGCAGGTTTTATTTCTTCACTAGTTGTTATAATTTTGCTTGCTAGAATTGATGCAGCACTATTAATTTTTGGTTATATAATCATGGATTTATCCACAGGAGTTTTACTTGGAAGAAAATTATTTAAAAAATATTTAATGTTTATTTTATTACAAAAAATACTTACATTAGTAATAGGTATTGGATTTTATTTTATTTTTGGAGAACAGAGTATTATTTTTGCATTGATATTATCTTATTTACCTTACATAATCATAGTAGGAAAAGAATTAAAAAAAGAGAAAATTATTTTTTCTCAATTAAAACAAAGAAAAGATTTTATCATAAATAATTATTTCTCAAATTTATCAGGTAGTTTTGCAGGACAAATGGATAAAATAATCATTGCACCACTCTTAGGATTTGAATTATTAGGTAACTATGCTTTAGCGTTACAATTCTTTGTTGTGCTAATGGTATTTTCAGGCATAGTTTTCAAATATATTCTCCCACAGGATTCATCTGGAATTAAAAATGAAAATCTCAAAAAAGGAACAATATTAATTTCAATATTAATCGCTATTTTATCATCAATATTTTTACCAATTGTTATTCTCCATCTATTTCCACAGTACATAGAAACAATTGATGCAATCCAAATTATCAGTTTTTGCGTCATTCCAAGTACAATTTCAATGTTATATACATCAAAATTCTTGGCTTTAGAAAAAAGTAAGTATGTTTTAATGAGTAAAATATTTTCAATCGTGATCATGATAACAGGTTTTATGACATTAGGTCCAATTTTTGGCATAATTGGTTTATCAATTACTTTAGTAATTTCTACTTCTGTAGAAGCTTTCTATTTAGTATTAGTAAATAAATTTCGAGAGAGGAATAATGGATAGTGTGTGAGAGAATAAATTAATTCAAAACAACAATGTAGTTAATCAGTTTATTTGTAAACACTATATTGTCATTTCACTAATCATTATTGGGATCATAGGTGGAATTATTACATTAGGTCCAATTTTAGGCATAGAAGGACTGGCATGGACTCATTTACTTGCATCATCAGTTCAAGCAGTATTTTCAATGGTAAGTATGAAAATTTTCAAAAATAGATAACCGTGTATCTAAAAAAACATGAAAGAGTAACAGGGTTTATTTAAAAAAACAAACTGAAAGTTAATGGAATTGCAAGAAATTAAAAAAGAATTTTCAAATAAAAATATTGTATTAATATTAACAGTTATAGCTCTAATAGGAATAATATTTAGATTAATTTTTTTGCCATTTAATTTACCAGTATTATATGATGGATTAGGATATTTTTGGTATGGTATTGATATGAGTATTGTATCACAATTTCCTTTGGGCCATGATATTACAAATAATTTGTGGCCATCAATATTAGGAATTATGTTTAGTAGTATAAATTCAGAAAATTTTTTAGATTATTCAAATGCACAGAGAATTTTATCATCAATAATATCTGTGATGACCATAATTCCAATATTTTTTCTATGTAATAGATTTTTTGATAAAAAATTAGCTCTATTAGGAAGTTCATTATTTATTTTGGACCCAAGAGTAATTCATAATTCAGTATTAGGAATTACTGAACCACTTTTTCTTTTAGTAGGTATTACTACAATTTTTTTGTTTTTAAGTGAAAATAAAAAAATTATTTATGTATCTTTTGCAACAGCAGCAATTTTTTCATTGGTTAGGTATGAAGGAATTTTAATAATAATTCCAATGACAGCCATATTTTGGTTTAGATTTAGAAAAGAGAGAAAAATAATTATAAAATATTTAATTGCAATAGTAATTTTTATTTTAGTATTAACTCCTATGGTAATAATAAAAGAACAAACTATGGGGTATGATGGTTTAATTAGTCACGTTGGTGCAGGTATCCAAATAGCAGTAGTAAATAATGAATTAAACGAAGATTCAGATCAAAGGAAATTTTTCCCTCTACTAGGAATTACTAATTTGGTTAAATATTTAGGATGGATTCTTGTTCCAAATTTAATTTTATTTTTACCCATAGGAATTATTTTATTCTTTAAAAAAAGAGATATTAAAAAAAATTCATTATTATTGATAGGAATAATTTCTCTTATACCAGCATTTTATGCTTATTCTAGAGGTATTTTAGATACCAGATATTTATTGATAGTATATCCAATTTTGATAATTTTTTCACTTTATGCTATTAATTGGATAGGAGAAAAAATTCATAGAAGAAATTTAATTATTGTAATTGTTTTTGTAGGAATATCTATCTTATCAATAGCGTTTTTAGATATTAAAATGGATAATGAACATGAAATTGAAGCATTTGAAATTGCATTAAAAAATATTCCTCAGTTATCTGTGATAAATTCTTACGAGACGGAGTCTACATATTACAGAAGTGCAGTGATAGGGGAAATGAAAGAATTTCCTATATTGAGTAATGAAGTTAATAGGAAAATTTTACTATTGTCTACAAATGATGTAAATACAATAGAAGATTTTTTGATAACAAATGAAGAAGAAAAATTAAAACATATTATAATTGATAATGTTGCACAAAGACCAGAGTTCTTAAAAGAAGTTTTTACAAATGAAGAAAAGTTTCCATATCTCAAAAAAATATATGATTCAAAAGCAGATGGGTATAACTATCATTTAAAAATTTTTGAAATTGATTATAATCAATTTAATGAGTTAAGGAATTGATTGGGTAGAATGGTATTTTGAATAATTAATCTCAAATACTTTTACATTAAAATTTTCATGATTGAAATCTTTTGAATCATAAACTTTGATCAAAAATGGATATTGTTTATCTTCAAAATATAGTTGATTTACAAAATTGAAAAATGAGGTTCCCTCTGAAGTTGCCATAATGTGTGTTAAACCAACTTTTTCGCCATTTTCAAGTAATTCGTTCATATTTGTTCCATATACAGAAATTCTAGAAAATTGTGTTTGTGGATAATTAAAATACACATCACCATCTTTCCAATTTTCAGTAATTTTTATACCTAGAAAAATCTCAGAATTTTCAAAAATCATAGGATGATTAAAATATTTTTGTGTATTGTATGGTTCAAATAATAATTTTCCATTAAAATTTTGTATTAAATATTTTGTAAAATCCATTTGTTCATTTTCCAATATAGAAGTTGATTGTTCATAACGAGAAACCATTATGGATGAGGTTATAATCAAAATACAAAAAATCAATATAAAAAAGAATTTAGAATTATTATGTAAAAAATTGAACTTTTGAAAAGAATATTTTAAAGTAAAAATTGAAAAAATCATCAAAAAAGGAAAAAGAAAAAGAATTAATCGTTTATCAGGAATCACAGAAAAAGGAACTATAGAAATAACAATAGATACAATCAATACTATTGAGATAGGAGATAAGCTATAATGGGATATTTTATTTTTAAAAGAAAAAATAATTCCTAGTGGTGTTAAAATAATTAGATATGGAAGCATCATATAAGCAAGAGTTGAAAATAAATTTATACTACCATTAAAGAAAAATTTTTCAATAAAATTTTGTAATCCGTTAGAGATAATAAAATCAATTGCAGTATATTTTTCTCCTGGAAGAATACTTCTACTATGAGAATAATCACCCAACCAAAGACGTTCACCTATCCAATTATACATAGGATTACCAAATTGTTCATATCTTTGTAGTAAAAAAGGTGAAACTGTTATTATAAAAATCAGGGAATAAAATAAAAAATTTCTTATTGATAATATTGAAAATTTAAATTTAATAAAATAGATAATTGCTAAAATAGGAAATAAGATAAATCCATTAGGTCGTATCCACCATAAAATACCTGCTAAGATAAATGATAAAATAATATATTTTTTTTCATTTCTCGTAATAAAATATATAGAAAATATCATTGTAAAAATAAAAAGTGATTCTGAAAACCCTAGAACTGAATTTTGAATTAATCGTGGCTCAAAAGCAAAAATAGCAACAACCAATAAAGAAAATTTAGGATCAAGGTATCTATTAGATAATAAATACATGGGAATTATTGTTAAGGAAGACATAGCTATACTCAAAATTTTGCTTGTGTTAGAATAATCTAAAAAATTATCTGAATTTAGTACATACATAAAAGGAGATTGAAATAGTGGCCAACCTGAATGTCTTTGAGGATGTTCTAAGAATTGACCTTGAGATTGAGCCATAGAATGTTGAGTATATTCTAAAGCATCAGAAAATACAGGAATAGAAAAATCAGCTAGATATAATCTAAAAGATAAAGAGATAATTGTAATAATTGCTAAAATTAAAAAAATCTTTTTTCGAGAAAATAAGGATAATCCAATTTCTATATTTTTCATTTAAATCTATATCAATAAATCTTAGAAGGATAATAAGATATCATCGTCAAAACAATTTTATTTAAAATAATCAAATTTTCTAGAAAATTTAGTAATTTATTAACGATATAAAATTTCTTTAAAATATAAAATATGATATAATATTATCAAACAAGATTCAAAAATTCATATTGAAATAAATTATCCAGATTTTTAAGATATAATTAATTCTTCCGAGCTTTTAAAATAAGTGTTTGACCTATTGGGAATAAAATTCTAGATTCTATTTTTAACCAATTGCCCAAGATATTGCTAAAAAATGAATTTGAAACAGATCGGATATCTTTTTTCAAAATTTTAAACAAGAAAAACCAGCCAAACATTCCCAAAAAATTCCAATAACGACTATTTTCAACTTTAAAACCAGACTCTTCAACAATTTTTGTTAAACTTTTTTTTGAGTATCTTCTATAGTGACCAACTTTTGAATCAAAATTAGAATACAAAAAACTAAGAGCAGGTACGGTTACAATAACTACCCCATTAGGTTTTAAGATAGAGAATATGATATCAAGTGCAATTTTATCTTGTTCTAAATGCTCTATAACTTCAGAACAAATTACAGTATCAAAAGAATTTTCATATGGTTTCCAAAAATCTTGATCAGTTAAATCTCCTCTAAAAAATTCAATTCCAGGATTTTTAATTTTAGCTTTCTTAAGATAATCCTCAGAAAAGTCACTTCCAGATAAATCCATATTTGTTTTAGAAAAGAATTTAATTAAATTACCATTTCCACAACCAACTTCTAAGATTTTTTTTCCTTCAACTAATTGAATTAATATGTTTAATTTTTCTTTTAACCAAGGATGATAAACAGAATCTAAAGAATCAAGTTGATAAAGATCATCATCCATTCTATATTCTCCCAAAATCTTTATTATAAATTGTATTTACAGAAGAATGCAAATGAAAAAAGTAACAATAATTGGATTGGGTTTTGTTGGACTATCCCTAGCATCTTTTTTAAGTTCTAAAGGAATTAAAGTAGTAGGAATAGATTCAAATAAAAAAAAGATCACTAGATTAAAAGAAGGAATTCCAGATTTTTTTGAACCTAAATTAGATTATTATTTAAAAAAAGGAAGAAAATTTCAAGAATTTCATACAAAAATTAATTCTAAAACAATCAATAGTGATTTTATTTTTATTACAGTAGGAACTCCCTTAGATGATCAAAACAACATAATGCTTAATTTTGTTGAGTCTGTAATAAAATCAATATCTGAAGTTTTAAAAGATTTAACAATTAAACCCTCAATTATATTAAAAAGTACAGTTTTACCGGGTACTGCAATTAATACAGTAAAAGCAATCTTAGAAAAAAGTGGGAATCAAGAAGGTTTAGATTATAATCTTTTATCAAATCCAGAATTTTTACGAGAAGGTTCTGCAATTAATGATACAGTTTATCCACATGTAATTGTAATAGGGGGGGAAAATTTAGAATCTAGGAAAAAATTGTTACAATTTTACAAAAAAATTTATAGTAAAAAACAAGAATTTGTTGAAACAAATAATACAACTGCTGAAATGATAAAATATGCTAATAATGCATTTTTAGCTACAAAAATTAGTTTCATTAATTCACTTGCAAATATTTGTCAAAATGTTTCAGGAACAAATGTAGATGATGTTGCAAAAGTAATGGGAATGGATCCACGAATAAGCAAATTATTTTTAAAAGCAGGACCAGGATATGGTGGATCTTGTTTTCCTAAAGATGTTCAAGCTTTGATAAGTTTTTCAAAAAGTATAGGATATAATCCTGAATTATTAGAAGCTGTACAAAGTAACAACAAAAAACAAATATTATCTATAATTAGTATTTTAGAAAAAAACCTGGGAAGCCTAAATAATAAAAAAATTGGAATATTAGGATTATCATTTAAAGAAAATACTGATGATATTAGAGAATCAGTATCAATTAAATTAATTAATGATTTACTAAAGAAAAAATGTAAGATAATAGTACATGATCCTAAAGCAATAAAAAAGACAAAAGAAAAATTTAAAAATAAAATAGAATATTGTGAAAGATTTGAAAATATTTTTAATTTATCAGATTGTGCTATACTAATGACTCCATGGGATAATTATAAAAAAATCTCTCCAAATATGATCAAAAAACTAAATTCTAAAGTGTTTATAGATACTAGGAGAATGTTAAAAATTAATGATAAAGAACTAAATGTGATAGCACTAGGTATTGGAATTTAATTTAAAAATAAAATATAGGATGATAGATTTTTAAGGGTTGCACAAAAATTCTAGTCGTGTCAGATAACAAAACTAATGAAAAGATAATTTTACCTAAAGAAGTTAAAATTGAATTAGAAAAACCATTTGTTGATGAAAGAGGAGGAATTCAACCATTAGTAGATTTACCTATGAAAAGCTGTGTACTCATTTCATCTAAAAAAAATACTATTCGAGCAAACCATTATCATAAAACAGATTGGCATTTTTGCTATGTAATGGAAGGTAGTATTGATTATTATCATAGAAAAGTAGGCAAAACTAACTCCCCTCAATTAGAAAAAATCAAGAAAGGGGAATTATTCTTCACACCACCAATGGTAGAGCACACTATGGTTTTTCATGAGGATACAATATTTTTAACATTAGGCGGAAATTCTCGTATACAATCAGAGTATGAGTTAGATTTGGTAAGAACAGAGTTAATTTCTCCTGATACTGCATTCAAATGACAGAATATTATAAACAACGAGATAATTGTCGTTTATGTGAAAGTAAAAATTTAAAATTATGTTTTAATCTCGAACCCACACCACCAGCTAATGCTTTTGTGGATAAACAAAAGATTTCAGAAAAACAAATTCGATTCCCATTAAAAATTTATTTTTGTGAAGATTGTTTTCATATGCAGTTATTAGATATTGTAAATCCAAATATTTTATTTGAAAACTATGTTTATGTATCTGGTACTTCCCCAATTTTTGTAAAACATTTTGAAGAATATACAAATTATATTTTAAAAAAATTTCCACAAAAGGTAAATTCATTAATATTAGATATAGGCTCAAACGATGGAACATTATTACGTTTTTTTAAAGAAAATAATCTAAAAATATTAGGGATAGATCCTGCTAAAGAAATTTGTAAAAAAGCAAATTTAGAGGGTATTGAAACATTAAATAATTTTTTCAGTTATGAATTTTCAAAATATATTAAACAAAATTATGGAGAGGTAGGAATAATTACTGCTAATAATGTTTTTGCACATGTAGATGAACTAAAAGATTTCATTCAAGGTGCAAAAAATTTGTTATCTGAAGATGGTATTTTTGTATTTGAAGTTTCATATGTTGTAGATGTTATACAAAAATTACTTTTTGATATAATTTATCATGAGCACCTATCATATCATTCTGTAATTTCTCTAGTTTCATTTTTTAAGGAAAATGATATGGAATTGATAGAAGCAATTCATGTAGATACACATGGTGGTTCATTAAGAGGAATTGCAAAATTAAAAAAGGGAAAGCATAAAGTTGGAAAGTCTGTAGAAAAATGTGTTAAATTAGAAATGGAATTAGGATTAAACAAATTAGAAACTTATAAAGAATTTTTTGAACGTCTTAATATAAGAAAAAATGAATTACAAAAATTATTTAAAAAATTAAAGGCAGATAATAAAACTATATCTGGATTTGGAGCTCCAGCAAAAGCTACCACATTTATGTATCAATTTGGAATTGATAAAAATATTATTGATTTTATTATTGATGATAGTCCATTAAAACAAGGGTTATTTTCTCCTGGTATGCATATTCCTATTTATTCTTCTAAAAAATTATATTCAGAAAAACCAGATTATGTAGTTATATTAGCCTGGAATTTTGCTGAATCAATAATGAATAAACATGTAAAATATAGAGAAATGGGAGGACATTTTATTGTCCCACTTCCAAAATTGGAGGTATATTAAATGAAAAAATTCTTTCTAGACTCAGATATAGATGAAATTATTGAACGATTAGATACAAAAGCAAAGTTGGAGGGAAAAACAATTCTGATGTCTGGTGCAAGAGGATTTTTAGGTAGATATTTTATGGAAATTTTTAAAAAAATGAATCAAAACTATTTTGAAAAACCAGTAAAAATAATCGCTCTTGATAATTTAATCACAGCAGGTGTTATTGGTTCAAAAATTGATGAAGATGTAAATATGGAATTTATGAATTATGATATCACAAAACCCCTTGAAATTAATCAAGATATAGATCATGTAATACATGCAGCTGGAATAGCTAGTCCTCATTATTATAGAATGTATCCTTTAGAAACATTAGATGTTGCAATAAGTGGAACAAGAAATATGTTAAATGTAGCAAAAGAAAAAAAATCAAAATTTCTTTTCTTTTCTTCAAGTGAAATTTACGGTGATCCAGATCTAAAAAATATTCCAACCTCTGAAAAATATAGGGGGAGTGTGTCTACATTGGGTCCAAGATCTTGTTATGATGAAGGTAAACGAGTTGGAGAAACATTATCTTATATCTTTCAAAATCAATATAATGTGTATACAAATATTGTTAGACCGTTTAATTTTTATGGACCAGGAATGCAAGAAAAAGATTATAGAGTTTTACCAAATTTTGCAAGTAGAATTAAAGCTAAATTACCTTTGCAGGTGTATGGAAAGGGAAGTCAAACTAGAACATTTTGTTACATTACAGATGCTATTGTTGGGATTTTCAAAATTATTATTGATGGTAAGGAAGGAGAAGCATATAACATTGGAAATCCTAATCCAGAAATCACTATGATGGATTTAGTGAAAACAATAAGAAATGTAACAAATACTGAGATCCCTTTTGAAATTATAGATTATCCAGATACATATCCATCAGATGAACCTAATAGAAGATGCCCCAACATACAGAAGGCAATAGAACAGATAGATTACAATCCACGTGTTAATATTGATGAAGGTCTGAAAAGATTTTTCCAGTGGACAAATGAGAATTATGAAGGATTACAATGAACGGAAAAGAAATTGAAGTAAGTGTTATTGTTCCAGTCTATAATGAGGATAAAACACTGGTTGCCATACTGGAGAAAATTAACCAACAAAGTATTGCTGGAATTAAAATAGAAATAATCATAATTAATGACGGTTCAACGGATAATTCGTTAAAAATTCTTAAAGAACATTCTAGCTTATTTCATAAATTAATTAATTTAGAAAAAAATAGTGGCAAAGGTGCAGCAGTAAGAGAGGGATTAAAATTGGCTACAGGAGATTATATTTTATTCCAAGATGCAGATATGGAATATGATCCTTCTGAATATACGAAACTTTTAGAGCCAATAATTAAACAAAATGCAGATATTGTGATAGGCAGTAGATTGATGACATCATCATTAACAAGGAGTGGAGGTTATTCAAAGAATAGAATAGGAAATAATTTCATCACATGGTTATTTAATTTATTAAATCATACTACCTTTACTGATATTTACAGTGGATATCTTATTTTTAGGAGATCAAATATTGTACCTAATAAATTAAGAACAGATGGATGGGAACAACAAGCAGAAATATTATCAAAAATAGTGAAAAACTCTACTAAGATATATGATGTACCAATTGCATACTATGGACGAAGTTACGAAGAAGGTAAAAAAATAAAACCAAAAGATGTTTTTAACATAATTTTTACCATCATAGGAGAAAAGATTTCACCATCTAAGAATTAGAATTAATTTTAAGTTACGGCTAAAGTAAATAGTAAAAAAGAGTGGAATAGATATTGAAACGGGGTATCATATCTAAATACAATCACAAAGTTTAGTGATCTAAAAAAATAATTTATATTTATTTTTTAGTCTAATCTAAATTTTGATGGAATATGTTATAGTCAATTCTAAAAACTTTAACTTTTAACTTTTGATAACCCTCTTCTACAGAATCAGAGATTTTGATCAGGTAAGGATAATTTTCATCATGTAAATAAACATCATCTAAGAATAGGAGCATGTCAGATCCATCCTCACTAATTCCAATATACTTCAAGCCAGATTTTTCCCCATTAGAAATTAACTCTTCTAACGTTTTTCCATCTTCGCGTATCATCACTAAGCTGCCTGATGTATAAGTATCTGGGAAGGGATCCTTGCCTCTAGGAGATTT
>Ga0233427_10004008_pt1 | contig 12508 bp, 10 predicted proteins | sample SI_118_April2016_5_FD_179885 | JGI IMG/M metagenome (GOLD analysis project Ga0233427, IMG submission 179885) | Seawater microbial communities from Saanich Inlet, British Columbia, Canada - SI_118_April2016_100_MG | ecosystem: Environmental > Aquatic > Marine > Inlet | place: Canada: British...
CCGCCTGGTCGGAGATGTTGCCTTTGAAGAAGTTGCAGCAAAAACCTCATTCATCACACCTGTTCCAGGCGGAGTCGGTCCAATGACTATCGCCATGCTGATGGTAAACACAGTTAATGCCGCACGCTGGCAAAACGGATTAACTGAAATGGATTTATAAAAATAAATCTTTACTGAATTTTTCAGCCATTAGACCTGTTCTACTAATAAAAATAGAAATTTGAGAGAAGGAAACTATTATCCTAAAAAGAAAAATATTTGAATATTTTGATTTTAACAAAGTTTTCGATTGAATTTTCAAAAAAAACACAATATATATGATGTGTCGTACACTATAGTTTAGTGACGTTATGGGGATTGTCCCTCTTCCTCCAGGTTTGTACTGGTAGGATTTTCAATAATCTGATCCGGACAATGTTTCGGATTTTACGTAAGGAGTATGTTATGAAAAAATTGTTTTCCACTATCCTGCTGGCTGGTGTAGTACTGTGGAGCGCTTCACAGGCAATGGCTTACAAGCCGGCTGTGGTTTTTGACATGGGTGGTAAATTTGACAAGTCTTTCAACGAAGGCATTTGGAATGGCCTGGAAAAGTTTCGCAAAGAAACTGGGATTAAGTACCGTGAATTTGAAGTTCAACAGGAAGCCCAACGTGAGCAGTTTTTACGTAAACTTGCAAAACGTGGTTCCGACCCGATTATTGCAGTTGGTTTTGGGCAAGCTTCAGCACTGTCAAAAGTTGCTAAAGAATTCCCAAATACAAGATTCAGTATCATTGACATGGTAGTAGACCTACCAAATGTACAGTCTATCATCTTTAAGGAACATGAAGGTTCATTCCTGGTAGGTGTTTTGGCTGCATTGAAAAGTGAAACAGGAAAAGTTGGTTTTGTTGGCGGAATGGATATTCCCTTAATCCACAAATTTGCTTGTGGATATGTACAGGGTGTCAAATACATAAACTCCAATACTACTGTATTTCAGAAAATGACTGGATCAACACCGGCTGCCTGGAATGACCCGGCACGTGGGGCAGAGTTGGCAAAAACAATGTTTGACAGTGGTGCTGATATCGTTTACGCTGCTGCCGGAAGTACAGGACTAGGTGTTTTGCAGGCTGCTGCTGACAACAAAAAACTTTCTATAGGTGTTGACAGTAACCAGAACTACATTCAACCAGGTTCAGTTTTGACCTCCATGCTCAAGCGTGTCGATGTTGCTGCATACGAAGTATTTAAAACTGGACATGACGGTTCCTGGAAAGCAGGATTTAAAATTCTTGGCCTAGCGGAAGATGGTGTGGGTTGGGCACTTGATGAGCACAATGCCAAATTGGTAACCAGTGCTATGGAATCCAAAGTGGAGCAAGTCCGTAAAGGTATCATCTCTGGTTCAATCAAAGTACATGACTACATGAGCGACAATAAGTGTCCTGCACAGTAGTCTAAATAAAGACGGGTGACTAAATTATTTAAGTGTTTAGGGTGATGTTTTACATCACCCTACACCCCTCTACCCATTTTACCCTGCACCCAACTCTTTTTTCATGCCTTCTCAAAAAATAATCATTGATACAGATCCTGGTCAGGATGATGCTATTGGTATCTTGCTGGCAATGGCTTCTCCTGCAGAGCTTGATATTCTCGGAATTGTCACAGTTGCCGGAAACGTTCCATTATCATTAACTTCCAGAAATGCGTTGATGCTCTGTGAGCTCGCAAACAAAACAGAAACTAAAGTATTTGCTGGATGTTCACGACCGCTGGTACGGCCTTTGGTCACAGCAGAGCATGTGCATGGGAAAACAGGGTTGGACGGTGCAGAGCTTCCACCACCAACAATGTCCCTGCAAAAGCAGCACGGAGTGGACTGGACCATTGAGACCTTACTGGAAGCTGAAGACAATTCAATCACGATTTGCTGCTTTGCGCCTTTGACAAATGTAGCAATGGCTATGATTAAAGCTCCACAAATCCTGCCAAAAATTAAAAATATCGTAATGATGGGAGGAGGATATTTTGAAGGCGGAAATATCACCCCCACTTCCGAATTTAATATCTTCGTAGATCCACATGCTGCCAGTACAGTTTTAAGCTGTGGCCGTCCACTTGTTATGCTACCACTGGATGTAACACACAAAGCACTGATGCAGCGTAAATGGCTTGAAGACTTGAAAGCTCTGGGAACTCCAGTCGGTGATGCTGCTTTCGGTATGATGAGCTTCTATGAGAGATTTGATCTCGAAAAATATGGTTCCGGTGGTGGCCCTCTACATGATCCTACAGTGATTGCATATTTGCTCCAACAGGAACTTTTTGAGGGAAAGTTTGTCAATGTTGAAATCGAAATTAGTTCCGAACTCACAATGGGTATGACGGTGGTCGACTGGTGGAAAGTTACTGACCGTCCGCCAAACGTAACTTATATCAATCAAATTAACGCAGATGGGTTTTTCCAATTGATTTTGAAACGTCTCGCCATACTTTAAAAACAAGTACCCTTGTATGTTTCAGGAAACAAGACACGGCACCAATCCTCAATTATAAACAAACTCAGCCACAAAAAAATGTCTCCTGTAGCCATTGAGCTAACTGATATTAATAAATATTTTGGCAACGTATGCGCTAACAAAGACGTTTCGCTCAAGGTTGAGTCCGGAACCATTCACGGTATTATTGGTGAAAATGGTGCAGGAAAATCTACTTTGATGAGTATACTTTATGGTTTTTATCAAGCAGATTCAGGTGCAATTGCCGTACAGGAAAAATTGACGGAAATTCGCAGTGCCCATGATGCAATTGCTGCAGGAATAGGCATGGTACACCAGCATTTCATGCTGGTAGATACTTTCACTGTACTTGAAAATGTTGTCCTTGGCACTGAAACTGGATTTTCTCTGCAGCAATCAATGCAAAAAACTGAGCGAGAACTTCAGCGTTTGGAGAAAGATTATCATTTAGAAGTTGATATCAATGCTGTGATTAACACTTTACCAGTTGGACTTCAACAGCGTGTAGAAATTCTTAAAGCACTCTATCGTGGAGCTGATATTCTAGTTCTCGATGAGCCCACTGGTGTCTTGACACCACAAGAAGTGGATCATTTATTTCGCATTCTCAATGAGCTTCGTGAACAAGGCAAAACAGTAATATTAATTACCCACAAACTCCGTGAGATCATGGCCATTACGGATAATGTTTCCGTGATGCGTCAAGGTGAAATGGTTGCACACCGCAAAACTTCCGAAACAGACAGAGAAGAATTAGCAGAATTGATGGTAGGGCGAAAAGTCCTAATGCGAGTAGATAAAGCACCAGCAAAACCCGGAAGTCCTATGTTGACCGTAAAACACCTGGATTATATAGATGATTTCGGTGTTCATCGTGTAAAAGATGTCAGCTTTGAGGTCCATTGTAGTGAAATTGTTGGAATTGCTGGCGTCTCCGGAAATGGTCAGTCAGAACTGATGGAAGTAATCACTGGAATCAAACCATTTAAAAAAGGCCAAATCCAGATCAGTGGACAAACTATCACTTCAACCGTTAGAGCAGATGCTGCAACAATGAGACGATTTGGAATGGCACATGTTCCTGAAGACCGCCAGCGCAGTGGCTTGGTCACTTCATTTTCTGCAAATGAAAATATCATATTGGGCTATCACAAAAATCCTTCCTATAACAATTTTATTGAAATGGATAGAAAATCCATCATACAGTCCTGCAAAAAACATATGGATCATTTCGATGTACGCCCGGACAATCCTCTTTTGAGAACTTCTCTCTTTTCCGGAGGCAACCAGCAAAAACTTGTGGTTGCAAGAGAATTGGAGCGAGATCCTAATTTATTAGTGGTTGGACAACCAACCCGTGGAGTTGATATAGGGGCTATTGAATTTATTCACCGCCAAATTATTGCCATGCGAGATGCCGGAAAAGCTGTTTTGCTTATTTCAGTGGAACTAGATGAAATCCTTTCATTAAGTGACAGAATTTTAGTCATGTTTGACGGACAAATCATGGGAGAAATACTGGCAAAAGATGCTGACGAGCGAGAAATTGGACTGTTGATGGCCGGAGTAAGAAAGGAAGCGGCATGAACGAACGTAGGACTGAGACCCTGGTGGTTACGTTAGTTACTGTTACCAACCTTTTTATTGCGTTTTTTATTTCTGGTATTGTGATTTGGGCACTGGGAGAAGACCCCTGGTTTGCATTAAAAACCCTGCTTTATGGTGCCTTTGGATATGACGAAGGCTTGGGCTATACACTTTATTACACAACCAATTTTATTTTCACCGGTTTGGCTTTTGCGATAGGATTCCATTGCGGTTTGTTTAATATTGGTGCAGAAGGTCAGGCTTATATTGGTGGACTTGGAGTAGGTCTGATTTGTCTCTGGCTGGAAGATTGGTCTCTTTGGCTGGTCTTTCCATTAGCAATACTCACTTCGATTATATTAGGAGGAATTTGGGGTGCAATTCCTGGTTATTTTAAAGCTAAACGCGGCAGCCATGAGGTCGTCACAACCATCATGTTCAACTTTATCGCTTCAGTTATCATGGTGAACATCTTGTCACATGTCTTAAGACCTCCCAAAGAGATGTCACCTGAATCCCGTGAATTTGCAGAGGAGGTTTGGATTCCACAAATGCATGAAATATTTGACTTGTTTGGAATTAATATTACAAAGACTCCACTCAATGGAACTTTCTTCTTTGCACTAATCTGTCTGGTGCTGGTTTGGCGATTTATTTGGTATACCCGCTGGGGCTATGAAATTCGGACAGTTGGTACAAATGATACTGCTGCCGTTTACGCAGGAATCAGCGTTTCCCGTAATATTATTCTGGCTATGTTTGTTTGTGGTGGATTGGCAGGATTTGTGGGTATAAACGAAATTATGGGTTCCAGTCACAGAATCATGCTTAATTTCCAGGCCGGTATTGGATTTACCGGAATAGCAGTTTCACTGATTGGCCGTAATCATCCATTAGGGATTTTGCTGGCTGCCCTGTTGTTTGGAATTCTTTATCAGGGTGGCGCAGAGTTGTCATTTGAAGTACAAGCTATTGACCGTCATTTAGTTGTATTAATCCAAGGTTTGGTTATTTTATTTGCCGGAGCGCTAGAAAACCTTTTCCGGCCTCAAATCGAGTATTTTGTAAAACAGCTGGTACGCCAGTAAATATTTATTTCAGAGACTGTCGATATAGCACCTTAGGATTCATTTTGCTAAAGAGCAGTTAACTAACCGTCAACATTTAACCATCATATGTGGACTGATGTACTATTAATTCTAGATGCCACTCTCAGGATTTCTGTGCCCTTTGTTTTAGCCGCAATGGGTGGTATTTTTGCAGAGCGTTCAGGCGTCATTGATTTTGGACTTGAAGGGAAAATGCTCGGTGGTGCCTTTGTAGCGGCAACTGTAGCACATTTGACTCATTCTGCATGGTGGGGACTCCTGGGATCTATTGGGATTGGAATTATTTTTTCAATGATCCACGGTTATGCCAGTGTCAGCAAAAGAGGGAATCAAGTTGTTTCCTGCGTAGCTATAAATATTTTTGCAATGGGGTTGACTGTGGTTCTTGCCAACGCCTGGTTTCACATGGGAGGAAAAACCCCACAACTTCCCAAAGAAGCCCGTTTTATGTCCATTGAATTGCCCTTTGCAGAAGAGTTCCGTAACATACCTATCATAGGAGAAATATATTATGAACTGATCAGCGGCCACAATGCTCTGGTTTACATAGCCTTTATAGCAGTACCAATTACCGCATGGGTTGTATTTAAAAGTAGTTTCGGTTTACGTTTAAGAGCTACCGGAGAGAATCCCTTAGCTGTAGATACTACTGGAATTTCAGTCAACAAAACTCGTTATCAGGCTTTAATCCTGAACGGAATATTAGGGGGAATGTCTGGAGCATATCTTTCTACAGCACATTTGGCTTTTTTCGTTAAAGATATGTCAGCAGGAAAAGGTTATATTGCACTGGCTGCAATGATTGTTGGTAAATGGCGTCCTTATCCTGCAATGTTTGCTTGCCTTCTTTTTTCTTTTTTGTTTGCAATCAAGGACAAACCTGAAATTTTTGACCTGCTAAAGGGGATCATACCGGTTAAACTTCTGAATAGTTTTTTGGATATGTCTCCTTATATTATCACAATAATTTTTCTGGCAGGATTTGTTGGAAAAGCCATTGCACCAAAAGCAATTGGACAACCTTTTAGCAAAGAAAAGTAGCGGTTATGATAGGCATCAAGGCAATTGGAACCTATTTGCCGAAAAATAGAATATCAAATTTTGACCGTATAGAAAAGTTTGATATGACTGATTCTTTTATACGGGAAAAAATCGGCTTCACCGAAGTAGCTCTTAAAGCTCCGGAGCAGAAAACTTCGGATCTGTGTGTCAAATCCTGGGAAAATCTCCTTCAGCAACATCCTGTTTCGCCAAACGAAATTGATTGTCTTGTCGTTTGTACTCAAAATCCGGATGGTCATGGTCTCCCTCATACTTCAGCAATTATTCACGACAAGCTGGACTTACCATTAAATTGTGCTGTTTTCGATATCTCTCTTGGATGTTCCGGATATGTTTACGGACTTTCCGTGATCAAATCTTTCATGGAGGCCAACAATTTTCGAAGAGGACTGCTCTTCACTGCAGATCCTTATTCAAAAGTAATAAATCAGGAAGATAAGAAAACGGCAACACTCTTTGGAGATGGTGCAACTGTTACTTTGCTGACAGATGAACCTGTCTTTGAATTCGGACAATTTGTTTTTGGCTCTGACGGCAGCAAAAAGGAAGGTATCGTTGTTCGTGAAGACGGTTACGTTCATATGAACGGACGGGCAGTTTTCACTTTTACAGTACGCATAATTCCGGACAGTATCCGGGAGATGCTGGAGAAAAACTCTTTTGTTATTGAAAATGTAAACCGGTTCCTTCTCCATCAGGGAAGTCTTCACATAGTAAATTCCATCGCCGACAATCTGGGTGTACCGCGAGAGCGCTGCCCTTTTCATTCTGGAGCCTATGGAAACACAGTATCCTCATCTGTACCAATGCTTATCGCCCAGGAATATGCTAATCAAGAAATGCAGGTTGCAGTTTTGGCCGGCTTTGGTGTAGGGCTATCTTGGGCCAGTACTTTGATTTTCAGAAAGAATTAAATCAGGATGTTCCTCAATTCAAATTGGCAAATGCATCCAGAGTAAGATCATCAAAAAGTTTTGCCTCATAACGATGAGCGGCCAGACAGGTCACCATTGCCGCATTATCTGTACAGAGATTTGGCGGCGGATAAAAAAGATTAACTCCTTTCCTGGTCGATTCAGCTTCAAAAGCCAAACGTAATTTTCGACTTGCAGCCAGACCACCTGAAACAGAAATATTGTTAAGCCCATAAGCTTCAGCTGCATTGAAAGTTTTGTGAATTAACACATCAATTACACTTTGAAAAAAAGAAGCGAGTACGGGACCCTCTTCTTGAAGAAGATCTAAAGAATCAAAACTTGAAGACGAAGTTGATTGAGACTTCTCTTTAAATCGCAGCATAGCTGTTTTTAAACCACTGAAAGAAAAATTATGAGCTTTTTTGTGCAGCATTGGACGTGGGAAATCATATTCATCCCCTGGGAATTCCATAGCAGCTCGATCAACCACCGGTCCTCCAGGCATTGAATGTCCAAACATTTTTGCTACCTTATCAACGCATTCTCCAGCCGCGTCGTCAACACTTCGACCAATTATTTTATAATCAAAATGTCCTCTTGCATGAATCAACAATGTATGCCCTCCTGCAACTACCAGATGCAGAATGGGGAACTGCATTTCTCCATGCTCGAGAACATTTGCATAAGGATGAGCTTCGACGTGATTGACTCCAATTAAAGGACATTGTAAGGTGTACGCTAAGCTTTTTGCGACAGTCAGGCCAACCAGCAGAGAACCTAACAAGCCTGGATAATTGGAAACCGCAATGTAATCAATTCCAGAAAAATCAAGATCTGCCTCTTTCAATGCTCCAGCAATTATGTGATGTATAACTTCCAGGTGTTTGCGAGAAGCTCTTTCAGGAACAACACCGCCAAATTCTTCGTGTTCCTTATATTGAGAAAGAGTAAGGTTTGACAGTATTTCTCGTTTTCCCCGTAAGATGGCAACTGAGGTATCATCAAAGGTGGTATCCAGTCCAAGACCGATTGCTGACATGTGTTTTAACATTTAATGTGTGAATAATGGATATCATCTATGTTCTATGATTGTCCCTCAATCCTCAATATGAAAAGTATATGAAAGTCCTGTATCGTGTCTTTCTGATAATTGTCTGCGCATGCATAATAGTCACTAGCGTAGCTGCCTTTAAAATTTACCGACTGCAGCAGCCTTTTAAAGCAGCAGACGTTCCTGAATGGAAAGTGAAGGAGTTGTCTTCCCAAAAATGGGAACTGAAATCAATCACAGATCCAGAACGCTCAACAACCGCATGGATAGAGAGACCAGAAGGTCAGAAATGTGACACTCTTATTATTGTTGGAGGAGTGGAAGAGGGAGAAAATTTATTGGCAGGCGGCGGAAATTGGAAATACACTGGAAACACAATTTTGATGAAACAACCTGTTCATTCTTTTCTCTTGAGACATCATTGGAAAGACTGGAGTCTTCTTGACTGGTGGAAAATTCCAGAGAAAATTCGTGAAGAAACTCGTCATACTCTGGGTGCACTTAATGCCCTGCTTAATTATGTCCACGGAGGAACTCGTTCTGACCCACGTTTTACAGACAAGGTGGTACTGGCCGGAGGTAGTGTTGGTGCAGCATTTCCGGCTATACTTACCAGTTTTGCGCCGGAAAAAGTTGCAGGATTGATGGTTGTCTATGGATTCACAAATTTTCAGCAAGTAATTCAACCACTATTGTTTAGTCAAGGATTAATACACTTTGATTTAACTGAAGATTCAGCAGATTTTAGCATAAAAATATCTGGAGTACGTCTGCTTTCATATATCTTGTCATTTGTCCTGGGGAATATCTTGAAATATGGAGAAATGGAGTCATATTTACCTGATATTTACAAGACACCAATCCATTTTATCAATGGCACAAATGATCCTTTAGTTCCGACTGAAGCGTATCTCCCTATGTGGGAAAGTGCTCCTGAACCTAAAAGTGAAAAATGGGTTGAAGGAGGCCATTTTAATCCAAGATCCAACAAGGACATGCTCAATATCGGCAAGTTGATGTACGAATGGGCTGAAGCACAAGGAATTCGCTCTTGTTATTCTCAAATCCAATAGTGCGTCACCATCTACTTAATTACATCATTTACTGTAAAAATTTAAAACATTATTTACCAGTATAGCTAGTACACTGTGTTTGTTGTTTGTAACATTGTTTTATTTAAAACCTGCGATCACTATCGTTCATGCTCATATTCCTTGTTGTTTTGGGCTAATAATTATAGAATCTAATTAATGAAATATCGTTTGAAAAAAAGACGACCCTGCGATTCTATACCAAAGACTGAAAAGTGGCTCACAGTTGGAGAGACATATGACAAAAAACTCAGGAATCATTGTCACTCTCAAAGCAGCAGCCACACTTGATGGTAAAATAGCTACTGCAACCGGTTGCTCAAAATGGATTACAGGTGAAGCAGCACGGCAAAAAGGTCACGAATTAAGGAATGAAAACGATGCTATTTTGGTAGGCATCAACACCGTGCTTACTGATGATCCTGAATTGACAGTTCGTGGTATTCAGGAGGGTAGTTCACCGGTCCGGATTGTTTTGGATTCTAAAGCACGCATTCCTGAACAAAGCCGTGTTTTTAAACAGGACGGAGTACCTGTTGTAATTGTTACTGGAAGTCATGCACCTTTGCGCATCTGGCCAGAACTAGCTGATTTAACAATTTTAACTGCTCCCACTAGAACTCCTGATATATTGTGGGTACTTTCGGAAATAAGTAAACTTGGTTTGAAGAGTTTACTGGTTGAGGGTGGCAGCCTGATTCACGCCAGCTTTATAAAAAGCAATACAGTAGATCAGCTTGTATTATTTCTTGCACCCAAAGTAATCGGTGGGCAGAAAGCTTTGTCATGGTGCGGAAATTTGGGTGTCGATTCCGTAGATGATGCTCCTCAAATGGAAATCAGCTCAGTGACTGCTCTGGGAGAGGACTGGATGATTTCAGCAATAATAAAATAACGTGTCTTTCCGTTCCTTTAATCTGTTATTTGTTTATGCTGTGCTGAGTGGTTAATAAATAAAGCCACCAGAATTTTCATCGAATGTCACATTTAGTTAGCATCTGTACTTGGCATTAAACATATGTTATTACAAATCATATTTTATCTTAGTTTGTATAATTTAAGCTAAAATGACAACTAAAGACGATTTTTTTAATTCTATTGAGGACGCGATTAAAGCCATTGCTCGTGGTGAAATAATTGTGGTAGTAGACGATGAGGACCGTGAAAACGAAGGTGATCTTATTTGTGCTGCTGAAGCAGCTACTCCGGAAATAATTAATTTCATGGCAAAATATGGACGCGGACTTATCTGCCTCCCCCTTGATGCTGAAACTGTAGAACGACTGAATCTGCCATTAATGGTAAACAACAATAATGCAACAATGGGCACCAACTTTACGGTCAGCATTGAGGCCTCTGTTGGAGTAACAACAGGAATTTCTGCTGCAGATCGTGCCCGGACAATTAAAACTGCAATAAACCCTGAGTCTACATTTCACGACATTCACAGTCCAGGTCATGTCTTCCCTTTGTTAGCTCGCCAAGGTGGAGTACTGAGAAGAGCCGGACATACTGAAGCTGCTGTTGACCTTGCACAAATGGCCAAAATGCAGCCTGGTGGAGTGATTTGTGAAATCATGAATGAAGACGGAACAATGTCCCGTGTTCCAGAACTAAAAAGATTTGCAGATCATCATGGATTACTGATCATTACAATTAAAGACCTGATTGAATTCAGAAAGCGTAATGAAACACTGGTTATTAAAAAAGCAGAAGCCTTGCTGCCATCTAAATTTGGAGATTTTAAAGTGATTGGTTTTCAAAGTGTACTTGATGACAGCGATTATGTCGCCCTTGTCAAGGGTGAATGGGAAGAGGATGAACCAGTACTGGTACGTGTTCATTCTGAATGTTTGACTGGTGATGTATTTGGTTCATTCCGATGCGACTGCGGACCTCAACTTCATGCTGCAATGGAGATGGTGGAAAGTGAGGGCAAAGGAGTTATCCTTTATTTACCACAGGAAGGACGAGGAATTGGATTGATCAACAAACTTCAGGCATATAAACTCCAGGAAGAAGGAGCAGATACCGTTGAAGCAAATAATAAACTAGGTTTTAAAGATGATTTGCGTGATTATGGTATGGGTGCACAAATGCTGTTTATGCTGGGTGTTCGCCGGATGCGGCTGATGACCAATAATCCGCGCAAAATAGTTGGCATTCAGGGGCATGGTTTGAAAGTAGTGGAAAGGGTAGCACTTGAAATGGAGACCAATCCTGGAAATAAAAAATACATGCATACAAAAAAACATAAATTGGGTCACATTCTGAATATTTGAATTTATCTGCTAATTCATTTATCTCAATTGTCGATTATTTGTTACCCACCTAAATACTGTAACATGACGACATATTTATGCATGATTTGTGAATGTGAGTTGAGTGACCTTTTTGATAATTTTATCAAATTTTTTTTTGTTATTCTTCACGGAAACTTTCTGTGAAAGTAATATTAATTAGAGAATAAACAATGACTGAAACACAACCAGAATGGGTTGAGGCCCTCAAAAAACCGGCTGCATATCTGCTGAAAAGCCCGAAAAGAATAAAACTTCTGGAAACTACAACATCATATTTGTTTCGGGCAGATGACTGGCTTTACAAGATTAAAAAAACGGGTAATGAGTACTCGACATTACCGGTCAAAGAAGCTTTTTGTCGTGAAGAATGTGCTCTTAGCCAACGTTTTAATTCAAACTGGGCAGTGGAGGTCCTTCCGGTCACTGAACATAATGGCGTCATTAAATTTGGAGGAGCAGGAGGAACAACAATCGAGTATGCTTTAAAAATGGAAGCACTACCGGATCAGTTGCAACTTGACAAACTACTGGACAAGAATAAAATTTCAACAAATGATATGGTTGGTATTGCAACCAAAATTGCAGATATTCATGCAATTTCTCATGCAAATGACAAAGAAGCAGAAACTGGAAAACCTGAGCCTTTTCGAGCCCAGTGTAATGATTTGCTTTTTCAGTTGAAACGCTATTTTGAGGCATCCATGACACAGCCGATTTTAGATATGATCAGACATCCTCTAGAAAAGTTTATAGACGAAAACAAGCGTCTTTTCTCCAAGCGTATGCGCAATGGTAGGATTGTCCTGGGGCATGGAGCTTTTTTACCAGAACACATTTTCTTGAACGGAGATGTGGTTCGTTTAATAAGTCCACAGGAAA
>Ga0233427_10004011_pt1 | contig 12495 bp, 7 predicted proteins | sample SI_118_April2016_5_FD_179885 | JGI IMG/M metagenome (GOLD analysis project Ga0233427, IMG submission 179885) | Seawater microbial communities from Saanich Inlet, British Columbia, Canada - SI_118_April2016_100_MG | ecosystem: Environmental > Aquatic > Marine > Inlet | place: Canada: British...
CGTCCGATCGCTCGCCGATCGATAACCACTGATAGGCAAATTGCAATCGACTAAACCCATAATCATCTTGAACCTCTCCGGTAAAGTAGTGCCGGGTAATAGCGAGACTATCAACGGCTTCTGAAATTCGGATGGAGGGCGCTTGATCAGGAACCACACGAATTTGGTAGCGCATGGAGTCCAAAACACCTACCGCCGGGTTGGACGGAATCAACCAATAAGACTGGGTTTCCATGGCTTGAATTTCGCCCTGAAAAACACCACCAAGGGGTGAGGTGAGAGGTAAAACACCATCACCCAAACGCAAAACAAGACGTTCGGTATCCTCGCATCTGACCTGCCACTCAACGATGGTGCCCTCCGGAATTGTCAGATCACCGATATCCTCCAATTTCTTCACTCCAAACTTCGTGTATGCAGGCGCAGTGGTTGTAATACTCAATGACAAGAGAGTAGGTACAGGCAATACCGCTAACTCGTATTGTTGGGAGACAACCCCAAGAGCGGAACATTTAAAAAACAGGTTTTCCCGCACCAAAGGAAAAGTATGTGCGTACACTCCGTTTTCCATTTTCTCCATCCGGTAGCGGTTGCCATCCGATTCTAAGAATACAGCCTGAGGCACAGACACCCCTTCGACACCCACCTCAACAACAAAGGATTGATCCCTAGGGACCTCCAATACTTCGGTAAGCAACTGAAAAACAAAAGGTGGAGCAGGAATGAAGGCTTGCCGGTGGGCTAAAATTCTTTGAGCGGGTTCCCGGACCATCTCGGGCCTCCAAAACCAAATGGCAGCAACAATCAAAAACGGAGGCAAGGCATACCACAAATACGGAAGGCTGTCTTTCCAAATGACTGCTCTGTGAAAAACAAAAGGTTGCAAAGCTTCCGTGCGCTCTACAATGGACGCTTCCAATAACGAAAGATCTCTTTGCGCTAGATCTGACCCCTCCAATTGTTGTTGCAACTGCAGGGTGTTGAGTAGACGATCGCTAATTGCGGGAAAGTGTTCTCCTACAATAGCGCTTGCCTGTTCGTGGGTTAAACCCTTTCCAATACGGGCCCACTGGAGTAAGGGCCACAACATCCAGCGAGCGATGATATAAATAGCCCCAACAATCAATCCCCAAAAAAACACCGTTCTCCCCGTGACGCCAAAATGTCCATAATATTCCAACAGGAAGAGCATTAATGCGCCCCCAAACAAGACACCACCCCCAAATAGAACCCCGCTCAACAACCTGTTGAGGTAGTACTTTCGGATGAATGCATCGAGTTTTTGGATCAGTAAAACAGAGTGTCCCATTGGAGTGTCGAAGTTACGGTACAGCCTAAGTTAAAAGGAGTGTTCGGCCGAGGAAGGATATGCCCTTACTTTTGTCACCCCACATCTCAAAAGACATCACCCCCATGAGTTGTTTCAAATCGAGTTTAATGCGGCATTCTTGGATTCCCGCTTTTCTGTGTTTGAGTTTGTCTATAGGCTTGACCAACTCCGTATATAACCAAGTTGTTATCAATGAGTTAGACCCATCAGGGTTGGGGTTAGATGACCAAGAGTTTATCGAGCTGTTTGGAAGCCCAGGAGAAGACCTGAGCGGGTATGTGGTTGTGATTTACAACGGCTCCAATGGTCTGTCGAACTTGACTTTCGACCTCAGTGGAATGGCGATGAATGACGAGGGATTTTTCTTGATCGGCGGACCTGCCTTAACCCAGGCAGACTATGTGCACCCCGGCACAAATTGGCTGCAAGTAGGGCAGGAGGGAGTCGCCTTGTATGATGCCGATGCCGCCTCTTTCCCTGACGGAACACCGGTGACTTCAGAGGATTTATTGGACGCTGTGGTTTACGGGAACAATCAACCCCCGCTGGCTTCATTGTTGGATGTGTTGACTCCTGGAGGGATTCAGCTCAACGAAAGCGCAGAAGGCCTTGCGGACTACCAAAGTTTTTCTCGCATACCTGATGGGGGAATCTCACAGAATCCAGAGGCCTTTGTTTTGCAATCCACCACCCCAGGATACTCCAATGTACTGGAATGTGATGGGGGACAATTGTCGTTTCAGAACAGCGCAAATGAAGAAGTGTGTACAGATGAGGAATTGGTTTTGGTCCAATTCAATCACAGCACGGACGTGCCCGATGCCAACCTCACACTCCTAGTTCTTGACGAAACAGAAGAATATATATTGGGAGCATTTGCGGGTTCAGCAATCAATCTATCCGGTCTTGGAGACCAGATTATCCAGGTGCGCGCAATTTCTCACAATGCCCCATTGGAGGCCTCAACTATCGCGCCAGGTCAACCAATGAGCGGTGTGATGGGTTCAGGGTGTGTTTCACTCAGCATAAACAATTTGACCATCCAAGGAACAACCTGTAGCCCACCTGCATGCGATGGGGGTGTTGTGACCGATGCCGGAGGTACACCATCGGCATTGGGGTGCGATGGTTTGGAAAATGCCGTGATCACTTTTGGTTATACCTCTGAGGCCATTGAGGCAGAATACCTTTTTATAATTACCGATGAAGCGCAGATGATTTTGGATACGGTTGGTTTTCCGCAATACGACTTCACCGAGCAAGGTGTTGGAACGTATCAAGTTTGGGGATCAAGCGCGTTGGGAGGGTTTGATGCCGCTACATTGGTTCCGGGTCAGCAACTATCCGGTATTGCAGGTATCGAATGTGATAGCCTCAGCGCTTCCTATCTATCAGTCAATATTTTGAATTGCGAGAGCGCGAGTTTTTGCGAAGAACTCTTCATTTCTGAATACGTTGAGGGCAACAGCAACAACAAAGCTTTTGAGCTGTACAATCCATCCCCTATATCGATTGATTTAGAAGGGTATCACATGGAAACATGGAACAACGGATCATCATCACCAACCAACACCCAGGATCTTTCAGGAACGATTGAACCCAATGGTGTTTATGTGATCGTAAACACGTTAGCTGCGCCTGAATTATTTGCGGCAGGCGATATTGTAAGTCAGGTGACGTGGTTCAACGGAAATGACGTCATTTTGCTTTACCATGACGGCGTCATCATTGATCAAATGGGCGAGTTCGGGGTTGATCCAGGAACGGCATTTTCCGTGGATGGTGGAAACGGAGAAATGGCTGAATACACGCTGGTGCGGAAAGCGAACGTGTCCGAAGGAACAACCGATTGGGAATTGGGCCAGTATCAATGGGATGTATATCCACAGGACACCTTTGATTTTATCGGCTTCCACAATGCGACATGTACCGGCACCCCAGATATGGAGTTAGGTTTTGCAGCAGCGGATTTATATGTGTTTGAAGGCGGTGGGGTAGTGGTTGAAATGCAGGTCAGCTATCCATTGCAGGACATCGTCGCTCAGGTCGATGTCGTTGGTGGAACCGCGACAGCGGGATTGGATTTCCCGTCTGTTTTTCCCTTGCCCGACTTTACGTTCCCCACAGGTCTTTTGAATGACCAGTCGTTCATGTTTGCGGCCATCAACGATGAGGATCCTGAAGGCGAGGAAACAGTGGAGTTGGCAATGACCATTTTTTCAGGAGAAGCGATCCTTTTAATTGACACGGTCACCATCCATATTCAGCCGTCGGACTTGACGTATCCAGTTTACGACATCGCCCAAATTCGAACGGTCGACGAAGTATTAGGCATAACGGATTCCCTTGGGGTATCCTGTGAATTACGCGGCATTGTGCATGGCTGGAACGACTATCCTTCAGCATTGCAATTCACACTTATTGACGCGACGCATGGAGTCAATGTGTTCAGCCCGCTTTCGGATTTCAACTACGAAGAAGTGGTGCCGGGGGATAGCTTGCGCGTCAGGGGAACCATTCACCAGTTTGCGGGATTAACCCAAATCATTGCGGACACCGTGATTTACGAAGGCTCGGGTTTTTTGACAGAATCACCGGCGTTTATTCAGGTTTTAAATGAATCCACAGAGTCGCACATTGTCACCATGAAGTGCGTTGAATTGGTCAATCCAGCCCAATGGACGAATAGCGCTCCGAGTTTTGAGGTTGATATCACCACCGGGTCTACGAGTTACGTGATGCGGATTGACGCGAACACCGACTTGTTTTTAATGGAGCCGCCGATCGGGGTGTTTGGAGTGACTGGGATTGCCGACCAACGGGATTTCGAGGAGCCACATTTCGAAGGATATCGGATTTCACCGCGTTACCAATCGGATATTTCAGAGTCGGTTCTTGCCGACTTTGAAGTCACAAGCCCTTGGAATCCATTGGATGGTCCAATGGAAATCATCAACAATAGCCAAGGAGCCGGAGGCTACTCTTGGAACTTTGGTAATGGGGATGTCAGCGATGAGTTTGAACCGGAATACACGTATACAGAAGAAGGGAGCTACTCCATCACATTGACCGCATTCAGCGCAGACGGCAATTGCTCGCATCAAATGACATGGAACGTGTCCATTGTGATTGTTGGGGTCGAAGAGCTGGACAATACCGCTCGTATGTGGCCGAATCCCGTGACTGATGTGTTGCGAATTGTGTCCTTGGAGGTGATCGACCACATTCAGGTGCACGCACTGCACGGAGGTCTTTTGCTGGATGAAACAGTAGGGAAAAAGGAAGCATCATTGAATACAAAGTCGTGGCCACAAGGAGTTTACGTTGTCACAACATGGTCTTCATACGGCCGGAGTCAAAAGAGGATCATCAAACAATGAGGGCGCTGAACCAAAGGATTTTAACAAGAACCCCCAAACAAGCTCAAGAGCGTAAGTAAATCTGCGATGGATACGACGAGGTCGTTGGTGAGGTCTCCCGGACAAATGTCCATTGAGCTGCAGACACACAATTCCATCCCGTCGGGCACCCCATCTGCATCGCTGTCCTGGGAAAGTGGATCGGAATTGTAAAGCCCTAATTCTAGGGCGTCGCTCAGACCATCCCCATCCGTATCGCTGCAGACGTCTCCAATTCCATCAGCGTTGAAATCGGCTTGATCTACATTGGCAATGGTGGCGCAATTATCTAAAATATCAGGAACCCCATCGTTGTCTGAATCAGGAAGGGCGCCCACCAAAGAACCCAGACCCAAATCGGCAACTACGATGTAGTGGTCAGATGCAGCTAAAGCGTCTCCAGCATTCAGTCCGAATTCCTCCAGCCGTTCAGCGCTCATGATATCGGTTCGCAAGACAAAACCATGTAGCAACTCTACAGAAGCATCAGAGGTGATGAGGTAATCGAGCTTACCAGGCATCCATTCACCACTGGTATTGGTCCAAGTAAAATCCATGGGACGATCGGACTGCAAAAGAGGCCATTCAGTCAAGGGTGTTCCATCCCAATCAGGCGCAAAGTCAGGTCCATTGGCAGCTTCATCGGCGATGTCACCCGTTATAAGAGTGGATATTGGATTGGCCAGCCCCACCATATTTAAATCCCCGCCGTAAATGATGGGGGTGTTCAAAGCGAGCGTCGGGCCATCACCCTCTCCATTGATCGCATCGCGCAAAAAAGCCATGTATTCATCGGCTTCGCTTTGCCTCTGCGCTTCGCTCGACGCTCCTCCGCAGCACTTCAAGTGACTACTGGTAATCAGAAGAGGCACCCCCCAACCGGCATGGCCCTGAACCAATGCAGGGAATTGCCGATAGATTTCCGAGTACGAGGAGAGAATTTCACCCTTGGACGCGATCATGAGGTCGTAATCATCTTTAACGACGTGCCACGACGCATCATCTTCCAACGGCAACCAGGCATTTAATAAATTGGTTACAAACGATGCGGAGACATTGCTGACTTCTGAAAACGCCAGAATATCCGGTGAAATAATCTGCAAAATCCGCTCCATAGCCGCCTGAGCTGGTGCCTCATCCATTCGCCCGTTCATATTCCAAAACGCCACCCGGTCGAGAGTTCCATCCGCCCGACTCAACGACTGAGCCACCCACGGGTCAATTAATTCACTCATCGTGTGTTGAACACCAGCCACAGGGAAGCCTTCTTGCGTATCGCCATTGTACCAAATCATCCGAACTGACCCAGGATTGATTTCACTCAGCTCTCTCTTAAAGGCCAATTCAAACTGGTTGGCACTATACGTGGGCGCGACATGCATTCCAATTTCATTCAAGGTCTCTGCGCCACTTCCCCCTGTGTAACGGATGGCTTGGCGATTGGGTAAATCCACCAGTAAATCCACCCCAAGGCCCATACTAGCGTAATCGACACCGGTTGAAATGTCGTCATCTAAATCGAGGAGGATTTTCAAATCATTGGGCAACACCTCTTCATCGAGCCCCACTTCCTCGGAGAGGATGATATGGACAAAGAGCCACTGGTCATTGCTTGTCATTCCCACGGAAACGAAACTACCAACTCCATCTCCGGCTTCTGTGTGTGGAATGTTTTCCCAATCTTGGAACACATTGTCCAATTGAATTTGAGCCTGAGCGGCACCCAACAATAACACACCACAAGCCAATACTGCTGTGCGGATAAAACGGAAAAAAGGGGAGGTGTTCATAGCATCAAAGTTACGGGTAGATTTGCCGCTATGAATCGAAAGCAAAGCACAGGAATGCTGCACTTCATTGTGTTGATTTTTGGTTTTACCGGGATCCTGGGAAAGCTTATTTCACTTGACGCAGAACGCTTGGTTTTTTGGCGTGTCCTTTTGGGCGGTGCTTTGGTTATGTTGTGGCTTTTGATTCGGGGAAAAATGGTGCGATTTTCACCCAAGGTTTGGGTTCAGGTTGCGATAGTGGGCTGTGTGGCCGCAGCTCACTGGCTTGCGTTTTTCGGCTCCATCAAAGTGAGCAACGTATCCGTTGCGTTGGCTACACTGGCATCGACCCCCTTATTTGTGAGCTTTTTAGAACCCCTGATTTACCGAAGAAAAATGGATTGGCGCGAGGCCATTTTAGGAATAGTCATCCTCTTGGGATTGGCGGTTTTGTTGTTTGGACCCACCAGTGAAAACGCACAATCACCCCTCCAATCGTCGGACTATTATCTCGGGATTGGTTTGGCGCTGATTTCGGCTTTCTTAGCCGCAGTATTTAGCACCCTCAATGGGATTTTGGTTCGAAATCATGACTCCGCGAATTTGACACGGGTGGAATTGCTAAGCGCAGCAGGGGTTTTAGCGGTGTTGTTTTTGGTGAGTGGAGACGGATGGCAATGGAGCTATTGGGCGATTCCTCAGTCGGATTGGTTGTGGTTGGGTTTGCTGGCGACCCTCGCTACGGCCTTTGCATTTTTAATGAGCATCGAAGTGATGCGAAAACTCACCCCGTTTACAACGGCCGTTGCGATCAATATGGAACCGGTCTATGCCATCGTTTTGGCTGCGTGGATTTTTGGCAAGGACGAACACATGGGCCCTTGGTTTTATCTCGGAACAGCCATTATCGTTGGGGCAGTTTTTGTAGATGCTTGGATTAAGCAGAAAGGACGGATAAAAAACTAGTTTACCCAGAAAAATCTCGCGGAAATAGCATCAGCCAGCAACCAGCTTTTTTCAGAAATTCGGAATTGACCGGGATGGATTTCCACCAATTCTCCCGATGAAATTCCGTTTTTCCATGCTTCTGCTTCTGCTTGAATGAGATCATGGCCAGAAGCTTTTTTTAGGGCAGATGGATTGATTCCCGTGGCGGTTCGTAAACCGGTCAGAATCCCTTCATTGAATCGATCTTGTTGGGTCAATGAGTCCACCTCTACAGGTAAATCAATCCAACTAGAGGCTTGTTGAACATTGCGGATATAACGTTGGTTGTTGGAGACATGGGCGTATCGATTTACACCATCAAATCCATGCGCTCCTGGTCCAATTCCCCAATACGGAACCCCGCTCCAATAATGTTGGTTGTGCAAAGCATGGCCGCCAGGTCGTGCAAAATTAGACACCTCGTAATGTTCAAACCCGGCGCGCTGGGTTTGTTCGCACAAGAAAGCATATTCCAGCGCAATGGATTCGTCTGTGGAAATAACCTGCTTTCCATGTTGAACCTGATGACCCAGCACTGTTCGAGGCTCGATGGTTAGGATGTATGCTGAAAGGTGGTCAATGGGCAAAGAGAGCAACCGGTCGACATCTGCTTTCCAATCATCTAACCCCCTCTCAGGCAAGCCGTAAATAAGGTCGGCAGTGATGTGTTTGAATCCCGCTTGAGCAGCAAGATGAATTGCTTGTTCAGCTTCCGCTCCAGTATGGGCGCGGTTCATCCACTTTAGTTTGGCGTTATCAAACGTTTGGACACCAATGGAAAGGCGAGTGATTCCGCTCTCCAACCATCCCTCCAATTTCTTCAAAGTGATGTCTTCCGGATTGGCCTCCAGCGTTACCTCGTGCCAATTCGATGAAAACTCGCTAACCGCTCTCATAAGGCGCCCCAAACTATCTTCTGGAAATAAAGAAGGGGTGCCCCCGCCGAAGTAGATAGTGCTGATTTCACCCTCAAGTTCTTTGCCGCGCCATTGGATTTCTTGCAATAACGCAGCCTCCATTTCCGTCACCGTTTTCAGATTTATTGAGAAATGAAAGTCACAATAATGACACGCAGTTCTACAGAATGGAATGTGAATGTAAATCCCTTGCACGGGGGCAAGTTCGCTCGAAAATCCTCCTAACTTGCCTTCATGGAATGGGAAGTTCGATGGCCAGATGGCCAAACGGAGCGTGTTGCTTCTGATGCGCCGGCCGCATGGGATTGGAAATGCGTGGGCAACGGCGTGTATGACGTGCGCATGGGCCAACGGAATGTGCGTGTCGAAGAGATTTCTGGACCTGACGCGACAGGCATAGTCAAACTTCGCGTGAATGGAATCACTCAGCAGCTACACGTATTGGATCGGCAAATGCTTTTGCTCGAGTCGATGGGGATGACAGATGATGTCGCAGACTTGGAGATGGAAGTTTTTGCCCCCATGCCAGGCAGGGTTCTTTCCTTGGAGGTTGCACCGAGTCAGGAGGTTCAAGAGGGAGACGCCTTGCTGGTTTTGGAGGCGATGAAAATGGAAAATGTAATCCGGGCACCACGATCCGGGTCCATTGCTTTGGTGAAAGCGACTGCAGGACAAGCCGTCGAAAAAGGCGCGGTGTTGGTGATGTATGAAATGGAAACTTGAAGCGTTTAAATCACATGAGAATCAAACAAATTGTATGGACCATCCTATGTTTGGCGGCTTTTTGCCAAATGAATGGCCAGGACTGCAGCAATCCTGTGCCGATTTGTGGAGACATTCCGGAGCCCACCGTCCTTGGTTTTGCTCAATCCCTCGAGGTGTCTTGCCTCAACTCCCCATATGTGACCGTTTTCGAATTTATGTCCAATGGTGATGTGGTGAATACAGGCCATGTGCATTTGGAAATTGGGGGAACTAACTGCCAAACGGATGGCATTGATGATGTGATTGAATGTGTGATCGTTAAGCCTGACCCACAGGCTTTATGTGATGTGAGTAGCTATGAGTTGGTTTCGTTATGCACGGAAGCGGCCGGATCATTTTCTGTGGATTCGGATCCATTGTTGCCCAACACCACGTATTTAATTTTGTTAGGAACGAGCCACAATCCATCCGCAACACCTTGCAGTGTTTCACTTTTTCTATCTGGACCAGCGGTATCAATCAACGCGTGTTGCACGGAAACCATCCTACCAGGCCAATCAGTCAGCCTCAACGTTGTTGGGGGAAATGAGGCTTTGGGATATACCTGGTTTCCAGGATTCGGGCTTTCGACAACGACGGGCCCTGAAGTCATTGCATCTCCCGAAATCACAACGACTTATGCGGTATCAGGATTTTTCGGAGGATGCCAATACACGGACGCGGTGACCATTACTGTAGGAAACCCGCTTGGGCTTCCGACCAGTTTTACTCCCAATGGAGATATGATCAACGACTACTGGACCATTGATGGCTTGTTGTCATATAACTATGCGGATGTTCGCATTTATGATCGCTGGGGACAACTGGTCCACCAAAGTATCGGTTACACACAGCCATGGGATGGCAGGCGCAACGGAAAAGACGTTCCTATCGGGACGTATTACTATGCCATTGATTTGAACGACCCGCAGTTGGTCAACCTTGAAACCATCACTGGCTATATCAGCATCATCCGATGAAAAATCACACAACACGCGCCTTGCTTTTGATGTTTGTTGCCTGTTTTGGGGTGATGAGCTTGCAAGCCCAACAATTTCCGGTCCGTGCGACGGGCATGATGAATCCTTTCCAAGATCATCCAGCGGCCGCGGGAGTTCTCGGCTGCATGGATTTGCACATGGGTTATCGAAACCAATGGTCCGGCTTGGAGGGCGCTCCGCAAACGGCATTCGCAAATCTACATGGCCAAAAAATGGCTCAAGGAGATGATTTTCATGGGTTTGGAGGACGAGTAGAGTCAGATGAAGCGGGCGCTTGGGGCTATACTTCAATCAACTTTGCATACGCTTACAATTTGAGGCTAACCAACGGGTCTCGCTTGGCGATGGGTTTGAGTGCGGGCCTTTTTCAGCACCGACTGGATTTCAGCATGTTGGACATGCCGGATGATCAATTTGGAGACGACCCGGCCGTTGTAGGAGGAAGGAACCAATTCATTGCACCTCTTCTGGATGCGGGTGTTTGGTTTTATGACCGAACAAAATACGCTGGACTGACCATTCAAAATGTCACTCAACCCTCTATGGAGAAGATCAGCCAATATGGCAAGTTGCGGCGCCATGTGGTTTTGACCGCTGGTTCTGAGGTTGAGCTCGATGGCCAATGGATGTTTTTGCCATCTGGCCAGGTAAGGATGGCGGCGGGGGTGCCTGTTTCAGCAGAAATCATGGCGATGGCACGGTACGATGATTTGATTTCATTTGGCCTGGGTTATCGTGCACAAAGCGCGTTGCTGATTTCGGCACAAGTAAAGATTTTCGAATATTTGAGCGTAGGATATGCGTACGAATCCAACGTATCTCCGTTGAGCGGCGCGGCTCCAAGGACGCATGAATTTGTCATTGGGATCAATGGCTGTGCCGGCCGGCCGAGCGGGAGAGCAATTCCATGTCCGGCGTATAACTGATGAACATCTACTCCAATAAACAGCGCTGGAAACGGCTTTTATTGGCATTGGCAGCGGTCATTGTGGTTGCCACTTTGTGGTATTCCAATGACATTGCGCGAAGGATCCGGGTAGAGGAACAAACGAAGGTGAAATTATGGTCAGAGGCCATCATTCAGCGCGCGGAATTGGTTGGCTACACCCAACAATTGTTCGAGGAATTGAGCCAAGAGGAACGTCAAAAAGCGGATCGGTTGGCTGATGCGTATCGTTTGATCAATGACCCGCCGCGTGGGATGGACTTGACGTTTGTGACAGATTATTTATGGTCAAATCGAACGATTCCTGTTTTGATTTACGACGAGGACAACGCCCTGCTCTATGACTTGAATGTATCGACGGATGTGGATCGCGATTCCCTCCGCCAAGCCATGGCGTCCCAAAACGAACCGATTCGATTTGAAGATGTGGGACACACGGTATTTTGGAACCAAAGTGTTCGATTTAGTGAGCTGAAGGAGGTCATGCAAGACCTCATCGATTCGTTCATCTCTGAAACAGTCATCAATAGCGCTTCGGTTCCCGTCGTGATGACGGACAGCTCTCGAACTGAGGTGATTCGCTTTCAAAGGGTGGACTCGACAGAGGTTCTAGACCCTTTGAAGTTGAAGGTTTTGCTGGAAAGAATGGAGATGGGGAACACCCCGATTGCGGTCGACTTACCGGGGGAGGGAAGGCAATGGATTTTCTATGCAGACTCTGTTGTTCTCACACAGCTGAGGTATTATCCCTTGGCTCAATTGATCCTGATAGCCGTTTTCTTGTTGGTTGCTTATTTGATTTTCAGCAGTTTTCGCAGAGCCGAACAAGACCAAGTCTGGGTGGGTATGGCCAAGGAAACAGCTCATCAACTTGGCACACCGCTTAGTTCCATGATGGCTTGGATTGGCTTATTGGAAGAGGATGGCGCGCGCAAGGATTACCTCACCGAAATGAACCGCGATGTTCTTCGGCTCAATACGGTAGTGGATCGTTTCAGCAAAATTGGATCAAAGCCCGCGCTCAAAAGCCATCTCGTTGCGGAAGTGGTGATGTCCACGGTGGATTATATGCGGCCGCGGGTTTCGAAAAAGGTAGATCTGGTGTTTGAAACGGAATCCCCAGAAGCGACAGCACACCTGAGCCCACCCTTGTTCAGTTGGGTCCTCGAAAACCTGATTCGAAATGCGGTGGACGCCATGGACGGTGAAGGGCGGATTACTATTCGGGTCGATCAGCGCCCGGATGATACCTTAATTGCAGTGGCAGATACCGGAAAGGGCATCCCAAAGAACAAGCGGAAAGAAGTTTTTGCACCAGGCTATACCACGAAATCACGCGGATGGGGCCTTGGATTGTCTTTGTGTAAGCGCATTATTGAGGAATACCACGGGGAAAGATTTGG
>Ga0233427_10004015_pt1 | contig 12481 bp, 10 predicted proteins | sample SI_118_April2016_5_FD_179885 | JGI IMG/M metagenome (GOLD analysis project Ga0233427, IMG submission 179885) | Seawater microbial communities from Saanich Inlet, British Columbia, Canada - SI_118_April2016_100_MG | ecosystem: Environmental > Aquatic > Marine > Inlet | place: Canada: British...
AGCCAAAACAGGAGTGGATAGAATTTCTGTTGGAAGCTTAACTCATAGTGCTTCAGCAATAGACTTTAAATTAGAAATCTAAGATACAAATTTAGACAAATCAGGTTTAAAATAATTTGGGCCCTTCATTACTTTTCCAGATTCATTATAAATAGGCTCACCATTTTTACCTAGTTTGCTCATATTAGAGTTTTGAACCTCATCAAAACATTTATCTAAATCAATGCCAAATGCGTGACCTGCCCCATAAGTTACATACAAAATATCAGTTAGAGCATCAGCTACTTCTAATAGATCATTATTATCCATTGCCTCTTTAAGCTCATCAAGTTCCTCTTTAATCAATTCAATCCTTAATTTATTGATTTTATCACTACTAAATGAAGGTTTGGTTTTGACTTCTTGACCAAAAGTTTTCATAAAAGTTCCAACTTTATTAAAATTCGACATTTTGCTCCTGTAAGTTTTTTTAAAATTATTGTATGCTAATAACTAATTATTACTTACAAATTAATCAATGAAATTAAGAAAAGAATTTGACAGTATTGGAAGTGTTAATGTCCCAAATGATAAATATTGGGGTGCTTCAACTCAAAGATCTAATAAATTTTTTAATATTGGTAAAATCTTAGTCAACATTTCTATTATCAAATCTATTGCGATTATTAAAAGATCTGCAGCAATAGTACATGCTAAAGATAAGCTAATTAATAGCAAAATATCTAAAGCAATTATTAAAGCTTCAGACGAAGTTATAAAAGATAAGTTGAATGAAAATTTTCCTCTTAAAGTTTGGCAAACAGGTTCTGGAACTCAAACAAACATGAATGTCAATGAGGTAATTGCAAACCGAGCCATTGAAATTTTAGGTGGAAAAAAAGGAACAAAAAAACCTGTACATCCAAATGATCATGTTAACAAATCACAGTCAACTAATGACGTTTTTCCAACCGCAATGCATATTTCAGTTGCTAAAGAAACAATAAACAAATTATTACCAAGTTTAAAAATTTTAGAGAAAGAATTAAAAAGAAAATCTATCGAATTCAAAAATATAATTAAAATTGGTAGAACTCATCTTCAAGACGCAACCCCACTATCTCTTGGACAAGAATTCTCAGGATACCATGTTCAAGTTAAAAAAAGTATTGAAAGAATTGAATATGCTTTAAAAGAAATTTATTACCTTGCACAAGGTGGCACTGCTGTTGGTACTGGAATAAACTCCAAAAAGAACTTTGATAAAAAAATTGTAAAAGAAATTGCTAAATTTACAAAAATCAAATTTAAACCAGCAGCAAATAAATTTGCTGAACTTGCTGCACATGACTCTATTGTTAATTTTTCTGGAACTCTAAATACTTGTGCTGTTGCTTTGATGAAAGTATCCAATGATATTCGATTTTTAGGATCGGGCCCTAGAGCTGGATATGGTGAACTTATTTTACCTGAAAATGAACCAGGATCTTCAATAATGCCTGGTAAAGTGAATCCAACTCAATGTGAAGCTGTTACGATGGTATGTGTTAAAGTGATTGGAAACCATAATGGAATAACTATGGCTGGTTCTCATGGACATTTTGAATTAAATGTTTTCAAACCTTTAATTGCTCACAACATCTTACAATCAATAGATTTAATTGCTGATAGCACCAAAAACTTTGCTCTCTACTGTGTTAAAGGAATAAAAGCTAATAAAAAAAAGATACAAGAACATTTAGATAATTCTCTAATGCTTGTTACTGCTCTAGCACCTCACATTGGTTATGATAACGCAGCAAAAATAGCAAAAATAGCACTTAAAAATAATACAACATTGAAATTTGAAACACTAAAAACAGGCTTAATAAACGAAAAAGATTACAATAAAATTGTTGATCCTAGAAAAATGATTTACCCGGCATAAGCTCTAAGAGCTTCTTTCATTTTACTTTTAAAGTAAATTTTATTTTGAAGTTTATCATTTTTTAAAAGCATTTTTCTTAAAACATTGTTAACTTTTACATTAATTTTATTATTTATTTTAATAGTATTAAAAACCATACTTAGCTGATCAAAATTATAATTAAAATTTAATTCAATTTTTTTTATATGTGGTCTTCTGTTTCTTGATGACTGCAAAAATTTATAGATTTCATTTAAGTTATTAATATCTAAAACTAATTTACCATCCAAGATAAGTTGGTTATTAGCTACATAGAGCAAGCTATCAGATATTGTGAAATCCAGATAATCATTCCAACTAAACTTAGTATCATTAATGTCTATTAAACCTTCTTGTATCTTAAAATTTAAAATTAAATCAATAATATTATGAAATTTAGAAACTTTGTTAGAGTTAATTCTTAAATCAATATTTAAATTGTTGTTATTTAATATTTCAGTTTTAAGTAATTCAGAAAAAAATACATTATCATACAATATGCTAGAAAAGTTAAACTTATTAGTATTACCTTTTAAATCAGAATAGAATGGATTAAAGTTGATATTACCTTCATAAAAAAAACTAGGGTCTTTTATTTTATCAAAAAAGCTAAACTTAAAAAAATTATCATTCCAATCATAAAATGCTTTGCTTTTATTTTTTTTATAAATAAAATTTGACAATCCTTTTTTTTGACCATCATCATAATTAAACTCGCTTTCAATTTGAAACTTTAAAAATTTAAAATTTATTTTAGAAAATATTTTATTTCCAATTTTATTTTTGTGTATTTTAAAAGAATATGGAATTTTAAAAATTTCATTTGTTGAGCTGACAATATTTTTTAACTCTTTAGGATCATAATAATATTTCATCTTTTTAATCTTATTTAAAAATAAAACGTCTTGCTCATTGTTTCGATAAAAAATATTACTATTTTTGATAATGAAATTACCTGCTGAAAAATTATTATCTAGGAGATTTATAAAAAAATTATAGTGTTTTTTATTAAAATTAAAATTTGTATTTTCTAAGATTACATCTTTAACTATAATATCTTCTAAAGAAAAAAGATTATTCAAAGATACAAAAATTTTTAATTTTTTTATATCTGATAGTTTTGACTGATTTTCTATAATAGCTGAATTTTTTAAAATAAAATGAGGTCTAGGGAAAAATTTATAATTTAAATTTTTTGAAAAAACAAAATTTAAACTAAATTTATCCAATAATTGATTCTCTAATTCTTTACGAATGTCATTTTTGTTATATGTATGAGGTATTAGAATATATGAAAAAAATATAATACTTGATATAAGAAAAGTTATAAAAACTTTATTTGTTATAGCTATATTAGATAAATTTTTAAAATTTAATTTGTTTAAATTTTTTTCTAATAGACTATTTATTAATAAATTAATCTTTTTTGAATATTTGGTAAATTTGTTTTGTTTTCTCATAAGAATTTAGAAAAGTTATAAAGAAATATTTTAAATGATAAACACTGATTATCTAAAAAACTTAAATAATGCACAAAAAGAAGCTGTATTACATCTTGATGGTCCATTATTAATAGTGGCTGGAGCAGGGTCAGGAAAAACTAAGGTTTTAACATCTAGAATTGCACACATTATCAAAGAAAAAAAAGCATTTCCAAACCAAATCTTATCAGTAACCTTTACAAACAAAGCTGCAAAAGAAATGCAAAATAGAGTTAGTAAAATTTTAAGTTCTACTGCAACAGGACTTTCTTGGCTTGGAACATTTCATTCAATTTGTGCAAAACTATTGAGAAGGCATGCTTCAGCAGCTAATCTTAATTCAAACTTTACTATCATAGATACAGATGATCAAATAAGACTAATTAAAAATATTTGTAAAGCTGAAAATATTGATATCAAACAGTTAGCACCAAGATTTATTCTTGCTATAATTGATAGATGGAAAAATAAAGGATACTACCCTTCTGAAGTTGTAATAAATAATAAAGATGTTTATGAAAAAACTATTTTACCTCTTTACAAAACTTATCAACAAAAATTAGTAGATTTAAATTCATGTGATTTTGGAGATTTAATTTTACATACAGTTAAGATTTTAGAACATTACCCAGATATAAGAAAAATTTACAGTAATAATTTTAAATATATCCTAGTAGATGAATACCAAGATACCAATTTTATTCAAAGCAAGTGGCTTAATCTATTATCTGAAAAAAATAAAAATTTATGTTGTGTGGGTGATGATGATCAATCTATTTATAGTTGGAGAGGAGCAGAAATAAAAAACTTTTTAGAATTTGATCAAGTTTATAAAAATACAAAGGTAATCAGACTAGAACAAAATTATAGATCTTCACAAAATATTTTATCTGTTGCCTCTAACCTAATTGCAAATAATCAAAACAGAGTTGGTAAAACCTTAACTACTACTATGGAAGAGGGAGATTTAGTTAAATTAAACTGTTTTAAGAATGGTAAAGATGAAGCAATTGGAATTTCTGATGAAATTGAAAAAAAAATTAAAAAAAAATATTCTTATAATAATGTGGCGATTTTAGTAAGAGCAATATTTCAAACTAGAGAATTTGAGGAAAGATTTCTAAAGATTGGTTTACCTTACAGAATTTTAGGAGGAACTAAATTTTATGAAAGAGCAGAAATTAAAGATTGTGTTGCATACCTAAGATTGATTCATCAAGAAAAAGATGATTTGGCTTTTGAAAGAATCGTTAATACTCCTAAAAGATCTATAGGTGATACTACTTTAAAAACAGTTCACAAATTTTCAAAAGAAAATAAATTAAATTTAGAGTCAGCTTCTCTAAAAATGATTGAACTAAATTTGATTAAACCTAAAACAAAAATTGGCCTTAGTGCTTTTCTGAATTTATTAAACAAATGGAGAAATGATTTGCTAATAAAAAAAATAAATCATATTAAATTATTACAAATTGTTTTGGACGAGTCTGGTTACTCAGCAATGTTAAAAAATAAAAAAGATGTTGATAACGAAAATAGGTTGGAAAATATAAAAGAGTTACTAAGTGCTATGAAAGAATTTAATAACTTGGAGAGTTTTTTAGAGCACGTATCACTTGCTACATCTATTGACCAAGAGTGGGAAGGTGAAAAAGTGAACATGATGACTATGCATGGTGCAAAAGGTCTTGAATTTGATGTAGTTTTTCTACCTGGATGGGAAGAGGGTTTGTTTCCTCATCAAAAATCCATTGAAGAAAAAGGTCAAAATGGATTAGAGGAAGAGCGACGTTTAGCATATGTAGGAATAACTAGAGCTAAAAAAAAAGCTATTATATCATTTTCTATGAACAGGTTTTACCAAGGTGATTGGATAGATAGCATGGCATCAAGATTTATAGATGAATTACCCGAAAAACATTTGGAAAAAAATTCATTTTTTGATGAAGTGACTGATGAAACTGAGGATTTTGACTTTAATCAAGACTTTGAAATTGAAGAAGGAACTAGAAGTCCCGGATGGATAAGATATCAAAAAAGAATCAAATGAATAAAAAAATTCAAATTCTAAGAAGTAAATTTAAAAAATATAATATTGATGGTTATGTGATTCCTAAAAATGATGATTATTTCACTGAATATTCAAAAATTAATAGACTAAAAATTATATCTAATTTTAGTGGCTCAGCTGGATTAGCCATCATATTAAAAAATAAAAATTATTTATTCACAGATGGACGATATACAATTCAAAGTCAAATTGAGTCTGGAAAAGATTTTAAAATTATTAGTTATGAAAAAATAATTAATTGTAATTTATTCAAAAATTTGACTTTGGGTATTGATCCAAAATTATTTACTTACGATCAAATAAAAAAAAATTTTATTAAAAAAAATAAAATTAAATTTATAGATAATAATTTAATAGATCAAATTAAAAGCGAAAAAATTATTGATAATTTTCCATTCTTTCCGTTAAATAAAAATATAGTTGGAGAAAGTTATAATTCAAAAATTAATAAAATTTCTAAATACCTTAAAAAAAATAAATGTGATTATCTTTTTGTGAGCTCCCCCGAAAATGTAGCTTGGATTTTAAATATTAGAGGCGCAGATGGTCCAAACAGCCCAATACCAAATTCAAGGTTAGTTATTAGTAAAACCAAAAAAATATTATTAATTAGTAAAATTCAAAAGGCAAAAAAACTTATTAAAGAAAAAATAATTAAAGCAAATGAATTAATTGATATTAATGATTTTCAAGAAAAAATCTTTAAATTAAAGGGTAATAATTTTATTGTAGACGATAAATCATGTTCAATTTATTTTGAAGATATCATTAAATCTAAATTTAAAATTATAAAAAGAGAAGATCCTATCTATCTCTTAAAAGCTATTAAAAACAAAACTGAAATTAATAATATGATTAATGCACATATCCTAGATGGTGCTGCTTTAACAAAATTCATCTACTGGATGAAAAATGTAAATAAAAAAAAAATCAATGAAGTTCAGGCACAAAATAAATTAGAAAGTTTCAGAAAATTGAATAAAAATTATTTATATCCCAGTTTTGAGACTATTGCAGGTTCTGGTAAAAATGGTGCAATTGTCCATTATCGTGCCAAAAAAGAAAGCTGTAAAATAATTAACAAAAAAGAAATTTTTCTATGTGATTCTGGGGGTCAATACAAATATGGTACAACTGATGTAACAAGAACAATTTGTTTTTCAAAACCAACAAAACTTATAAAAGATATTTTTACTAAAGTCCTAAAAGGTCATATAGCAGTAGCAAATACAAATTTAAAAAGAGATAATATTGGTAAAAAAATTGATGCTAGAGCTAGAAAATTTTTAAAAAAGAGCAATTTAGATTATTCTCATGGCACTGGTCATGGAGTAGGTTTTTTTCTCAATGTTCATGAAGGTCCTCAATCAATTTCAAAATTTAATAAAGTTAAAATTAAACCAGGCATGATTCTAAGTAATGAGCCTGGTTTTTATAAAAAAGATAAATTTGGAATTCGAATAGAAAATTTAGTTTTTGTTAAAAAACTTAATAAAAACATCTTCTTTGAAAATTTGACTGTAGCTCCAATTGAAAAAGAATTAATAAACTATAACCTTCTCACACGATTAGAAAAAAATTATCTTTTTAAGTATCATCTTAATGTTTATTCTAAGATTTCAAAATATTTGAATTTAAATGAAAAAAAATGGTTAGCTAGTTTTATCTAGCATTCTTAAAAATTGACTTTGATCTATAGTTACTATCTGAAGTTTCTTGGCTGTTTCAATTTTTTTTTTTGTAGGTTTGTCACCCACAATTAAATAATTTAGTTTTTTTGTAACGCTACTAACTGTTGTTCCTGAATTTTTTTCAATTAAAGATTTTGCTTCTGCTCGACTCATACCTTTTAGTTTCCCTGTTAACATGAATGTTAGATCTTTCAATAACCCATTTTTTTTTTCAATAATTTTGTCTCTAATATTTAAGATACCTTGAAATTCAGTTAATATATCCAAATTAATTTTATTAGAAAAAAAATTCCTAATCGAATTTACTTGGGTTTCACCCATTCCATCAATATTTAATAACTCGTTATATCTATTTTCTTTAGATAAAGATTTAAATTCTGAAAATGATTTAAAATGTTTTGAAAGAATTTTTGCATTTTCCAAACCAATATGCCTAATTCCTAATGAATAGATAAATCTTTCTAATGAAATATTTTTCTTTTCATTTATTGAATATTTTAAATTTTCAACAGATAGTCTGCCCCAACCCTCTAATAATTCGATTTTTTTAAAATCTAACTTAAAGATATCTTGCGGCAATCTAATTAACTGAATTTTATAAAAATTTTCTACTATTTTTTTTCCAAAACCTTCAATATTAAAAGCATCTTTAGATACAAAGTGTTTTATTTTTTCTATAGCTATTTTTTCACATTCATACCCTTCGCTAATACATCTTCTTACAGCATCATTTCTTTTTGTAATTGTATTAAATTCTTTGATTGTTTTTGAACCACATGAGGGACATTTTTTTGGAAATATAAATTTTAAACTATCTTTAGATCTTTTCTTTAAATCAACAGATAGTATACGCGGTATCACATCTCCTGCTCTTTCAACAGTTACAGTATCTCCAATTCTAATATCTTTTCGATTAATTTCATCTTCATTATGCAAAGTGGCATTAGAAACTTGCACACCTCCAATATTAACAGTTTTAATTTTTGCCACAGGCGTCAAGGCACCTGTTCTTCCTATTTGAATATCTATATTTAAAATTTTTGAAATTGCTTTATTTGATGAAAATTTATGAGCAATTGCCCACCTTGGTGCATTAGCAACATTACCTAGTCTATTTTGTAGTTTAAAATCATTAACTTTGTAAACAATTCCATCAATATCAAAATTTATTTCAGTTCTTTTTTTTTCTATCTCGTCATAATTAGTTAATAAGTTTTTTACTCCTATAATTAATTTATTAAGAGGATTTGTTTTAAAACCCCAATCATTCAATTTTTTCAAATATTTAAATTGATTTTCAATTTTTAATCCTTTTTCATAGCCAAATGTATAAGCAATAAAATTTAAGGGAATTTTTTTTGTATCATTTGAATTTTTTTGTCTTAAGGAACCAGATGCTGCATTTCTTGGATTCGCAAACTTATCTTTCAAAATTATGAAATCACTATTTTTTATAAATACCTCACCTCTTATATCAATTTCTTTTGGGAAATCTTTTGATAAAATCTTTTTTGGAATATCTTTAATTGTTGCAAGGTTTTCTGTTATATCTTCGCCTTCTTTGCCGTCTCCTCTAGACAATCCCTTTATAAATTTTCCATCTTGATATGTTAATGAGGCTGAAATACCATCTATTTTTGGTTCTGCACTGTAAGAAATTTTAAAATTTTTTTCTTGAGATATAAAATTTATAATTTTTTTTTCAAAATTTATCAAATCTTCCTCACCAAATGCATTTGACAATGAAAGCATTGGAACTCTATGAAAAGATTTTTGAAAATTTTTTGATGGCTTATACCCTACAAGCTCAGATGGTGAGTTTTTTGACTTTAAAAATTCATACTTTTTTTCTAATATAAAAATATCTTTTTTTAATTCATCAAATTCTTTATCTGAAACTTTAGGTTTACTTTTATCATAATAGAATTTACTAAATTGATTAATTAATTTTATTTTTTCTTTGTATTTTTTTTTGATTAATTCCTTCTTCATACTAATCAAAAAGCTTTTTAAATTTATCTATTACACCTTTCTTTTTTTTGACTATTTTTTTGGGTGTTATATTTTTATAATTTTTATTGAATACTTTATATGATTTTTTATACCATTTACCAGAAAGGTAATTATAGCCAAGAACATTAGCATATTTTTGCGACTCTTCCATTAGACCAATCTTATAATTAATTTCAACTAATCGGTGCAATGCTTCCTCGACAAAAATTGTTTGATCATACTCCTCAATGACATGTTTGAATCTATTTATTGCAGGGATCCATTTATTCTTTTTTTGATAATGTCTTCCTAGATACATTTCCTTTGAAGCAAGTATGTCTTGGATTAAGTCTAATTTAAATTTTGAATCTAAAGCAAAATCAGTATTTGGATATCTTTCAAGTATGTAGATAAAATTTTTTTTTGCCTCTATTAATGGTTTAATATCTCTTTTTTCATCTTCAATCATTTCATAGTGGCACATAGCTATTAAATAGTGTGCGTATGGTAAATTTTCATCATTCGGATATGTTTTTAAATACCGATTCAGATTTAACAAAGCTTTTGCATAATAGTTTTGCAAATAATAAGAGTAAGAAGCCATTAAAGCAGACTGTGGTGCCCATTTAGATTGTGGAAATAAAAGTTCTGCTTCTAAAAATTTATTTGCTGCAGCAAAGGGATCATTTTCATTTAGTTTTTCATATCCTTCTTTATAAACACCTATCAGTTCTAGTTCTTGACTTTTTTTTTTTATATTTAAAATTTTTTTATCTTCTTTTGCGCACGAAATAAAAAAGAGTAATATAATTATGATATTTAAAAATTTAATCGTATTCATAAAAGTAATATATACAGTCTGAGAAACAGATTTTAAAGATCTATCTAGGTTATGCTATTGATTTAAATAGGCTTCTATTAATAATTGTGTGCGGAAGATTTCTCTCTTTTATCTCAATAATTGAAAAATTTTCTTTATTTTCAAATACTCTTCTTAATAACTGATTAGTCAAATAATGACCACCTTGTGAACAAACAACGCTTCCTATAATTCTATAACCTGTTGTGTAAAGATCTCCAATGCAGTCTAGTATTTTGTGATTAACAAACTCTTTATCATTCCTTAAACCACTTTCATTTAAAATTTCATTATTTTTTACAACAATTGCATTTTCTAAACTACCACCTTTTGCAAGTCCAATTTTCTTAATAGCCTCAATATCCTCATATAAACAAAAAGTTCTTGAATTGAAGATTTCAAGTAAATCATCTTCATATACATTAATTTTATTTTGCTGATTTCCAATAACATCATTTTCATACTTTAATTCAAAATCTATATCTAAGCTTAATTTTGATGGTTGGATTGAAATATGTCTTTTACCATCTTTAAATTCAATTTTTTTATTAATCTTAATAATCTTAATAGGCGCTTCACTTACTTCTAATCCTGTTGGAATTATTTTTTCAATAAAATTTTTAGCAGAACCATCTAGTATTGGAACTTCTTCATTATCTATCTCAATTAAAGCATTATCAATGCCAAGACCAAATAAAGCTCCCATCAAATGTTCAATGGTTGATATTTTTACACCATATTCATTTTCAATTGTGGTGTTTAGAGATGTGTTGGTAACATTCATAAAGTTTGGATAAACTAAATTATTGGTTTCAAGATCTACTCTTTTAAAAATAATACCTGTATCTGGAGATGAAGGTCGAATTGTAATGTTTACATTCTGTCCACTATGTAAGCCAATTCCTGAGAACGAAAGAGAATTTTTAATTGTTTTTTGATTTAAATAAGACACACAACATTAGTAAATTCATTTAACATAAAGTTAAAAACAACAAATATTACGGTAAAAAACAATTTTAACTAAATAGTTGAAAAAATTTTTCAAAAAAGCCTTTGTTTACAATATTTTTAGGAACTAAAATAATTTCATTATTGTTAAGTCCATTTCTTAATTTGTGAGCCATTAATGATAGTTTTTTAGAATCATGAGGAAAAAAGTTTTTAATATAATTTCCACACATATATTGACTGATCTTGATTTGATATTTCTCCAATAATTTTTCATATATTAAAGCAAGGTTATTTGGAATAGATACAAAATTTACTTCTATGCACAAATGATCTTCATCCAAAACATCTATATAAGATGAATATTTTTTTTCATTAGCAATATAATTAACAACTAGCATATGCATAATAATTTGTTCCTGATAGTTTTCTTTAAATAAATCTTTAATTTCAGTTAAGTTAGTTTCTATATATTTTTGACTTATAACTTTTTCATAGTTTTTTTTTTTAATTGTTATATTAACACTTAAATTTTCATCTTGTTCAGTTATAAAAATTATGTTTTTAATAAAATTACCAATTAATTTTTCTATTTTGTAAATATTGTCGTCTAAAAATTTTGAAAGATAATTTAAGTCTGTTGAATCAATATTATTATTTATTTTTAATTCTTTACAATATAAATTTTCTAATTTTTGTTTGTCAAATACTGAGATCTGATATCTATACTTAGATACATGAAGGAAAGTTTCAAAATCTGCTTCTTCAATCATTTAAAATAATCTGATTTGTAATTCTTGCATCAATCATTTTAATATCTTTAAATTCATTGCCATGCAAAAATTCTAATACTAATTTTAGAGACGCTTTAGTGTTATTTTTGGATAATTTAATTAGAATATTATTCTTAAGTTCTATATCCCATCTTTTAGATGAAAAAAAATATAAATTCTTAATTTCTTGATAAGATATCTTAGATTGATCTATCGTTTTTTTGAATTTCAAAAATTCATCAATGTCTAGAGTGCCAAAAATAAATGGTAGTTGATTATTTGATAAATTATCTTCAATAAGTTTTCCATTGGAACCTACAAGAAATTTTTTTCCATTTTTATTTATTCTCGCCAAAAATTTAGTTGTTTCAATATTTACATCTAACGATGATGGGTATCTTTTAAAAATAAAAAAATTTTCTATTAAATTATTTGAAACTATTTTTTTTTCAATTTTTTTTCCATCAATTAAAAATATGTTACTTAAATTTAAACTTCTAATTTGATTTAATAAAATAAGATTATCCTTTTCCTCTAATCCTACAATCTTTATATTATCAATATCTTTTAATGTTATATTGTTTAGACTGACATTATTAATTGACCCAACTATAAGTAGTAAAAAAACATAAATTAAAATTTTTTTACTTTTTCGTTGATGCATCTTTTAAAATCCACTCAATTAATTTTATAAAAGTTATTCCTTTGTATCTTGCTATCTCTGGAACAAGAGACAATCTTG
>Ga0233427_10004017_pt1 | contig 12475 bp, 9 predicted proteins | sample SI_118_April2016_5_FD_179885 | JGI IMG/M metagenome (GOLD analysis project Ga0233427, IMG submission 179885) | Seawater microbial communities from Saanich Inlet, British Columbia, Canada - SI_118_April2016_100_MG | ecosystem: Environmental > Aquatic > Marine > Inlet | place: Canada: British...
AAACGGTTGCAAAGAAGGCTGTAGCGAAGAAAGTTGTAGCCAAAACGGTTGCAAAGAAGGCTGTAGCGAAGAAAGCTCCTGCCAAGAAGAAGCCGGCGCCGAAGAAGAAGTCGCCATTCGGTGCGAAGTTTGTCGGTGAGATGAAGGCGAGACTCATAGAAGAACGCGCCAAATACTTGCACTCGGCTGAGGAGTATCGGGCTGAGGCTGATGCGTTACTCGAGGGGCGAGAGCCCGGCGACGTGCAGTTCGACGAAGAGTCGGGCGAAGGCGACACGCTAGCGGTTGAACGTGAGCGCGATCTTGCGCTCTCGGCACAGGCCCAAACCGCGGTGGCGGAGATAGATGCAGCGCTTGATCGCATCGAAAAGGGCGTCTACGGCGTCTGCATTACCTCCAGTCTTCCGATTCCCCAGGAGCGGCTCCGCGCCATCCCGTGGGCCGGTCAGCGCGTCGAATACAAGGTTGGTGGCCTCGGCCGAAGGTAGGCCGTCCACCACACAGCATGACTACTCGTACTGACGTCGTTCCGGCCGGGTTCGATGGCGAACGGCTTGATCGGTTCGTGGCTGCGCTGAGCCAATTGAGTCGATCAGCGGCAACGCGACTTGTGAAGAACGGCGATGTGCTGGTCGACGGCATTCCAGCGATCAGGCCGAGTGGCCGCGTCACCGAGGGTCAGCACGTAGATATCGCGATGCCCGACGATGTGGACTCGACACCGCAACCGGACTCGTCCATCGAGATCACCCTTGTCTACGAAGATAATGCCGTCATAGTCATCGACAAACCCGCAGGTCTCGTGGTGCATCCAGGAGCAGGAAACAACGATGGCACGCTTGTCAATGGTCTCATCGCTCGATTTCCAGAGATCGCCGATGTCGGGGAGATCCACAGGCCCGGAATTGTGCACCGGCTTGATCGAGGTACTTCTGGACTTCTAGTTGTGGCTCGCACCCAAGACGCCTACCTCGACCTTGTTGAGCAGATGTCCGCCCACGAACCTAGCCGCATTTACGAGGCACTGGCCTGGGGCTTGCTAGAGACCGAGGCAGGAACGATCGATGCCCCGATCGGTCGTTCCGTTCGTCACCCGACCCGCAACACGGTCACGAAGTCGGGTCGCCGGGCGGTCACCCATTACCGGGTACGTGATCGCTACAAATTGCCGAAGCCGGTCACGCTCATCCGCTGCGAACTGGAAACGGGTCGAACCCATCAGATCCGAGTGCATCTGCGAGCCATTGGGCATCCTGTGGTGGGCGATCGCGAATACGACGGTGGTCGACCCGGGCTTGATCCCGGTCGTCCGTTCCTGCATGCAGAGGAACTCCGCTTTCGTCACCCCGTCACGAATGAAGAAGTTGTAGCGACCTCACCACGCCCACCCGACCTCGAAGCGTGCCTCGCAGGCCTGAGCTAATAGTCAGTCGTTGGCTGTTGCTGGCCATGACGCTTCGCCGTGCGTCATTCGCGCAATATCAGCGAGCGAGTACGAGTTGAGAAACTCCCGCATGTGGCTTCCTGCCGCTCCCCAGATTGCCAGCAGCACACACTGGCCCTCGTGATCACATGCGCCATCGGTATGAGGTTCGCCGAAGTCACCAGCGGTGATGGGGCCATCAACGGCCCGCACAATCTCTGACAGGAGGATGTCCCTCGGCTCTCGGGCCAGAACGTAGCCCCCGCCAACGCCGCGCTTGGAGCGCACGATACCGGCACCCTTGAGCGCAAGCAGGATCTGTTCGAGGTACGGCTGGGGGAGTGCGGTGCGTTCAGCGATCTCGCGGACAGAGGTGGGCGCTGCTTCAGTGTGGAGCGTGAGCGAGAGCAGTGCCCTCGCCGCGTAGTCACCTCGGGTCGATACTCGCACGTGCGAGACTCTAGGCCTCTGGCGGGAGATGTGCCGCAACCGACGTTCGTAGGCGTCGGTAGAGTCCGGGTATGAATCCCGAGCAACCCGTGCTACCTGATTGGTCGAACGGTTGTGTGAGCCAGATCATTCCCTCGATCTTGAGCGCCGATGACAAGGCGCGCGACGATTGTCCGTTGCCTCCCGAGGTCACGGACGCGCACGCTGTAGTTGTTCTCGTGCTCGACGGCTTGGGCTGGGAGCAGTTACAGGAGCGTCGCTTAATCGCTCCGACTCTTGCCTCTCTGGCGGGCGGGCCGATCACTACTGTGGCACCGTCGACCACTGCTGCCGCACTCACGTCAATCGCTACCGGAACTGCGCCAGGCGAACACGGTGTGGTCGGGTATCGAATCGATGTCGACGGCGAGGTCATAAACATGCTGAGCTGGCGGACGCCCCAAGGCGATGCCCGTCAGCGTGTCGTGCCTGAGGATTTCCAAGCGGTTGAGCCGTTTTGCGGGCAGCGACCTGTCGTTGTGCAGAACGCCCCTTTTCTCAAGACAGGCTTCACCCGCGCCCACCTGAGGGGTACCCGCCAACACAACTGGCACACGATGGCCACAATCTCCGTTGAGGTGAGGCGAGCCCTTAGCGCAGGCGAACCGTTTGTCTACGCTTACTACGATGGCATAGACAAGACTGCTCACGTGCACGGTTTTGGCGATTATTACGCCGCTGAGTTGGCTGCCTGTGATCGACTGGTCTCGGATCTGATGATGGATCTTCCTCGAGGCGCTGCCCTCGTTGTCACGGCTGATCATGGGATAGTCGACTGCACTGTGGGGCGTACGGAGCTCGACTCCTCGTTGTTCCCGATGATCCGTCGCCAGTCAGGTGAGGCCCGGTTCCGTTGGTTTCACGCCGAACCGGGTCGCTCCCGCGAGCTTGCTGCTGTTGCGGTTGAGACGGTTGGCGACGATGGATGGGTGGCTTCCATTGAGCAAGTGATCGATGAGCAATGGTTCGGCCCGACGGTCACCGACGTTGCGCTCAGCCGACTGGGCGACGTGGCAGTTGTCGCCCGTCGTGATCGCTGGTTCGTCGATCCGGCTGAGTCCAACTCGTTCGAACTGATCGGTCGACATGGGGGGATGACCCCGGCTGAAATGTTCGTACCCTTGCTGTCATTCAACACGTGACAACCCGCATGAGGAGTCGTTATGACCGACGCAAGCACCCCATCTGAAATCGACGCTCCGGAGATTGTTCAGGGCCCCGATGTTGAGGTTGTTGAACAGGCGGCCGAAGAGGACATCGACGAGACGATCGATCACCCGGCCAAGGTCATGCGGATCGGTACAATGCTCAAACAGTTGCTCGAAGAGCTTCGGGCCTCGGAACTCGATATCCCGAGCCGAGATCGCCTCCGCTACATCTACGACACCTCGGTATCGGAACTGAGCGGAGCGCTGTCTGACGACCTTGCCGCCGAGCTTCGACGACTGGCACTGCCGTTCGATGGGGGCGACACCCCCACCGGGGCTGAGCTACAGATAGCGAAGGCCCAACTTGTCGGTTGGCTCGAAGGACTGGTCCAAGGCATGCAGGCCATGCTCTTCGCCCAGCAAATGGCCGCCCAGCAACAACTCCAGTCCATGCGCGGCGAGATTGGCTCCGGCGTCCCGGGTGAGCCGCTCCAGCAGTCCCAAACTGCTGCAGACGAGCGACCTGGGACGTATTTGTAGCCTGCCCGAACGCTGGTCTGTAAACGGCTGGAACGGCGCGCTTGTCGCGGCAGGGGAGTCGGGATAGGTTCGGACGACACCCATGTAATTTATCCACATAGGTGTCCACAGCACTGTCCACAGCGGGCGGAGCGAGCCTGTCGTGAGGAGGCCGAGTGGGGGATTCATTCGCCCATCTCCATGTGCACACCGAGTATTCGATGCTCGACGGTGCCTCGCGCCTCGACGACGCCATCGCCGCTGCGGCAGCGGACGGTCAACCTGCTATGGCGATCACCGATCACGGCAACATGTATGGCGTCCTCGATTTTTACAAGGGCTGCAACGATGTCGGGATCAACCCGATCATCGGTACCGAGATCTATCTCGCTCACGACTCTCGCCACGAGCGCCCCAGCCGTCGCGGCAAGGCTGACGATTCCGGCGGTGACACGGGTGGCGGCAAAAAGCTGTACTACCACGCCATTCTCATGGCGGAGAACAATGTCGGCTACAAGAACCTGATTCAGCTCTCCAGCCAGGCCTATCTCACCGGTTTCCATTACAAACCCCGTGCCGATTTTGAGCTGATGGAAAAGTACTCGGAAGGAATTATCGCGACGTCGGGATGTCTCGGCGGACACGTGCTCCAGTCGCTCATGCAGGGAAACACGGATGCTGCCCTGGAGCATGCCGCTCGATTCCAGGACATCTTTGGACGCGACAATTTCTTCCTCGAACTTCAGGACCATGGCATCCCCGAACAGCGGACCACGAATCCCCAGTTGTTGGAGATCGCAAAGAAGATTCAAGCCCCCGTACTCGCCACCAACGACTCGCACTACACCCACCAGCACGACTCGGAAGCACACGATGCCCTTTTGTGTGTTCAAACCGGAGCGCTGCTAGCCGATACCGACCGGTTCAAGTTCCAAGGTGACCAGCATTACTTGAAGTCGGCCGGGGAGATGCGGCGACTCTTCGCCGAGGTTCCCTCGGCGTGCGACAACACGCTCTGGATCGCCGAGCGCTGCGATGTCGAGATCGAGTTCGGCAAGCCCCAGCTTCCTGAGTTCCCGCTTCCGGAGGGATTCGCCACCGACACCGAATATTTGCGCCACCTGACCTACGTTGGTGCCTACAAGCGCTGGGGCAATGACCTCGACACCGAGGTGGTCGACCGCCTTGACTATGAGCTTGGCGTCATCGACAGCATGGGGTTCTCGGCCTACTTCCTGATCACTTGGGATCTCATCAAGCACGCCCGGGACAACAACGTTCGTGTGGGCCCGGGCCGAGGGTCGGCTGCGGGTTGTGCAGTCGCCTACTCCCTCTGGATCACCGATCTCGACCCAATCAAGTACGACCTCTTGTTTGAGCGTTTCTTGAATCCCTCTCGTATCTCGATGCCCGACATCGATATGGACTTCGATACCCGATACCGAGACGAGATGATTCGCTACGCGGCTGAGCGCTATGGACGCGACAATGTGGCACAGATCGTCACGTTCTCTCAGATCAAGGCGCGGGCGGCGGTCCGAGACGCCGCCCGTGTGCTCGGCTACCCGTATGCCGTGGGTGACAAGGTGGCCAAGGCGATGCCACCGCTCATCATGGGCCGCGATACGCCGCTCAAGTACTGCTTCGAGGAGCACCCAAAGTACGTCGACGGTTACAAGTCGGCGGGTGAGCTACGCGACATGGTGTCGTCGGATGCCGATATCGCCAGGGTCGTGGAGGTCGCCAAGGGGCTGGAAGGCTTGCGTCGTCAGGACGGCATCCATGCTGCGGCTGTGGTGATTACGAACGACCCGCTCACGGAGTATCTGCCAATCCAGCGCAAACCGGAAGCGGGCAAGTCGATCGAGGAATCGGCGGTCGTCACCCAGTACGAAATGCACGGGGTGGAAGACCTCGGGCTACTCAAGATGGATTTCTTGGGCCTCCGAAACCTTGATGTCATCTCTGACTGTCTCGTACTGATCATGCAAACCCGCAATGACGTTGTTGATATTGATGCGGTGCGACTCGACGATAAGCCGACCTTCGAGTTGTTGGGCCGAGGCGACACGATCGGTGTCTTCCAGCTCGAGTCCAGCCCGATGCGGGCACTCATCCGGTCGCTTGCTCCAACGTCGTTTGATGACGTTGCTGCCCTTGTCGCTCTGTATAGGCCTGGCCCGATGGCGGCCAACATGCACAACGACTACGCGGACCGTAAGAATGGCCGCAAGCCGGTCGAATTCATTCACGAGGATGCCAGAGAGTTACTTGGCGACACCTACGGCCTGATGATCTATCAGGAGAGCGTCATGCGAATGGCGCAAAAGTTTGCCGGGTACTCGCTCGCCGAAGCGGACTCATTACGCAAGGCCATGGGCAAGAAGATTCGCGAGGCGATGGAGGAGGAGCGTGAAAAGTTCACGACGGGCGTTGTCGACAACGGTTACGAGCATTCACTCGCCGTCGAACTATTCGACATCATCGCCCAGTTTGCTGACTACGCCTTCAACAAGTCGCACTCTTATGGCTACGGCTACGTCGCCTACCAAATTGCGTATCTGAAGGCCAACTACCCGGTCGAATATCTGTCGGCCCTGCTTACGAGCGTCAAGACAAAGCTGGAGTCGGCGGCCGTCTATCTCAACGAATGCCGCCTCATGGGGATCGAGGTTGAGGTACCCGATGTCAACCGGTCAGAGTCGGATTTCACGCCAGTTCCTGATCTCGCCGCAGTCGGTGTAGCCAGCGGCGGCAAAGCCGCATCGCCGGGCAACATCATCTTTGGGTTGTCTGCGATCCGGAACGTGGGAGTGGGTTTCGTTGAGAAGGTCCTCGCGGCGCGCAACGAAGGCGGTCCGTTCGAGTCGTTCCTCGATTTCGTTGAGCGTGTTGAGTTGGACGCTCTCAACAAACGCACCATCGAGTCACTGATCAAGGGCGGCGCATTCGATTCGCTCGGACATCCACGAAAGGGCTTACTTCAGGTCTACGAACAGATCATTGATCTCACCGTTCAGCGCCGCCGTGAACACGACATGGGTGTGATGTCGCTGTTTGGTGATCTCGACGATGGGCCCTCGTTTGATGAACGTCCGTCGATCCCCGACGTCGAGTTTGAGAAGATGCCGAAGCTGGCGAACGAAAAAGAGATGTTGGGCCTGTATATCTCGGGTCACCCGCTGCTCGGGTTCGAGGCGCACATCGCCCGCAAGGTCGACTGCTCGATCGCTGGTCTGAGCGAAACGCCCGATGGGGCCATCGTGAAGGTTGGTGGCGTGATCACCAACTTGCAGCGCAAGTGGACCCGCAAGGGCGATCTGATGGCAGTCTTCGATCTCGAAGATCTTGAGGGGTCTGTCGAGGTCATGGTCTTTCCCCGAACGATGCAGGAACACGGGCCGAAGCTGGTGGACGATGCGATTGTTCTGGTGCGGGGTAGAACCGAGAACGATGATCTCCCGAAGCTCTTCGCCCAAGACATCGAAATTGTCGAGGATCTCTCCGACAACTCTCCGGTCCGGGTAAAGATCCCGATCGAGCACCAACTTCCGGGCCGTATTGCCGACCTGAAATCCATTCTGGCCGCCCACCCTGGCGAATCTCCGGTGGAACTACACCTCAGTGAGCGGCAGGTGCTGCGGCTCCCGGATGACTACGCAGTGGACAATGCAAACGGCGTAATTGCCGAACTTCGGGTACTTCTTGGACCTGACTCTGTATTGGTATGAGCTCTCGAGGTTGCGATTCGCGAAATTTCACTGAAAACTGGTGGGGTCACATTCGGCAAGCAGGGGACAGCGCAGGACATGGCGATCGAAGTCGAAACGAAGGACTGCACTGCGCTGAGTGATGCTGAGTTGACCGAGATGGCCGACCTTTCGGCCGAATCGCCGAACGCATTCGAAGTTGGGATGCTCTCAAAGCAGGCTGAAGCGTGGGTGCTCTGCACCGTGGCAAGTGAAGGCGGCAAGGTCCGAGGCTTCTCGTTCTGCACGTTGGAACGAATTGGTGGAACGCCGAGCATCATCGTCGGCGCCGGTCATATTTGCCGCAACACAAAGCGTGACACCGTGCTACGGGCAATCATGACCGACCAGCTCCGCCGTTCCGTTCTTGCCTTCCCCGACGAAGACGTCCTCATCGGCACACAGATCAATGACGCTGGGGTATTCGAAGCATTCAAGACGCTCAGTGACATCGTTCCGCGTCCCGGCCATAAGGCCTCCGGTGAAGAGCGTGCCTGGGGTCGCCGTCTGGCCAAGCGCTACGGAATTGGTGCGTCGGTTTATGAAGATCGCGCCTTCACCGCTCGTGGCGATGGTTCGCAGGCACCCGTGCTCGATCACGCGAGCTCGAAGCCGGAAAAGACGGACCCTGAGGTCAGCGCACAACTCGATGGCCTCGATATCGCCAACGGCGATTCGCTGATCGCTTTCGGGTGGGCAATGGCAGAGGATCTCGAGAAGCTGCTCTGACTGATCCCCTGGTCGGGGTGATTATGAAGTTCGAGGAACTGATCCGCCGCCGGCGGATGACTCGCGCCTTCACCCCCGAGCCTGTTGAGAGCGCCGTCGTGGATCGCATGGTCGATGCGGCACGACGCGGACCGTCGGCGGGGAATACTGCCAGCATCGAGTTTTTGGTTTTGGAGGGAGTAGAACAAACGGCCCGTTATTGGGATACAACGCTGCCGGTGGAGCAGCGGTCGATGTTCCCCTGGCCTGAGCTTCTCCACGCACACGTCTTGATCGTGCCATGGGTTGACCCGGCGGCCTACGTGCGTCGTTATGACGAACCCGACAAGACGAGTACGGGCCTAGGCGCGTCCACTCATGCGTGGTCGGTTCCGTACTGGTTCGTCGATGGCGGTGCAGCGGCGATGACATTGCTACTCGCAGCCGAGAACGAAGGACTCGGCGCTCTGCTCTTCGGTCTTTTTGATCATGAGGACGCTGTCCGGATCACGTTTGGCGTGCCCATGGGGCTCCGAGCACTTGGCGCAATCGCCATCGGGCATCGCGCACCTGACCGCCCGTCCCAATCGGCCGGACGGACTCGTCGACCACTCGAGAAAATCGTGCACCGGGGCCGCTGGTGAGCGCTGAGGCAATCCGGCGGGCCTATATAGACCTTGTTGGTGATCTACCGGCCACGTTCTGCCGGGATGCTGTCGACGTTCGACCGCAGACAACGCCTGACGAATTTTCCGATGCTCCGGCGTTGATTTTGGCTGGGGCCGGCGATCTGGTTGAGCTACGGACCGTGGTTGAGCGGGTGACCGGTCCAATGACTTGGCCGTTTCGGAGCGATCCGGACCCGACCAGATCGCTCGTCGACGAGCACACAAGTCAAGTTCTGATCGAACGTCCTGCTCAACTAATGATGTTCGTGATGGCAATGGATGGACTCCTGCCGGACAGAAGTGCGGCATGGAGAACAAGAAAGACGTTGCGTGAAGCCCTTGGGGTTGCGCTGAATGGGCTCAACTCGGTCACCACAGTGGCGTGCCGATTTGAGCGTGTCGAGTGACGGCAGACCCGAGATTGATCGGCTATTTCTTGGCCAGCGACTATATTGTGATCTTCACCCATGTTGTCGACTGATGCTCCCGTGAAGCCCACTGGTCTCAAACCTGTTCTGGAAGTCATTCCCGAGCATTGTTATCAGCGATCTTTGATCCGAGGTGTCGGGATCGTAGCTCGAGATCTACTCCTCTATGGTCTCGCGATATGGGGCCTCGTGGTGACGAACAACCCTTTGCTGTTGGTGCCGCTCTGGCTCTTGGCTGGCCTGATGGTTTCCGGATTATTCGTGCTGGGTCATGATGCCGCTCACGGTGCTTTGTTCGATTCTCCCCGGCTCAACGCATTCGTCGCCCGGTTGACCATGCTCCCGTCGTTGCACGCAGTCGAGGTATGGATTTTCGGTCACAACCGTGTCCATCATGGACATACTGTGCGCCAACAGATTGACTTTGTGTGGCAACCACTCACCGCCGCTGACTACAGCGAGCTAGGACGGTTCCAAAAGCTGGTCCACCGACTCGAATGGAGTTCAGTTGGTGCTGGCGCCTACTACTTCCATCGGGTTTGGTGGGAGAAGATGGTGCGGTTTCCTGCTCCCGCTCGATGGCGGGCGGCTATGCACCGTGATCAGGCGCTCATCATTGCCTTTGGAGCTCTAGGACTTGCGTTGAGTGTTGGGTTCGCGGGCGTGGCCGGCCTATGGATCTGGGTCAAGGTCGTGGTGGTGCCGTTCCTGTTGTTTTGCCAGGTCATCGGCTGGGTCGTTTACGTCCATCACATCTCCCCGGAGATCCGCTGGTGGCCTCGGGCCGATTGGAATCGATTCCACGGCCAAGTAGAGGGGACCACGGTGTTGTGGGGGCCGCCCGGTTGGGACCTTTTCTTCCACTGGATCATGGTCCATCTGCCCCACCACGTCGACATGCGGATCCCGTGCTATCGCCTCACTGAGGCAGCAAGGGCGGTCGCGGCCGTGTTCCCTGACGACGTTGAGCAGCGTCCAATCCAGCTCCGTGATTATCTGCGCTCGACCAAGATCTGCAAGCTCTATAACTATGAACGGGGTGGTTGGATCGGCTACGCCGACGCTACCTGAGCCAGCCGCTCGAGCTCGGCGCGAGTTCGCTTGATACTCACTGCGCCTGCTGCGCCAAGGGACTCCGCGAATTGTGAGACTCGCAGTTCCTGGAGCTGCCACATGAGCGACTCCAGTTCCGTGGTCATTCCAGACTGTTGCACCAGGGCCTCGTGCTGTGTCTCTAGCGCCCGCACATTGATCATGCGGTCGCGATCGCGGGCCAACCCGTCGGTGATGCGTTCAAGGCGCCATTCGATGGCGCGAAGGTACCGCCCGACGTCGCGCAGCCGATGCGCGCCGCAAGCAGCGAGGCTGCCGTCGTAGACAAGCCGGTCGAGCTGCTCGGCCATATCTGACCGGGATGCTTGAAGCGCGGGTGCAGTGAGCGAGTCGAGCGATCGGCGCAGGTTCCTGGCTCGTTGTAAGACCTCCACCCCATCGTTGGCCACATCCATGAGGGCTTGAGCAAGCTCGGAGCGGTACGCGTCGATCAATGATCCCCACTTCGCCTCGGTAAACACGGGGCCGCCATGGCGGTGCAGAACTTCGTCAGTGGCCGCAATCAGACAATCGTCGAACCAGGATGATGGTGAATCGTAGGGACTCACGACGATGGCGTACTTCACGTCTTCGGTCAAAAGGTTGCGCAGCACCCTGCCGACGGGCGGACGATGAAGGAGTAGGAGGCGACGTATCCCCTCCCACATCATGGTGGCTTGGGTGTCGAGGTCGGCCACAAGCCGAATGGATACGGAGTCGCCGTCGTCGATAAGGGTGGGATAGGAGGTGACCCGTTGCCCGAGCCCGGTGGCCTCGATCGATTCTGGGAAGTCGCCAAAATTCCAATCGGTGAGTCCCGTGCGTTCCAGCGAATGACTCGTCTTTGCCAAGAGTTGCCGGGCCTCCTCATGCAGATGGCGCTGGAGTAGTTCGAGATCGTCGTCTTCGGCCAGCGACTCGCCATCATCGACAACCCGGAAATGGGGGCGCAGATAGGTCGGCAGGGAAGATTTCTGGAACTCGTGGGGACGAACGTCAATGCCGCCGTGGCGGGTCAGCGCTGCTGCGAGTTGGGTGGTGAGATTCGTATCTCCTGCCGGGTCGAGTTGCGGAAGAATTTCTGCGACGGTCTCAGGGATTGGAAGCAGGGTGCGGCGTGTGGCTTTCGGTAGGGTTCGGATCAACTCGTCGATGAGTAGTGGGCGCCATGCCGGGACGAGCCACTCGAAGGGCTCGGGGTGTAGTCGACGGACATACTCGAGCGGAACGTCGATCGTGAGCCCGTCCGTCGGTTCGGCCGGGTCAAATCGGTAGTCCACCACGAGATCAAGATCGCCGTATGACCACGAGGTGGGGAGTTCCAACAACTCGATCGGTTCGACACCGTCGCCGACCAGGTCAGAAAGAGCAAAGTCGAGGGCTGCGGGGTGTTGCCGCCGGTGCCTGCTCCACCACTTCTCAAAATGGGCTCGGGACACGACGTTGTCAGGTAGGCGAGCCACATACCGTTCGACATATTCGTCGTCGGAACAATGGAGATCGTGGCGTCGGAGTCGATGCTCTAGTTCAACGAGTTCGTCGGTGACGCGGGCGTTGCTGCGAACGAAGGCATAGTTCGGAGTGGAAGGCACCTGAGCCGGATCGACCTCCACGAGCGCATTACGCACGAAAAGGGCCCGGGAGAGCGCAGGGTCGACCCGATGGAGATTGACTGCCCGATTCGGCACCACTGGCAGCCCGTACAGAGATGCTCGCTCATGGCACATAGCAGCGCCGCGGTCTTCGTCCCACCAAGGATCGGAATAGTCCCAACGTAAGAGATGCGATGCAGACTGCTCGAGCCATCGCGGGTTCAGCGGTGCAACCGTGCGGGCCCGAAGCTGGTTGGTCTCGACCAGTTCGCCCGCCATCAGCCACTTGGGCGTGCGCTTTCGAAGCGCTGAACCAGGAGCCACGACAAACCGGGCGTTACGGGCGCCGCGGTACTCGCGTCGCTCAGGATCAAAGAATCCGATGTGAGAAAGAAGCCCGGCGAGCACGGACTGGTGGATTGCTGTCGGTGGCACATCATTGTCGTTGATTTGTAGACCGAGTTCACGCGCGGTACGGCGAAGCTGACTGTGAATATCTTGCCACTCCCGAATCCGGAGGAAGTGGAGGTACTCGTCTCGGCACATTCGCCGAAATCCGTTGCCGCTACGAGCCTCCCGCTCGGTTCGGATGTGCTCCCAGAGCAAGAGGTAGGACAAGAAATCGGAGTCGTCATCGGTGTAGCGCTTGTGGAGCTCGG
>Ga0233427_10004018_pt1 | contig 12472 bp, 9 predicted proteins | sample SI_118_April2016_5_FD_179885 | JGI IMG/M metagenome (GOLD analysis project Ga0233427, IMG submission 179885) | Seawater microbial communities from Saanich Inlet, British Columbia, Canada - SI_118_April2016_100_MG | ecosystem: Environmental > Aquatic > Marine > Inlet | place: Canada: British...
GACCCCGGCGCCGGACTACGCAGTCTCTGGGCTGAAACCACCGCCACCGGCATGGTGTTAGCCCTCGCCATCGCCTTCGAACCTACGGTGATCATCCCCACCGCACTCGTAGTCGCTGCACTTTTTTTAGGCAGCGTGGTAGCCGGCAGCATCGCCGGCCTCTGGAGGCTCCTACTGGTAAGCATCGGCGCCACCCTGCTGGCCGCCATCATGCACCTGCCCGCCACACTCGAAATACTCCAAGGCCGATCATGGGAAACCTGGTTCGGCCCCCAAACCTGGACCACAGCCCAACACGGCCCCCAAAACCTGTTGCTCTTCAACACCGGAACCTACGGTTACCCACTGCTCGCCGCCGCCTTCCTAGTCATCCCCGCCGTAGCACTCATCACCACCAAAAGCTGGCACCTGGCCATCACCGTACGCTCCTGGTTTTTAATAGCCGGCGGATTCGCCACCGCCTACATCGTCGACCAAGGATGGTGGAACCACGCCGCCCCCACCGCCGAATTCCTGCTGGTGCCCGCCGGACTGGGCATCGCCTGGGCCGCCGCAGCAGGCACCGCCAGCCTCGGAGAACTCCTGGCCAACCGCACCGCCCGCCTGCGCTACCTCGGCTCATCCACCATCGGCTTAGCCCTCATGCTGGCCATCACCCCAATAATTCTTGCCTCATTCTCCGGCCACTGGGCGCTACCCGCCAAAGACTTCACCAGCACCATCCCCACCCTTATCGGCACCCAAGAACTCGACGGAACCCCCGCCTCAGACCCAACGCAACGAGTGCTCTGGATAGGCGACCCCCAGTTGCTGCCCGCCGTCGGAACAATGCTCGATCAACAAAACGCCCTCGCCCTCACCGACGGCTACCCGACCCTGCTGGACCAAGCACCATTTACCCTCGAAACAGATAACGCCCTCAACGAAATACGAAACTCATTAACCAACGCCCTAACCGGCGGCACCAGCCGACTCGGCGAACAACTCGGCCAATGGTCCGTTGGACACATCGTGCTCGTCGAACGCTCCGCCCCCGCCCCCTACGGCAACACCGGAACACCACTCGACCCTAATTTCTTCGCCACCATGACCCGCCAACTCGACCTGCAACGCATAGAAGGACTCAACCGGTCAGTCAACATCTTCGCCAACACCGCAAACCAACCCATCCACGGCGTAGTACGCGACGGCCGCGGACGCACCGTACCCGCCCGCACCGAACAACTTAGCTACACAGAAATCGCCATCGAATCACCAGTCGACGGCGCCTACCGATGGCGACTCCAACCCGAAGAAAACTGGCAATTCACCCCCGGCCAAAACGCCGCCACAGAAACCCAACCCGGCCCCCGCGGCGAACCCACCATACGCATGGCCCGCTCCGCCACCGGCCAACTCGCCCTAAACACCAGCCAAAGCACCGCCCGCCGGACATTACAACTCGTCGCCCTGGCCGCCGTAGCCCTCGTCACCAGTTGGGCCCACGCCGGCCGCCGAGGAAAACGCCGATGAACGCCGTACGCCTCCCCGCCCTCGCCATCTTGCTGGCCCTCGCCGTCGGCGCTTTCGTCTTTGCCGAAACACCCGAAACAACAACCATCGAAACCACCGCCCCCACCGCCTACACCGAATATTCACCCACCGGCGACTTCGGCGACGTGTGGTTCTGCGTCGGACCAACCAGTCGCCTTGAAGGAATCGAAAACCGCACCATCATCATCACCAACCTGGCCGACCAAGCCAACGAAGGCCTGGTCACCGTGGTCGACAACCTCGGCATGTGGAGCGAACGATCAATACAACTCGAAACCGGCGACCGCCTTGAGTTGCGCACCGATCAACTGGTCGCCGAAGCTCAATCCGCCGGCATCACCATCGAAGCCCCCCACGGCGGCCTTCTTGTAGAACAACACATCACCGCCAGCAACACAGCCGGTCAAGATCGGCAGCACTGCACCACCGCCACCGCCCCCACCGGACAAATACCCTGGGGAACCACCGAACGCCCCGGAACCCGCCAAACAATACTGTTCCACAATCCATTCCAAGCCACCGCCGTAGTAGACCTCACCCTGCTCGGCGACCTCGACACCCGCCAAACCCTCGAAGCCCAAGGACTGGTCATACCCGGGCGCTCCGTGGTGGCCTACGAACTCACCGAAAAACTCCCTAACTCACTCATCGTGTCAGCCTCCGCCACGGTACGCAGCGGCCAACTCGTCATGACCGGACTACAAATAGCCGACGGCACCACCCCCTCCGGGCTACAAGGACTCGCCCTCACCACCAGCTCGCTGACCCTCAGCGGCGACCTGTTTCTACCCGGAGCCACAGAAGGACAAAACCACCCCACGGTGGTAGTGCAAAACCCCGGCGACACCACCGTCGAACTAGAAATCGTTATCCGCACCAACGACCAAGAAAACACCGTAGAACCCTTCGGCATCATGCTGCGCCCCGGCCAACGCCAAGCCATAGACCTTCACGCCGACGGGCGACTCGCAGAAATAGGTGCTTACAGCATTTACGTACGGAGCCTCGACGCCCCAACCCTGGCCGCCGTAGCCGTAAACCGCCAAAGAGAAACCGCCGCCGAAGACACGCCCTCCGGGCCCGGCCTCACCGGCCTACCAGCCATCAACTACGGCGCCACCCAATGGTGGGTAGACGCCATCGGATCAACAATAACCCCAACCACCGTTCTCATTTTCAACCCCGGGCTCGACAGCATCGCCACTGTCACCCTCACCACCGCCGCCGACTACCCCCTCCCCGAAGCATTCGAACTCGACCCCGGCGACCAAGTAGAACTCACTGTCAACGCCGACGTAATAATCGGCATCGGCTCAACTGCCCCCATCATCGTGACCCGCCAACAACACAGCCCCCTCGGCTGGACCACCAGTTACGCCACCACCCTAGAAAACACCACCACCGCCATAATCCGCTAACCCCTCCGTGTGGCGGGGCGCAGCAAGCGGCGCCGCTACGGTGGCGATGGGTGAGATGTAGGGGCGCCGCTTGCTGCGCCCGGTAGTTAAAACGTGTGGGCGCAACAACCGGCGTTGCTGAGGGAAATGGGACTGCGCCCGAGATACGGTGACCAATACCTCCCCCCGGACGAAAAACATCGGGGAAATAAGAATGAATAAAAGGCAGACACCTCAGCACAATAACCGGAAACCATTGCGGCTCGCCGGGTACGACTACACCAAACCAGGTGCCTATTTCGTCACCGTATGCACCCAAAACCGAGCGTGCATTCTTGGCGAGGCATTCGGTGACAAAATAATACTTAGCAACGCAGGAGATCTCGTAGAAAAAAACTGGCAAGACCTAACCAACCGCTACCCCACGGTTGAGTTGGACATATTCGTAGTCATGCCAAACCATATTCACGGAGTGTTATTCCTGTCGGGGAAAACCAAACTCGGGCAAATCATGCGAGCCTTTAAATCGTTATCGGCGATCGCTATACGGTCAGAAGGATGGGCGCAGCAAGCGGCGAAGGGAAGGGCGCAGCAAGCGGCGCCCCTACGGGGGTTGTTGGTGGGTGAAGCGTTGTGGGTGTGTAGGGATGGGAGCGGCAAGCAGCTCCCCTACGGGGGTTGTTGGTGGGTGAAGCGTTGTGGGTGTGTAGGGATGGGAGCGGCAAGCAGCTCCCCTACGGGGTCACGTATAGGCGGACTTTTTAGTGGGAGCCGCAGCCTTTGGGGGTGGAGCCGGGGGAGCGGGCTTCGGCTAAGGAGGCCCAGAGGTGGGTGGCGGTTACCGGGCCGAGGTGATGTTCGACCACCACGCCTTCGGCGTTGACAATGGCCACCATAGGGACCGCTTCGATGCGGTAACGATCGTGGAGAGCTTTGTCTCGCTTGGCTTCAACCTCTTGGACTACCACCTGATCGCTAGCCAGCGGTAAAGCACGAGTTAAAACCCCGGTACACGAATCGCACGTGGCCGACGTAAAGACCGCCACCAACCAAGCGGTCGACGGATCAGAAAAATCAGCACGATCCAACTGCTCTGGTACCGACCAACCTGTACGCACCGGAGCATCCGACGGGCGCCGCTGCAAAAAAGCTGCCGCCAAACCAGCTACCACGGCCACCACAGCCAAAAGGATTAAACGCTCAACCAAGGATCAATCAACCGGCGAAGGCTCAGCCGGCAAAGACTCTTCCGACCCCGCAGAAGCAGGCTGAGCAGCCAAAGCCACCAAACGCTCCACTTCTTGACCAGAAATAGTCTCATGTTCCAACAAAGCCCGAGCCACCAAATTCAAAGCACTACGGTTCTCCGTCAACAAGTCACGACAGCGAGACTCATGGAACACCAAAATGCGGTGCATTTCTTCGTCAATCTCACGAGCCGTGACATCGCTGTAATCACGAGAATTCATCAAATCGTCACCCAAAAACACTTGATTCTGGCTGCCCCAAGCCATCGGTCCGATACGTTCGCTCATACCCCACTCACGAACCATTTTGCGAGCCAACTCCGTGGCGCCTTCCAAATCGTTTTGGGCCCCCGTAGAAATAACCCCAAACTCCAACTCCTCGGCAATGCGCCCGCCCATGCGGACTACCAAAGAATCTTCAATGTAGTCCTGGCGATAAATGTGGCGCTCCTCATCCGGCAACTGCATGGTCATACCCAAAGCCATGCCGCTGGGAATAATGGTCACCTTGTGCAACGGGTCAGCGGTCGGCAACAGCGCCGCACATAAAGCATGCCCCGCCTCATGAAAAGCAATGGCCTCTTTTTCTGATTCCGTCAAAGCCATCGACTCACGTTTTTGCCCCATAATGGTGCGATCCCGCGCCGCCTCCAGATGCCCCGCAGAAATAGCATCAAAGTTTTCTCGCACCGCAATCAACGCCGCCTCGTTAATAAGATTGGCCAAATCGGCGCCGCTCATGCCCGGCGTGCCCCGAGCCAAAACATCAAGATCTACATCGTCGGCCAACGACTTGCCCTTGGCATGCACCGCCAAAATCGCTCGACGATCCGACAACTCTGGCAACGGCACCACCACCTGGCGGTCAAAACGGCCAGGACGCAGCAACGCCGGATCCAAAATATCCGGGCGGTTAGTGGCCGCCAAAACCACAATGCCTTCGCTGGCTTCAAAGCCATCCATTTCCGACAACATTTGGTTCAACGTTTGCTCACGCTCATCGTGACCGCCGCCCAAACCAGCGCCCCGCTTACGACCCACGGAATCTAATTCGTCGATGAAAATAATCGCTCGCCCCATTTTGCGTGCCGTCTCAAACAAGTCACGCACCCGGCTTGCTCCCACCCCAACAAACATTTCCATAAAGTCCGAACCAGTCACCGACAAAAACGGCACCCCGGCCTCGCCAGCCACCGCACGAGCCAACAACGTCTTACCAGTCCCCGGAGGACCCACCAACAAAATGCCCTTCGGCACACGAGCACCCACCTCGGCAAACTTCTCCGGCTTCTGCAAAAAGTCCACCACCTCGCGGATTTCCTGCTTCACCCCGTCGTAACCAGCCACATCATCAAACATGGTGCCCGGTTTTTCTGAAGAATACGTTTTGGCTCGCGACCGACCAATAGACATCATGCCGTTCATCTGGCCCTGAGCCCGGCGGTTCATCCACACGAAAAACAAAATAATAAGCCCCACCGGCAACAACAAAGGCAACCAAGTAGCAGCAAAACCAGGCTGGGGAGTCTCGAAAATAACCGAGATTCCGCTATCGGTTAACACCTGACGGTCAACCGCCGAAAGTTCCAACGGGCCAGTAGTAGTAAAAGCCACCCCCTCGGAAGTGCGAATCTCAATGCGACCCGTTTGGTTATCGACCGTTACCTCAGTGACCTCACCATCGGCCACCAGAGCCAAAAACTGGTCATAGGGGAGGGCCTCAAGGTCCTCAGAAGGCTGCAAAAGCGGGTAAAGCAGCGTGGCCGCCAACAAACCCATGAGCATCCAAATGCCCCAACGAGGCCACCCTTTGTTGGCCTTAGACCCCGAAGGTTCTGAAGAAGAAGAAGATTTTTTTGCGCGATCAGCCATCCCCCCATGCTAGAGGAATACAAAGACGTTGCCCCTGCGCCCCCAACCAAGGGTTTCAGGTCGGTAGTGTTCGTGCGGTGAAAACACCCGAACCAACTTCCCCCACGCCAGGCTTCCCTTGGCGAGGTATGCACATCGTGTCTGGGCTAATGATCTCCACCTTCGCTGCCCTATTTTTGGGCGGGCTCGTACTGGTAATCGGCGGCTGGGAAACCACTGACACCCTGCCCCTCTGGGCAACTGCCGTCATGCAAATACCCCTCTGGGCAGGCCTGCTCGGTGTGCCTTGGTGGGTGGTGCGGCGCCGCAAACTGTCATGGGAAACCGACCTCGGCTGGCAATTTCAAAAAAAAGACGTGCTCTCCGGTCTGGGCATCGGCGTTTTAGCTCAAGCCGTTTTCGTGCCACTGGTCTACCTGCCGGTGATGCTTATTAAAGACGACCTTGACATTTCCGGCCCGGCCCGAGAACTCATCAACCGAGCCCAAGGGTTCGACATCATCCTCTTGGTGCTGGTGGTGGTGGTCGGCGCACCAATAATAGAAGAAATCTTTTTTCGCGGCGTGGCCCTGCGCTCCTTCGAAAATCGATTCTCCCCCCGCACCGCCCTACTGGCTAGCGCCCTAGTGTTCGGCCTAATCCACTGGCAGCCCCTGCAGTTCCCCGCATTATTCATGTTCGGGCTCGTTGCCGGAAAACTCACCCAAAAAGATGGACGCCTCGGCCGAGCAATTTGGGCCCACGTGGGTTTTAACGCATGGACCGTAGGCATGCTGGTGCTCCTATGACCCGAGAAAGCATCATCGCCGCATTAAAACGCGTCTCGCTCACCGCCTGGGTAAGCGGCAGCCTGGTCGCCCTCGCCACATTATTTCTGCTCTGGGTCATGAACCCCAACGGGGTGCTGTTTACGACCACCACCCCCACCGGCGGCGACCTCGGCGCCCACGTTTGGGGCCCGGCGTTTATACGCGACGAGCTCCTGCCCAACTTTCGCCTCACCGGATGGACCCCCGACTGGTACGCCGGGTTTCCGGCCTACCACTTCTACATGGTGGTCCCCATGCTGTTCATTGTGGCCGTCAACGTTGGCCTGGTGCTGCCGCTGGCCGTACCGCTGGTCATGGCCCTAGCCGCCGCCTCCGTGGTCTTAGTACAACGCCGCCCCCAAGCCTGGGCCCCGCTGCTGGGCCTCGCGCTGGCCCTCATGGTTCTGATATGGCCCGTGCACTACGGGCTGGCCTTCAAATTCGTCACCATGATCGGCCTAATAACCATGCCGCTAGCCGGCTGGTTAATGGCTCGCCTGGCCGGACTGCCTTTCCCGGCCCCGGCCCTCATGAGCGCCGCCACTCTGGCCTTCATCTTCGACCGGTCATTTAATATTTTCGGCGGCAACCTTATGTCGACCATGGCCGGCGAATTCGCTTTCGTGCTGGCCACCACCCTGTGCCTGGTGTACCTGGGGCTATTAATCCGCGGCCTCGAAACACAAAAAGGCCGCACCTGGGCCGCCCTCACCCTGGCCCTCGTTGGCCTCTGCCACCTCTTGGTGGCCCTGTTTGCCGTTACCGCAACCGCAGTGGCCCTGGTGGTTTACCCCGGGTGGAAACGCCTGCGCTGGGTAATCACCACCGGCGCCCTCGCCGGGCTACTCTCCGCCTTTTGGGTGCTGCCCTTCTGGTGGCAACGCAACCACCTCAACGACATGGCCTGGGACAAACTGCCCCGCTTCCGCTCCTATCTATGGGACCGCAGCGATCTGGCCGCCGACTTTTTAACCAACGACCCGCCGCTACAACTGGTGCTGGTCTTAGCGGGCATCGGCGCCATCACCTCGCTGATCTTTCGCCGCCGCCTCGGCCTTGTACTAGCGGGCAGCATCGGGGTGCTGGCCCTCGCATTTATCCACCTGCCGCCCGGCCGCCTCTACAACGGGCGTATTTTGCCGGCCTACTACCTCAGCGCCTACCTGCTGGCCGCCCTCGGGGTAGCCGAAATGCTGCGCCTGGCCGGCCGCGGCCTCGACGGGTTACTGGCCAAACGCCAACAACCCGGAACCATCCTGGTAGCCGTCGGATCCATCGCCGCCACCTTGGGGCTCATCGTGGCTCTCGGCATGCCCCTGCGAGCCTTGCCCCTTGGCAACATGGACGGCAACACCTACCGGTGGATGGGCCTCGAAACCCAACAATTCAACCTGGGCCGCGCCTGGGTTAACTGGAACTTTGCCGGCTACGAAGGTCGCACCGGCGACGCCAACGGCGGAGGCTGGGACGAACACCGGGCCTTGATCTCCACCATGGAAGAGGTAGCCGACCAGCACGGCTGCGGGCGCCTGATGTGGGAATACAGCAGCGACCTGGTGCGCTACGGAACCCCCATGGCCCTCATGCTCATGCCGCACTGGACCGACGGATGCGTCGGCTCCATGGAAGGCCTCTACTTCGAAGCCGCCACCACCACGCCCTATCATTTCATGATGCAATCCGAACTCTCGGTTGGCCCCTCTCGCGCCCAACGCGGCTTGCCCTACCAATCGTTTAACATTAACGACGGGGTTGACCACCTGCAGCAATACGGGGTGCGCTACTACGCCGCCGAATCGCAACGACCAGTCGAAGCAGCCCGCAACCACCCCGACCTCATCGAAGTAGCAACCACTGGCCCCTGGACCATTTTCTTAGTAGACGACTCGGCTCTGGTGGAATCCATGACCTTGGAGCCCGCCGTGTGGAGCGACGTGACCCACGAAACCTGGCTGGACTCCGCCGCCGACGTCTTTGTCGAAGGTCGAGCGGCCACCGTGCGCACGGTAAACGGCCCCCTGTCCTGGCAACGAGTAACCGCCGAAACGTCCCCCCAGCAACGCCCCCTTGAGCCGATAACGGTCAGCAACATAGAGGTCGGCACCGACCAAATCAGTTTCACGGTGGACCAAATAGGGGTACCGGTCATGGTAAAAATCTCTTACTTCCCCAACTGGGAAGCCACCGGCGCCGACGGGCCCTGGCGAGCCACCCCCAACCTCATGGTGGTCATTCCCACCGAAAAAAACGTGACCCTGACCTACGGCCGAACCGGCATAGACAAATTCTCCGGATTCCTTACCTTGCTGGGCATGGTGTTGTTGATAGTTATGTGGCGCCGGCCCGAACCAGAACTTGAACCGTTGCCGCCCACCAAAGCCGACAAAAAACTCGACCAATGGGTAGAAGAACGCCGCCGCCCCAGCCTAGAAACCGAGACAGACGACGAAAACCCCGAACCACCCGAGCCCCGTGAGTAACCGCCTACAGCGCTTCGCCATGGTGGGCTTGTTGGCCACCGTGGTAGACGTGGCCGGCTTCGTGCTGCTCTATAAAGCTGGCTGGCCCCTCGTGTGGGCCGAACTTCTGGTACTCAACGCCGCCGCCCTGGTGGCTTGGACCCTCCACCGCTCGGTCACCCTCTCTGACGACCCTTTTGTTCGCTGGATCGGCTCACCCGCCGTCTTTGGCATCATGGTGGTAACCGCCGGCCTAGTAGACCTCGCCGTAGTAGCCGCCCTCAGCCCACAACGCACCTGGAGCGCCGCACTCTTTGCCAAAATGGTGGCGGTAGCCGCCGCCGCCCTAGTGCGAGCCGCCGCCTACCGCATGGTGGTTTTTCGCATCATGCGCAACGAACAAGACCACCCCGCCAACCGCCCCACGCCACCAGGCCAGTACCGCCTCAGCGTAGTAATCCCCGCTTACCGAGAAGCCGACCGCATCGGCCAAACCATAGAACGAGTACGCAACGAGCTGGGCACAAAAGTGGAGAGCCTCGAGATCATCGTGGTCGACGACGGCTCCGGCGACCACACCCCCCAAGCAGCAGCCAGCGCCAACCAAGTAATCGTGCTCGAAAAAAACCTCGGCAAAGGCGGTGCCCTGCGGGCCGGCGTCGCCGCCGCCCAAGGCCGCACCATAGCTTTTACCGACGCTGACCTGGCCTACGCCCCAACCCAAATAGTTGATCTCTTAACCCAAATAGAAAACGGCCACGACTGGGTAGTAGGCAGCCGCCAACACACCGAAACCCGCACCGTGGTACAAACCGGATGGATGCGCCAAGCCGGCGGCCGGCTCGTCAACCTGGCCACCCACGTGCTGCTGCTAGGCCAATATCGAGACACCCAATGCGGCCTCAAAGCTTTTCGCTCCGACGTGGCCCAAGCACTGTTTGCCTCGTCTACCCTCAACGGCTTCGCCTTCGATATTGAACTCTTTCACCTAGCCGAACGCTGGCGGCTCTCGCTCGCTGAAGTACCGGTAGAGGTCGAACACTCCGAACGCACCACGGTGCGCGCCGCTCGCGACGGCCTGCGCCTGGTGCGAGACATCGCCTTAGTGCGCCGCCAAGCCCGCCACGGGCATTACCCAGCCGACCCCGGCCTGCCGCTAAAGTCTGACCATCATGCTTGACCCCACCCCAATTTTTAAGGCCTACGACGTTCGAGGCCTGGTGCCCGAACAATTCGACGCCCAACTATCTCAAGCCATGGGCGGTGCCTGGGCCCGCTTAGTGCAGCAAAAAGAACCAGCCACCACCACGGTCATCGTGGGCCGCGACATGCGCCCCTCCGGGCCCGAACTGGTGGCCGCCTTCACCGAAGGAGTCACCGCCCAAGGGCTCAACGTGATCGACATCGGCCTGTGTTCTACCGACATGATGTACTTCGCCTCCGGCCACCTCAACCTGCCGGGCACCGTATTTACGGCCAGCCACAACCCGGCCGGCTACAACGGCATCAAATTTTGCCTCTCCGCCGCTCGCCCAGTAGCGCTCGACACCGGCCTCGACCAGGTACGAGACCAAATACAAGCCGGCGTACCAGTCGGCCCCGGCGGGGGAGAAGTAACCCACCAAGATCTGCTGGCCGCCTTCGCCGACCACGTGTGTTCCTTTGTTGACCTGCCCAGCCTGCGACCCCTAAAAGTTATTGCCGACACCGCCAACGGTATGGGTGGCTTAGTGGTGCCCGCCGTATTTGCCCACCTGCCTTTTGAACTCGAAGTGCTTTACCCCGAACTCGACGGCACCTTCCCCAACCACCCAGCAGACCCCATACAGCCAGAAAACCTGGTAGCGCTGCAACAACGAGTGTTAGAAACCGGAGCCGACGTGGGCTTAGCTTTCGACGGCGATGCCGACCGGGTATTCCTGATTGACGAAAAAGCTCAACCCATTTCTGGGTCGCTTACCACCGCCTTGGTGGCCCAAAACATGTTGTCTCAAGAACCCGCAGCGGCCATCGTGCACAATTTGATTTGTTCAAAAGTGGTGCCCGAAGTTATTGCCCAAGGCGGCGGGCGAGCGGTACGCACCCGAGTGGGACACTCGTATATAAAAGCCATCATGGCCGAAGAAAACGCTATTTTCGGCGGGGAACACTCCGGCCACTATTATTTTCGGGACAACTTTTTTGCCGACTCTGGCATCATCGCTGCCCTTATAATCTTGCAACAACTCGCCCACACCGACCAACCACTTAGTGCTCTAGTGGCACCCTTCGAGCGTTACGCCGCCTCAGGAGAAATCAACACCCAAGTAGAAAACACGACAGAAGTAATTGACCGAGTGGCCGCCCACTACGCCGACCACCCTCAAGACCGCATGGACGGCCTGACCGTGCAACTCGCTGACTGGTGGTTTAATTTGCGCCCTTCCAACACCGAACCCCTGCTACGGCTTAACCTTGAAGCAAATACCCCGGCCCTGTGTCAACAAGGCATAGACGAAGTACGTCAACTCTTTACCAACCCGCAACCCTAGGAACCCCATGACCCTCGACGCTCGACTCTTAGAAATTCTGGCATGCCCCCAAGACAAAGGGCCGCTCTACTACTTCGCCGACGAAGACACCCTCTACAACAATCGCCTGCAACGCCGCTACGAAATACGCCAAGACATACCGGTCATGCTGGTTGACGAAGCCCAAGACATAGACGACGCCGAACACACCCGGCTTATGGCCCGCGTAGCCGACGAAGGCTTAGCCCCCACCTTCACTGCCTAACTTCGGCCCCGTGGAACTACTCTCTGGTTTTGTTCAGCACTACCACTGGGGGTCAACCCACGCCCTAGCGGCCCTAGAAAATCGACCGCCGGCCGCCACCCCCGAAGCAGAAAAATGGTTCGGCACCCACCCGGATGGGCCCACCACCCTGGCGACCGATGCCACCACAACTCTGGCCGACGCCGTCTCTCGAGCCAACGAAACCTTGCCCTACCTGGTCAAGTTCCTGGCCGCCGACCAACCGCTCTCGCTACAAACCCACCCCAACGCCGCCCAAGCCGCCGACCCCTCGCTGAACTTCGGCGACCCGCAAGCCAAACCAGAAATCGTTTGCGCCCTCACCCCTTTCGAAGTGCTGTGCGGGTTTCAGCCCCCAAACC
>Ga0233427_10004019_pt1 | contig 12472 bp, 13 predicted proteins | sample SI_118_April2016_5_FD_179885 | JGI IMG/M metagenome (GOLD analysis project Ga0233427, IMG submission 179885) | Seawater microbial communities from Saanich Inlet, British Columbia, Canada - SI_118_April2016_100_MG | ecosystem: Environmental > Aquatic > Marine > Inlet | place: Canada: British...
GATGAGGGTGGAATGCTGGATGGCGCCGCGCTGCCGCCTGGTTGGCACTGGCTCTACTTTCTCGACGCTCCGCCAAGCGATGTGCTCGGCCATGACGGGCGCACGGTGCCCAGCGGCTTTCTCCCCGAAACCGGATTGCCGCGCCGCATGTGGGCCGGCGGTTCGTTCACATTTCAACAGGACCTGACGCTTGGTGGCGATGCCGAATGCCGGACGACCATTGAGAACATCACGCGCAAGGAAGGGCGATCAGGTGCGCTGGCTTTTATCACGACGGAGCACCGCATCAGTCAGGGCGGCAATGAGGCGCTGGTGGAAACACGCGACCTCGTGTTTCGCGAGGCGCCGCGCCCGGGTGAAACCCCGAAGCATTTCGATCCGCCCGCAAAAGCTGTCTGGCGTAGGGAAATCACACCCGACCCCGTGTTACTGTTCAGGTTTTCGGCGCTGACCTTCAATGCACATCGTATCCACTATGACATCGACTATTGCCGCACCGAGGAGGGTTATCCCAACCTCGTCGTTCACGGCCCGATGCTGGCGTTGCTTCTGCTCGATCTTGCCGAGCGTGAATTGCCAGGGCGACGGTTCCGGCAATTCCGTTATCGCGGCGTTTCGCCGTTGTTTGTCCCAGATCGATTTGCCGTCTGTGGTTGCACAGACCGTGATGATCACGCCTTGCTCTGGATCGAAGGGCCCGGAGGTGGCCTTGCCATGACTGCTGAACTGGACCTGGCATGAGCACCGAACAAAATCTCGCGCGTCTCACCGCACTGGAACTGGTTGAGGGCTACCGCAACAAGACCTTTTCGCCGGTTGAAGTCACGGAAGCCGTGCTGACACGGCTTGAGGAAATTGACGGCAATCTCAACGCCTTCTGTCATCGCGACGACGAAACCGTGCGGGCGATGGCGCTGGCCTCGCAGGAGCGTTGGTCCAGGGGAGAGCCGATCGGCCCGGTCGATGGTGTTCCGACCAGCATCAAGGATGTTCTCAAAGCCAAGGGCTGGCCGACAAGGGTCGGATCAAAGACGGTCGATGTTAAACAGCCCTGGGAAGAGGATGCTCCCTCTGTTGCGCGCATGCGTGAAGCCGGTGCGGTTTTTATCGGTATGACGACCACGCCTGAAATGGGCTGGAAGGGCGTCACCGACAGCCCGGTCTATGGCACGTCGCGCAATCCCTGGAACATGCGCATGACGCCTGGTGGTTCGAGCGGTGGTGCCGCTGCGGCTGTGGCTTGCGGTGTCGGTCCCCTGGCGTTTGGTACCGATGGCGGCGGCTCGGTTCGTATTCCGGCCGGTTTCTGCGGCATTGTCGGCCACAAACCGACCTTTGGGCGGGTGGCTGCCTGGCCTCCCGGTGTTTACGGCACCCTGTCTCATATCGGGCCGATGACACGCACGGTGCGCGATGCAGCGTTGATGATGAACGTGATCGGCAAACCAGACAGCCGCGACCCCTGGTCTCTGGCTGATGACGGCATTGACTACGTTGCGGCCGCCGAAGGCGGCATCAAGGGCTTGCGCATCGCGTACAGTCCCGACCTTGGTTATGTCCGTGTCGATCCCGAAATCAGAGCGCTGGTTGATCAGGCGGTCGAAGGACTGCGTAATCTCGGTGCAGAGGTCGACATCATCGAGCTCGATATTCCCAAACCCGAAGAGATCTTCCGGACCCTTTGGTATGCGTGTGCCGCACAGGCCATTCGGGCTGAAAGCAAGGCGCGCAGGCGGTTCCTGGACTATGGCCTGGTCAAGATTGCCGAAGAGGGCGAACGCATCCCGGCCATGGATTATGTCGAGGCCGAGCGGATGCGCGGTCGTTATGCCGGGCAAATCGATGCGTTGTATGAGCGCTACGACCTCCTGGTGACGCCGACCCTGCCGATCCCCGCATTCGAAGCAGGTCTGGAGGTTCCGGCAGGCTGGCCGCACGACCGCTGGTTTACGTGGACACCGTTCACCTATCCTTTCAACCTGACCCGGCAACCCGCGCTGACCGTGCCTTGCGGCTTCAACAGCGAGGGCCTTCCCGCCGGTCTTCAGATCATCGGGCAGACCCAGGCTGACGCCCTAGTCTTGAGGGCAGGCACTGCCTATCAGGATGCATATTCGACACTGGATCAATGGCCGTCGGCCGGTCGTTCGGCGACGGCAACATCGACCAAGTTGGAGGTGTCAGAATGATTCTTCGTTTGGATTCAACAACATTCGTTGATTTGTTGAACGTAGATATGGACAGGAATCCAGGTTGTTGCGTATAGTGTGAACACTCAAGGATGTGCTTCGGGGCTTCTGGAATGACACGTCAGACTATGAATTTATCGTTTGTTATCAATGGATTGTGCCGTGCGAGGTTGCTGCTCGCGGCGCTTTGCGCGATCACGGTGATGGCTTCTGCAGGGCTCGCGCAGGCCTATACCGCGATCGTGATCGACGCGACCAACGGCAATATTCTCTATCAGAACGAACCCGACAAGCCGATGTATCCGGCTTCGCTGACCAAGATCATGACTCTCTACATGATCTTCGATGCGCTTGAATCCGGCACCGTCACGCTTGAAACCGAATGGCCGGTCTCGGCCCATGCGCAGGCCGCGCGACCTTCGGAACTCGGTCTCGTTGAAGGGCAGTCGATCAATGTCGATGATTCCATCATGGCCCTGATGACGAAGTCGGCGAACGATGTGGCTTCCGTGGCCGCCGAAGGACTTGGTGGCGGCAGCGAGTGGCGCTTCAGCGTCATGATGACTGAAAAAGCCCGTGAACTCGGCATGAACAACACGACGTTCATGAACGCATCGGGCTGGCACGACGACGAGATGTTCTCGACTGCGCGCGATATGGCGATCCTGTCGCTGCGCATGCAGAGCGATTTCCCGCAGTATTATCATCTCTTCTCGACGACAGAGTTCACCTACAACGGCCAGACCTACGGCAACCACAACAAACTCCTGGGTGTGGTTGATGGCGTCGACGGCCTGAAGACGGGCTACACGGGGCCCGCAGGCTGGAACCTCGCAGCATCCGCGCTGGTCGATGGCCGGCGGATCGTGGCTGTCGTGATGGGCGGTGAGACCCGTGTCTGGCGCGACCGGCGCATGACCGACCTGATTACCGATGGTTTCATCGTGGCTGCCCAGCTTGACCGTATCGTTCCGGTTCCCGAGGAACATCCCCTGCGCAGCGACAACGCGACACTGTTCGCCAGCCTTGATACCGACGAACTCGAGCCTGTCGCGCTGGCCCCAAGCGACAGCACAAGCAGCACGTTCGAAGATCTGGTTGCCATGGCGCTTGATCTCGACAACCAGAGTCTGGCGATTGAGCAGGGCAGTACAGACGACTTGCCCTGGGCCCTCCAGGTCGGCGCCTTCTCGGAGTTCGAGAATGCCTATCGCGCACTCGACAATGCCGAGACCTATCTGGGTGCGATCATCGGCGGCCACGCCACCACGGTCGTCACGGCGGCGGAAAACAGCGGTTCCACGCTCTATCGCGCACGCATCGTCAACCTTTCCGAGGTTCAGGCACGGGAAGGCTGCAAGGCCCTTTACCAACGTGATCTGCCCTGCGCCGTGGTGCGTTACTCGACGGGTAGCTGAAGCAGCGCAACCAACCTTGAACGAAGATCAATTCGGCAGGCCCGGGGGAACATTCCGCCGGGCCTGTTTCTTTGGTGTCACGCCGCGACGAGCATCCGTGCGACAGCGATTTCCAACGTTTCGGGTGTGTAGTCGAAGCTGTCGGAATCAAGCATCACCTTGTTCTGGGGCTCGTGGCAGAGTTCCGCGATGCGTTTGGCGTCACTGGCCGTGAGGCCGTGGTCGTCAAGCGACAGGCGCAGGTCGACCTCGCGCAGCCAGGCATCGAACGCCGGTGAGGCAAGTGCTGCGGCTTCGGAATCTGGCAAACCCCTGACATCGGCGCCAAGAGCCGCTGCGACCTTGGCATAGGCCTCGGGAACGGCGGCCGCGGTATCCTGCATCGTCGCGTTGAGGGCCAGGCCGACAGCACGGCCGTGATGCACGCCGGCGCATTGGCCGATCACATGCCCGATCGAATGGGCGATGCCGACGCCGGTGGCGTTGAACGCGACGCCGGCAATGCAGGCGGCGATCTGGACATGGCCGCGTGCTTCGATGTTGCCGGGTTCGTTGACGGCGGTTGTGAGCCAGGCACGCAGCGTTTCGATCGCGCCAAGGGCCATCGCAGTCGAGACCGGATTGCGCCGTTTGTTGGTTGCCGCCTCGATTGCGTGGACCGCAGCATCGATACCGGTCGCTGCCGTAAGTGCGCCCGGCATGCCGACCGTCAGGACGGGATCGAGCAGGGCGAGATTAAAGGCGAGTTCCTTGCCGCCGACCCAGAGTTTCTGGCTGTCGGTGCTGAAGACCGATGTCAGTGTTACTTCCGAACCGGTTCCCGATGTCGTGGGAATGGCAATCTTGGGCAGACCCTTTTTGGGCAGGCGCTTCTGGCCCAGAGCATAGGCCTCCACACCTTCGCCATCGATCGCGAGTGCTGCCGCAAGTTTCGAGGCGTCCATCGTCGAGCCGCCGCCCATCGCCACAATGCAGGAAGCCCCGCTTGAACGGGCCAGAGCGACAATGGCGTCGATTGATGAGGCCAGTGGGTCGCTGCGGATTTCGCTGTAGGTCGTGACCTTGTGGCCACCCTTGGTGAGGGGGACTTGGGCGTTGGCCGCAAGGCCGCTTTCGACCATGAAGGGATCGGCGACCAGCAGGACATTGCTCTCTCGTCCGTCCAGACGATCGACATCGGAGGCCAGCTTTGCGAGCCGTCCCTCACCAAATGCGATCGGGATCGGGGCTTCAAAGCGGAACGGATTGATCATGGCCTGGGTGCTCGCAGTTCTTGGTTGGGAGGCGTCTTATCGCGGGCAGGCCGACAACCTGTCAATCGTCGCTTGCCCAAGGGCGCATGAGACTTATGATCCGCGCCATGGCAGAGCTATATCATCCTTCGATCTACCGGGCCGAGAAACACGTCGACAGCTATTGGGCTGCCAGTGCGGGATCTGAAGTAGAGGGCTGGGCACCGTTGGACGGCGATCAGCGTTGTGAGGTCGCCGTGATTGGCGGTGGTTACACCGGCATGTCGGCGGCACTCCATTTGGCACGCGACTACCATGTCGATGTCCGCATTCTCGAAGCCGGCCCTCCCGGCTGGGGCGCTTCGGGTCGCAACGGCGGTTTTGTCGGGCCCGACAGCTCAAAACTGGGGCTCTCGGAACTGAAGTCGACGTTCGGTGATGAGGGCGTGCGCGCCTATTACCGCAACGGGCTCGAGGCGATCGACCTGGTGAAAAACCTGGGCCAGGACGAAGGCATCGATTTCGCCCCGCAGGGCGATGGCGAACTGGGTGTCGCCCATACCGCCTCGCGCATGGAGGGGATGGACGACTGGGCACGTGCCTGGGGGGACATGCTCGGGCGCAAGGTCGAGGTCTGGCAACAGGCCGAAATGGCCGAGCGTGGTTACACCGGTCCGGAGGCCTTTGGTGCATACTTCACCCATGCCGGCTTTGCCCTTCATCCCATGAAGTTTGCCCGTGGGCTGGCGCAGGCCTGCATCCGTCGCGGCGTGAAATTCCATGGCCACAGCGAGGTCACTGCTTGGGAAAAGGACGGCCCGCGCCACCGGCTGCGCACGCCGGGCGGCACGCTGACCGCAGACAAGGTGATCATCGCGACCAACGGCTTCACCCGCGACAAACTGCACCCCGGCGTTGCCGGGACACTGCTGCCGGCGCTTTCCAACATCATCGTGACTCGCCAGATGAGCGATGCCGAGGTCGCGCGCCACAACTGGGTAACTGAATGCCCGGTCTGGAACACACGAACCCTGGTGTTCTACTACCGCATGATCCAGGGCAACCGCTTCATGCTGGGCGCGCGTGCCGCGACGCGTAACACCGAGGCAGCGACCGAGACCTATCGGCGCTGGCTGATCGAGCGGTTCCACGAGATGTGGCCGGAATGGCGCGACATCGACATCGAATACTTCTGGCGTGGCTTTGTCTGCCTGTCGGCGGCAAGGGTGCCCCATATCGGCGAACTCCCGGAATCACCCGGCGTCTGGCATGCCTTTGGTTACCACGGTGGCGGTGTCGGCTGGGCAACCTATTCGGGCCAGGCAGTGGCCAGGCTGATCGCCGGTAATGAACCTGCAGAGAACTGGCTCTCACCGGTTGTTCGCTCACAATTGCGCCGTTTTCCGCTGCCATGGATGCGCCTGTGGTACCTGCGCGCGGCCTATCTCTGGTACGGAATGAAGGATCGGCGATGAAGAAGCTCACTCTCGCAGTCGCCATCTGCCTGGGCCTTGCCGCCTGCAAGACAACAGGGCCGGTCGACAACCGATTCAGCCATCGCTGGCAATGGTTGGGTTACCTTGCCGGTGACGATATTCGTGAGCTTTGCGGGCTTGGCTCTCAGGACCGTTTGCGCCTGATCTACAACGCCGACTTCAACAAGGAGACCCGGACTTACGATTTCGTCGCTTCGTCGGGGGGAGGGGCCGATCTGACTTCACAACGCTGGGTCGGATCGGCGTCAATCCTCATAACGGGCGGCAACATCAACGACGGTATCGATGCTCAGTCGGCCGTGGCGCGGGTCGACGCCTCAGGCATGGCCGAACTGGTGGGTCTGCTCGACTACAGTGATTTTTATGGCCCGCCGCCTGTGGGAACGACGTTGCGCTCGGATGATTTTTTCTGGTCGGGCGTTGCCTGCCTTGATGGAGAGTTCCATATCCAGGCCTATCCACGCACAAAGCTCAATCAGGTCGAGTTTGCCGGTTTCCTGGAGATCCATGATCCCCTGCGTGTTCCGCTGCCGCCGGTCGTGCTGAAAGACCTCCCGGCTCTCAGCGCTTTGCGCCAGCAGGGCTCGTTCGACAACTCCGACCTGCCAGGTGCGCTCTACTATGCCGCAGAGGTCACAGAACAGGCTATTTCAGGGCGCTGGCTGAATTGATTATGGTGCGGCACGCAATTTTGCTGCACTGCAACATTTTTCTCTTGAATCCGCACTGAACCGGTCGCATATGTCCGTCAATGCTGCAGTGCAGCAAAATGATCAACAGGAGTTTGCTGACATGGCCACCGCCAAGAACAAGACGGCTAAGACCGCCGTCCCCCAGATTGATGATGCGATCGATGCCGGTATCAAGGTTGCCGAGAACGTTGTGAAGTCCAACACCGAAGCCGCCCACAAGGGCTTTGAAGCCATGGTTTCCATGGGCCGTGAAGCAATCGACAACGCCAGCAAGGCTGGCGGCGAGGTCAAGGGCTTCGAGCAGGTCGCAGATCTGCCCAAGGCCAACTTCGAAGCGATGGTCGAGGCCGGTAGTGCCTTTGCCAAGAGCATGGAAAGCCTAAATGGCCGTATGTTCGAGATCGCCCGCGGCCAGTTCGCCCAGGGCATCGAGGCCCAGAAGGCCCTGTTCGGCGCCAAGACCTTCCAGGAAGCCGTCGAAGTCCAGCAGGGTTTCGTGAAGGCCTCGTTCGACCGTGCCGTCCAGGACAGCACCGAGATTTCCAACAGCCTGGTCAAGATCGCGACCGAAGCCGGTGAGCCGATTGGCTGCCGTGTTTCCGACGTCATGGCCGAAGCCGGTCGCAAGGCCGCCTGAACAGCCTGATCTTGCGAAGACGACGAGAGAGCCCGGAGCGCATGCTTCGGGCTCTTTTTGTCGGGAAACCCGCTAGTTTGCCTGTCAACCCTTTCAATCCGGGCATGACATCCAATATCATCGGTCCCAACAGTAAACTTCCCGGTGGCCGATCATTCCCATGCCTGCAATCTGGTCCATGAGTGACGACAAGCGACGTGACGATGATCGCCCCGAAACGGGTGTCGCCACGCGCACGCGGCCAAAGACAAAAAAGCCGTCGATGTACAAGGTCCTGTTGCTCAACGACGACTTCACGCCGATGGAGTTCGTCGTTCATGTTCTGCAGAAGTTTTTCTACAAGAATTCCGAAGAAGCGATGCAAATCATGCTTCATGTCCATCAAAACGGCGTCGGGATTTGCGGCGTCTATCCGTTTGATGTTGCAGAAACAAAAGTAACTCTGGTCATAGACTACGCACGACAGAATGAGCATCCTTTACAGGCGACTTTGGAAAAGGACTGAGATTTCATGCTCTCGGCCAATCTGGAACTCACGCTGCGCAACGCGCTTTCACTCGCAAACGAGCGAAAGCACGAATACGCGACTTTGGAACATCTGCTTCTGGCTCTGACAGACGATGACGACGCCGTCGCTGTGATGCGTGCCTGCGATGTCGATGTCGACCGTGTGCGCGACGAGGTCGAAGACTTTGTCGATCATGAGTTGGCGGGTTTGGAAGTCGATGGTTTCGTTGAAGCCAAGCCGACCGCCGGGTTCCAGCGCGCGCTGCATCGTGCTGCAATGCACGTCCAGTCAGCCGGGCGGGGCGAGGTGACAGGCGCGAATGTTCTGGTTGCCCTGTTCTCCGAGCGTGAAAGCCATGCCGTGTATTTCCTGCAGCAGCAGGAAATGACGCGCCTTGATGCGGTCAGTTACATCAGCCATGGCGTCGCCAAGGTGCCTGGCGAGTCCGAGCCCAAGACGGTCCATGGCGCCGATGAGGATGAAGAGCAGGTCAAGCAGGGTGCCGAGGCGCTTGAAGCCTATTGCGTGAACCTCAACGAGAAGGCCCTGGCGGGCAAGATCGACCCCTTGATCGGGCGCGACCGCGAGGTCGAGCGGACCATTCAGGTGCTGTGCCGGCGGACCAAGAACAATCCGCTTTATGTCGGCGATCCCGGCGTGGGCAAGACCGCAATTGCCGAAGGGCTGGCCAAGCGCATTGTCGAAGAGGATGTGCCCGAAGTCCTGCATGGCTGCACGATCCATGCGCTCGATATGGGTGCGTTGCTGGCGGGAACACGTTATCGCGGTGATTTCGAAGAGCGGCTGAAAGCTGTTGTCTCCGAACTTGAAGCCGATCCAAGCGCGATCATGTTCATCGACGAGATCCACACCGTAATTGGTGCCGGTGCGACATCGGGTGGCGCGATGGATGCCTCGAACATGCTGAAACCAGCTCTCCAGGCTGGAACGCTGCGCTGCATGGGTTCGACGACCTACAAGGAATTCCGCAACCAATTCGAGAAGGACAGGGCGCTCGCACGCCGCTTCCAGAAGATCGATGTGGCAGAGCCGACCGTACCCGACGCTGTGAAGATCCTGAAGGGGCTCAAGCCCCATTACGAGGACTTCCACGGCATCCGTTACACCCATGATGCGATCAAAGCCGCGGTCGAGCTTTCCGACAAGTATCTCCACGACCGCAAACTGCCCGACAAGGCAATCGATGTGATGGACGAGGTCGGCGCCGCCCAGAACCTGGTGCCGGCCAACCGGCGCAAGAAAACCATCGGTGTACGCGATGTCGAATCCGTCATTGCCCGCATGGCCCGGATCCCTCCGAAAAACGTCTCGAGCCAGGACAAGGCTTCGCTCGCTTCGCTGCCCGAGGAACTGAAGGCGGTGGTGTTCGGCCAGGATCAGGCAATCGATGCGCTGGCTGATGCGATCAAGCTGTCGCGCGCCGGGCTGCGCGAGCCCGAAAAGCCAATCGGCAGTTATCTCTTTGCCGGGCCGACCGGTGTCGGCAAGACCGAAGTCGCCCGTCAGCTCGCTCATATCATGGGTGTGGAACTGGTCCGCTTCGATATGTCGGAATACATGGAACGCCACACCGTTTCGCGTCTGATCGGTGCGCCCCCGGGGTATGTCGGGTTTGACCAGGGCGGCTTGTTGACCGATGCGGTCGATCAGAACCCTCATGTCGTGCTGCTGCTCGATGAGGTCGAAAAGGCCCATCCCGATCTCTTCAACGTGCTGTTGCAGATCATGGATTACGGCAAGCTCACCGATCACAACGGCAAGAAGATCGATTTCCGCAACGTCATCCTGATCATGACGACCAATGCCGGTGCTGCCGATCTCGCCAAACCACCGATGGGCTTTGGCCGGACCAAGCGCGAAGGCGACGACCAGGAAGCAATCGAGCGCCTGTTTACGCCGGAATTCCGCAACCGCATGGACGCGACCATCAGCTTCCTGCCGCTGGCGCGCGAAACCATCGGTTTTGTCGTCGACAAGTTCATCAAACAACTCGAAGCCCAGCTCGCGGACCGCGGTGTCACGATCGAGCTCTCGCCCGAAGCGCGCGACTGGCTGGGTCGTCACGGTTATGACGAGAACTTCGGTGCACGTCCCCTGGCGCGTGTCATCCAGGAGCACATCAAGAAACCGCTGGCCGATGAACTGCTGTTCGGCGACCTGGTCGGCGGCGGTCGCGCCCGCGTGGTCGTCGAGGAAGACGACAAACTCGGCTTCGAATTCGTGACCCGCGATTTCCTCAAGGGCGACACGAAAAAAACCAAACGCGCCAAGAAAAAACCAAAGGCAAAGGTGACGCGTTAGTCACCTTCGTTTTGTTCGGCATTCTTGAAAAACGTCCAGATTTGTTCTGCTGCCCGGATATCGTCGTTCTGGACGCCGAGCAGCGCGTCGACCAGCCCTGAGCCGAACAGGATACGGTCACCCGGCACGCGGTGGCCGCCGCCTTCGACGCGAAGCAACACGACCGGGGCCTCGCAGTCCAGCAAGTCGAGCCGGTCAACCACACTGGAATGGTCGGGCTCGAGATCGGGAAGGCGCTGCTCCGTGTAGTCATCACGGCAGCCGTTGATGTTGCTCCAGAAGAACAGGGTTGCGACCGTCGACATCACGCGGCCGCGATCCTCGTTGTTGGCCACGAGGCCGCCCTCCCAGGGAATCAGAGCATCCTCGGTGCGCCGTTGATCACCATGATGGGGACGGGCCGGGACGGAGCTAGAGCGCTTCGGACGTGTTGGCGATCAGCGGTGCTATGCCGGCGATCCGCCCGGCGCGATCGCAGGCCAGGCGCAGGGTCATCATGCCGCCGTTGGACGGGCCGGTGACAAACACGCGGTCGGGATCGGCAGTGCTGTCGGCAACCAGGCGATCAAGCAGAACGTCGAAAAATGCTACGTCGTCTGGCGGAGCCTCATCGCCCCAGCGCGCGGTGTTGTCGCGGCCGTCGTTCCAGCCGTTTTCGATGCCCCTGGGATAGACCACGGCGAACCCTTCGGCATCGGCCAGTTCGTCCCAGCCCATGCGGCGGCGAATACGGTTGGCCCGGTCGCTGCCGCCATGGAGGACGACGATCAGCGGCCAGGGGCCTTCGCCCGGGGCGTGTGCAGAACATAGGTCCGTCGCTCGTCGCCGACATCGATCGTTGCTGCGAACGCAGAAACCGTGCTCGCCAGCGTCACGATGAGGGCGAGCAGCACTTTCCTCATTGACGCGCTTTTCGGTCGTCGGCCCATGGCTGGCGGTATGCCTCGTGCGCCAGCAGCCAATCGGCGATTTCCTCGACGAGTTCGTCTGCTCTGCGCGTCGAGTCCAGTCTGAGTACCGGGCAGGGCAGGGCGGCAAGCCAGGCTTCGTGATCGGATTGTTTGCGGCCCTCCCGGGTTCCGTCCTCGTAGTGCGAGGCCCATTCCAGAAACTCGTCGGTCTCCTGCGCGCGCCAGCCGCCGGGCGCGATGGCGTCATCGCCGAAATGCTGTCCTTCACGATCGCGCAGGCGTTCCGCTCGGAGTTCGACAGGGGCGTAGAGGTAGATGACGAGATCGAGCAGCCGGATGAGATCGTCGGCCCAGACCATCAGGGAGCCGCTTACGATCCAGTCGGGTCGGGCGACGAAAATCTCGTTCATCAGTCGCAGGCGCTCGGTCCCGTCACGAACCTCGCGATAGGGTGTGGCCGTGGCTTTCCAGTAATAGTCGTCGCTGTCGTGATGGGGATAGTCGAGGCGGTTGGCGAGCAGACGGCTCAGCGATGTCGTGCCGGAACCCGAAGGCCCCGTGATATGGATGCGCGCGGGTCTCACAGGTCCTGGTCGGTCTTGCGAAACGGTGAGTAGTTCTCTTCGATGGCCTCGACCTCCCAGTCGATATGCTGGCCTTCTTCCTTGAGGTAGTTCGCGACTGCGTCACGCAGGCCGCCGTGTTCGATCCAGTGGGTCGAATAGGTGTGCATCGGCATGTAGCCGCGCTGGATCTTGTGGCTGCCCTGGGCGCCGGCTTCGACCCGCTCGAGGCCATGGGCAATCGCATAGTCGATCGCCTGATAATAGCAGACCTCGAAATGGAGCATGCGGTGGTCTTCGACGCAGCCCCAGTAACGCCCAAACAGGGTTTTCTTGCCGATCAGATTCAACGCGCCGGCGATCCAGCGCCCCTCGCGGCGGCACATCACGAGCAGAACTTCATCACCCATGCGTTCTCCGAGCAGATCGAAGAACTCGCGGGTCAGATAGGGCGTGCCCCACTTGCGGGTGCCGGTGTCGCGGTAGAAGGCATAAAACGCGTCC
>Ga0233427_10004020_pt1 | contig 12471 bp, 17 predicted proteins | sample SI_118_April2016_5_FD_179885 | JGI IMG/M metagenome (GOLD analysis project Ga0233427, IMG submission 179885) | Seawater microbial communities from Saanich Inlet, British Columbia, Canada - SI_118_April2016_100_MG | ecosystem: Environmental > Aquatic > Marine > Inlet | place: Canada: British...
CGATGGCTGAATAAGCTGAATAACTTGACTCATATTTTAACTCTTGTAGATTTTATTTTACTTTTTTAATGATCGTTGAAAACGTGAAGATTCATAAGTAAAAAAAACTTTCAGCTCACAAATTATGGAAACATCGATGGAAAATATTGGAACGTTGGAATATGTTCTTGATAAATACTCCAAGATTTGGAGTTGGAAAATCACTGGTGATCGTGCTGTAAATATGATTTCTAGACTTGTTCCTGAAGCTTGGTATGGTGAGAATGTAAATGAAGTAATTGTTCCTGATAGTACTGAAAGTGTAAAACAAATTAAATTAATTTTAGATAGATATCCTCTTGATATTTTATCTAAATCTGTATGGCAAAGAAAAATCATAAAAACATATGCCCCAAAACCTGCTTTACCCCCTGTTAAACATAAATTAAAACGCGCAAAGTCAGGAGAGCAATTTAGAGGAAAATTACTAAATTTTCAAAAAGAAGGATTGGATTTTTTGCTAAAATCTTCTGGCAATGCATTATTAGCTGATGAGATGGGTTTAGGAAAAACTGTGCAAACATTATCTTATGTTGCTACTGAAAAACAAACATTCCCTTTACTTGTTGTTGCACCTTTAGTTACATTAAACAATTGGGAAAGAGAAATTGAAAAATTTCTAAAGAAAAAAAGTAGGAATGGACGAATTCTTGATTCTTCTTCTCCTAGTGTCACTCTTATCAGAACTGGTAAATCTAAAGAATTACCTAAAACTGATATCTATGTAATTAATTATGAATTACTTTTCAAAAGATCAGATGATTTATCAAAAGTTGGAATCAAAACTTTGGTTTGTGATGAAGTTCATAATTTACGATCTAAAACTACTCAAAAATATAAATCTGTAAAAAAACTTGCAGCATTACCCTCTGTAACTTATAGAATTGGTCTTTCTGGTACTCCTATCTATAATCGTGGTTCTGAGATTTGGCCAATTATTGATATTTTAAAACCTGGATTGCTTGGCAGTTTTAAAGAATTTTGTGAATATTTTTGTTATGTAAATGAAAAGGGCAAAGCCATTGTTTTGGAAAATAAACGGGCTTCTCTTAGAAATGAATTACAAAAACATGTGATGCTTCGACGTAAAAAATCTGATGTATTAAAAGAACTCAAAGATAAAGTTCGTTATAAAGAAGTGATTGCATCTGATACTGATTACTATCTTGATGAACTAGACAAGATCTGGAAAAAACTAGAAGATGAGCAAAAATCAGCTGAAACCGAATTCTCAAAATCTGCATCTTATCACAGGGCAATTCAAAGTGAACGACAAATTGCTGGAGTTGCAAAACTTCCTCATGTAATTAATTTTGTTAAAAATATAATGGAAATTGAAGAAAGTGTGGTTGTATTTTGTCATCATAAGGTAATCCACAAATTACTCCATGAAAGCCTTCAAGAATTTTCTCCAGTATCTATCATTGGTGGACAGACTGATTCATTTAGACAATCTCAAATTGATAAATTTCAAAAAGGTGAATCAAAATTAATGGTTGCAGGAATTCGTGCAGGTAATGTTGGTATTAATTTGACTCGAGCAAAATATGTAATTTTTGCAGAACTTGATTGGAGTCCTGCAATTCATAGACAAGCAGAAGATAGACTTCATAGAATTGGACAAAAAAATACTGTATTTGCATATTATCTGATTGGAAAAGGTACTCTTGATGATCATGTTGCCAATATTTTGGTAGACAAGAGTTATGAAATTGATGCCATTATGGATGAAACTGCTGATACTTATGAAAACAAGGATAAAGCTGAATTAATTTTAGCACAAATACAGGATAAAATTAGATCAAAGTAATTTTCTTTATGTCTCAAGTATTATGAAACCTTCTGATGTTTTTAGAAAGCGAAATCTTTCAAACATAAATTTTGATTATGAGGATTTAATTGGCAGAAATTTGTCTGATTCGAATCTACGTGGAGTCAACCTTAAGAATCGAGATATTCATAATGCTGATTTGAGTTGCACTGATTTGAGTGGAGCTGATTTAAGTGGCACAATTTTATTTTATGTGAAATTGAGGGGTGCAGATATGCATGATGTAAATCTCTCAAATGCAAAACTATGGGATGCTGAATTGTATGGTGTTGATCTTCGAGGTGCAGATGTTAACGGAGCTGATTTATTTTATACTGATTTAAGGAATGCTGATTTAAGTAATGCTAATCTTTCTGGTGTGAATCTTAGACATGCTAATTTTGATGGCACGATTTTTGATTCTACTGATTTCACTGGTGCAAATTATGATTTACATACTTTGGATACTATATCTGAACCTGCAAAATCGATATTAAAAAAATATGGTAATTTGTGGTAAAGTTTATGTTCAAATTTCCAAATCATCTTTAAGTTTTAACAATTTTTTAATGATTCCTTCTTTTTTAAATTGGGTTGTTTCTAACTTTTTTATTTCATTTATAATTTCATCAATTGAAGTTAAGATTTCTAGATTTTTACCTGACTCATTAAATTCTATGTTTTCAAAACCCTCTTTTTCTGTTTTGTTGATTTTTTCTATTCCTTCAGATTGTATCTCATACACTTTGATTATTTTTTCTTCTTGTCTTTGTGGCAACATTATGATAAATTGATGTTTTCTTAATGTCTCTAAATTTTCGTAAAGTTCATTTTTTGATACTGTAATAATTTCTGTGATTTGTTCTATGCCACATGATTTTATTTGAAGGAGACGTAATATTCTTGCCCATACTGGAATAGATTTACTCCAAAGAATTCCTTTTGCAATGTCTGTGATGGAAAATGATCCGTCTTTATTTAACAATAATAATTTTCTATCTTTTAGTGATGCTAATGAATCAAGAAGTTTACCTACTCCAAACCTCTTTAGTTTTGATTTCTCTAAATTATTTTCATTAAACGTACCTTTTTCATTTATAGCTAATTGTAGAATTTCTAAATCAATTGTTCCTAGTTTTCTCATACCTCTTCGTTGACATCTCTCTTCTGTTCTATTTTATTTTACTCTTGAAGAATATATGTGGATTTAGATGATATGATTTATGGTTCAATACGAACTTCCTAAACTTCCTTACAAGTATGATGACTTGGAGCCGTTCATTGATACTGAAACAATGAAAATTCATCATCAAAAACATCATCAGGCATATGTTGATGGATTAAACAAATCTCTAGAAGATGTTGGTAGTGCATCTCACCCTCAATACATTTCATCTATTCTTTCTGATTTAAAATCGATCCCAGAATCTGGACGCAGTGCCATTAACTTTTTTGGAGGTGGGTTTGAAAATCATAGACTTTTTTGGGAAACTATGATTCCTAATGGTGATGGCACTCCTGGTGGAGAATTAGAAGATCAAATTGATATTTATTTTGATAATTTTGAGAATTTTAAAAAATCTTTTTCTGAAAAAGCACTTTCTATTCAAGGAAGCGGTTGGTGCTGGTTAGTTTTTAATTCAACCTATCATAAAATTGAAATTATTACCACTGAAAACCAAACAAGTCCTTGGACAATTCAAAAACATCCTTTGTTAGGTTTGGATGTTTGGGAACATGCATATTATTTGAAATATCAAAATAAAAAACCTGATTATGTTGAAGCGTGGTGGAATGTTGTTAATTGGGATTATGTGGGAAATAGATTTTCAGAACTTGCTAGCTAAAATATCTAATTTGGATAAATTCTTTTAAGGTAAATTCATGTTTTTTACACATGAACAAAAGTCTAAGATATTTAGCAATTCTAGCAATTGTTCCCTTGTTTACAGCAGGGTTAGGAACTGATTACTTCACAGATGCTGATGCTATCAAAGGCAAAGGTGTCGGAACTTCGAAACATGGTTCTGATACTGGTATTTGTGGATTAGACCTATGTTCTAACTTTCCTGGTGGCCGAGCCGCTTGGGAAGCAGATCAAGGTAGTACTATAACTCCTGTAGCTCCAGTTAAAGAAGAACACATGGAAGAAACCCATGAAGAAGAATCTAAAGAATTAACTGAAGCAGACTTGGGCTCTGTACTTAGATTATCAAGAGCAAATGTTCCAGCAACTATTCCAATGCATCAAGGATTCTATGATGGTGAAGATGTTTACTATATCATCACTGATTCTAGTGATCCTACACATGCAGACATAATTACTGAAAAACAAGGATGGCAAGTAGAACTTGCTCCTTTGTTAAAGAACACTCCTGAAGAAGCACTTTCAAAAGTATACTTGTTTACCAACGGCATTGAAGGCGATGGTATACATGGATATCAAAATCAAGTCTTCACTAGTACTCCTGCACAAGCAGATGTGTATAGTGCATTGACTTCCCACATTCACGTAATGTGGAATGATGGTGCTACATCAAGAGTTTTAACTTCTGAAACAGCAGTAATGGATGCAGCTGAGAATAATGAAATTACATTAACTGAAATTAATGTGATTTTGAATATGCCGCAAATCATTTGGCCTGAAGGTCAGATGACGGTTAAAGATGTAACTTTAACTGATACCACTCCATATGGTGGCGGTCAAGTTCTTGATATTGATACAGAGGAGATGAATGTAACTTTCATTGCTCATCGTGGATGGGGTCCAGATGGTAGAACTATCTATTACATTGTAACAGATGCTACTCCAAGTGGTCCTGCCGGAATGATGGGTGTTGTAAGCGCACCAACATCTGCAAGCTTGATTGCAAATTCAGCAGCAGTAGACTTGTATCAATTCAAAAATGGTTTAACAGGAACTGGTCCATTAGGATTTCAACCTGGTATAGCAGCAGGAGCCCCTGGCGATGCAAATTATTCTCCAATGTGGAGAATCTTTATGATTGGATGGGATAGTCCTGAAAATGCACAAGTGTTAGAAACCATTGATGACATGAACGCATACAAGAAAGCTGGTTTGATTGACATTGGCATTGCACGTCCAATGGATAGTGACCATATTGTTAACTGTCCATTTATCGATCCTTTCCAATAAGATCTATTTTTTTCTTTTTTTATATTCTTTACATCTGTTAATTTTATTTGAATTTTTTTAATAAATTTTCAGAAAATCAACTGTATCCTTTATCACTGACAGTGAGAATAAGTTAGTATGAGTATTGTTGGAATGTATATGTTAAATTCTGGAGAATACCGAGAAGAAAAAATCCATCAAGCCCTCGACATGTTGTATGTTGATAGGAAAAATGAATTCCGTGAACTATCTGAAGTCCTTATACCTGAAAAGGCATTAAGTGCAATGTCTAATTGGAAAGAATTTGTTTTGAATTTCAGTTTAGATGTTGATGATGCTTTCAAAACATGGTCTGGTCAAGATCAATTGTCTGTAAGTTCACCTCAGAAAGCACTGACTATATTGAGACAACTTGGGCATGATGAGACGTCTATGAATCAACTCACTCATTTATTGAACATCTCTTACAATCTTTCTCTTGAATTCAAAGAGATCTATAAGAGATTAAAATAATTCTCTTTATTTTTAAAATATCTAAAATAGAAAAAGATCCACTCCAAATATTTTGGAATGGCCCTCTGATGAATGGTGAGTTATTCTCTGTTGAGAGTTTTATCCTCTACCGATTCTGAAAATGGCAGTACTACATGTTGGGCATGTGCCTTTGATTGCAGGTTTACCATTTTTCATGGTGTATGGTTTAGGGCCGCCGATTTCTCGTTTGTCACGACACTTTACACAATATCCTATTGTCATACTTCCCTTAGGCTCAAGGTAATATTAGCGAGAACTAGTTGACTTTTTTTTACAAACAGGCAAATCTCCGATCTCAATTATTGTGTTCTACGACTAAATTTTTCGTATCGGATCTCTTTTTGATTAATTTATGAATGAATTATTCGAATTTTTTAAATAATTCATATATTTCAAAGATTTATTTTTTCTTAAAATTTTAGCTGACATTGACTGGTAATGTTGTGTTTTCTGTTAATGCTCTTTGATTTTGCAAACCTTCCCAAACAAAAATTTCAGCTGTAAACTCTCCCGAATTAACTGGAGTCCATGATAATGACGGATTGAGTTTTTGATCTGGTGTTAATTGTCCACTGATCCATCCTACTGACACCACAAACCCTTCTTCATTTTTTAATTGAACAAGATACACAAATGTTTGAGATTTCATTTGATTATTTGTAATGTCTGATGAAATCTGAATTTGTTGATGTACGTTTACGTTGTCTATTATTGGGATTCCAAACGCATTTTCTAATCTTGGATTTTCTATTGTGGCCCTTTCTAATTCTGTCACTGCAAATGCTGGTATGATGCTGACGAATGTTGCCATCACTATCATTAATACTCCCCAACTAATTTTGGACACAGTTTTTCGCTAATTTTTTGTTAATAAAGCGTTTCTGCTTTTGATTTTATGGGAATTAGAATCTAAATTTTGATTCTATAATAATCCCATCTTTCCGGATCAAACTGTTCTACAAATTCTGCTCTCTCTTTATCTATTCTAGCCTGAATTACATCACGTAATGCAAAACTTGTTAAAAATTTGTATTTCATGGCATGTGATTGCATGACAAACAGATGTCTCATCTCACTTCCTCCTTTTAGTCCCCAATACCCCATTTTTAATGCGATTGGTTCTAGGAAAATCGTATTTTTTAAACCATAGTTTTCATCTTTTATTTCCTCTCTCAAATTATAACTTTCAAGTGCTCCTCCTTTTGCAAATCCTATGATCTCCCCATTTTTGTTGTTTATCCTGAGAGTATTGAGAATTATTTGTGAATCTGTCACTGAATCCTTAAAATTATTTTCTGAAAATTGTAATGGTCTTGGCAATTCTAGAAAAATATTATAAATTTCTTTGATAAAATCTGGATCTTCTCTTGTTGACATTGATTCAATTGTTGGAACAAGCTTGAGCTGTTCATATGAGTAATCTGCTTGAATAGTAATTTCTTGTTGTCTAATTTTCATAAACGATAATACGGTATTGAAAAAATTTTCTCTCATTTCTTTTGATAATACCTTGAGAATTGATTTTACCATGACATGTTCTTTATTTAATAATTCTTCAAAATAAGCTACAGAACTTTTTACAATTAATGATGGTCTCCATGCAAGGGCATGTGCATTCATTTTTGCCATTTCCATTGCTTTAGAAAAATCACCTAATACGTATCCACTAACTCTATCTATAACTGAAAGATATTCTCCCATTCCCATAACATGTTGTTGCATCTCTTGATTGCTTCTTGTTTGTTCTGATTTTTGGAAACAGTCTTTAATTTGTATCTCTGCATTTTTTTTGAACTCTCCAATCCAAGGATATGTTGTTCTTAAAATCAATACTTTGATAATTTCTAAATCTATGTTGGCAGATTTTATTAACTCTGACAATTTTTTGTCTGATGAAATAAATTTTAAAACACTTTCTTCATGTGGTTTGTCTACATTTTTTTCAGGATCAAAGTCATGAAATAATGCTGCAACATACAGATATTTTATATCTAATTCTGATAGTTTTACATTTTTTTGGCTTGCAGCTAAAAGTGAAACATATGTTACTTCTAATTCATGATTGATATTGTGATATCCATAGTAATTACTTCCTAGACCTTGACTCTCAAACAAGTCGATTGTGTGGTCTAACATTTCCACATAGCAATCATCTTTTAATTCGTGTTGAACCATAAGGTCGAGAATTTTATCTCTCATTGGATGGGTTTTTGCAAACTGTTGCAATATCATTCGATCAAAATTATTGTTTTTAAATATGATCACGGTTCTTACTAATACTGATTCATTACTTCTAAAACATACTTAGAAAGATTCAATAGAATTATGATTTGGTTCTTTTTCGATGTCTATTAATTCTGATTTACTTGATATCCTTATGGCTTCTGAAACAAATTCTTCTAAATATGATTTCCATGTCAATGAAACTGTATTTCCAATAACTGATGTTTTGATATTAAATTCTCCAACACCAGTTAATGAACCTACAACACGTGGTGGTGTCTATTTTTCTGATAAGTTTGCATACAAAATGAAAGGTGTGATTAAAGATCTTTCTATAATTCCATTACTCACAGAAAAAATGCTTGGACCTAATACTGAATTTGGAGAACTCAAAATCACTACTCAAATCAATTCTGATGGAGTAACCCTTGATCTGGAAATCTTCACTAATCTCACAAATAGTGTTCAGACTCCTGATTCTGTTGAACTAAGTATGATTATTTTAAAACTAAATTCTCTTTAATTGACTTTTAGATATTTGTCGTAGGTTTGTCTGCTTTCTTCGTCTGATAATACTTCGTATGCTTTATTTAATGCTGCCATCTCTTCTTCAGAATTCTTTTTTGTTCTGTCTGGATGTGTTTTTTTTGCTAGTTCTCTAAATTTATTTTTAATTTCTTCTTGCGATGCATCATTTGGTACTCCTAAAACTTCATAATAATTTATAAAATCATCATTTGTTATAGCATCTCTAAATTCTTTATCTTCTTTGGTGTTTTTTCGTTTTCCTAATTCTTCATAATCATCTCCCCAATCAGAATGATATTTTTCAAATGTTTTTTCTTTTTTTGATTCTAGTTTTTCTTTATCATACGTTGTTTTTCTACGAAGTATGATATCTCTTGCCAAAAATAAAAAGATCCCAATTACTACTATTGAAAAACTAGAAAATAAAATTATTTTTTCTTCATCAGATACTTCAAGTTCCATATCTAATCCATTATTTTGTGCATAAGCTGTTTGTGTAATCCCAAAAATCATAATTGAAGTAATAATTATTTTTAGAATATTCATTTTATTTCATCTATGCAAGTCTAAAATCTTCTTTTGTAGTATTTAGAACTACATGTGTGATTGTATTTTCCACATTTGGAATGGCAGCTAAATCCTTTACAAACTTACTCAATCCATCCCTTTCCTTGAATTTTGCTATAACTATTGTGTCTGTAGACCCTGTAATATCATAAACCCCACATACATTTTCAAACTTTGCAATTTCATCTTCAATACTCACAATTTTATCATTTTTTGCTATAATTTCAATAATTGCAGTAAGTGAATATCCTACTTTTTCATGATTTATCAATGCAGAATACCCTAAGATTATTTTCTCTTTTTCCATTTTTTTGATTCTAGTCAATATAGTTACTGTAGACATTCCAAGTTTTAGTGCAAGTTGTCTTGCAGATAACCTTCCATCCATCATCAAATTTTTGAGTATTCTTTCATCTGTTTTATCCAAACTTGTATTTTATATTCTCAAAAAATTATTTAAATTTTGACTATATTTTTGTAAATTTGTTTAATTTTAACTTCTTTTTCTTTGTATTATCGTTTCAAATTTAATACAATCCTGGTATATCTTAAATTATGAATGATATTCAAGATCTTTTGGAACAAGGCCACTCTTTTTTGAAAGAATCAAAATTCGATCTGGCTTTGGGTTTCTTCGAACAAGCTCTTCTTTTGAATCAAAATGATCCTGATCTTTGGAATTACAAAGGTGTTGCACTTCGTGGCATGGGCAGATACGAAGAAGCTATGTATTGTTTTAACAAATCTTTGAAAATTGATCCTAGAGATAAATTTTCTTCATAGTCTGAATTAATCCATTTTATCCAAAACATTTCTTCTGAAAATTTAGATTATGTCTTATGGTATCTGTTGTTTGGTTATTGTGTAATTATCGCTTACTTAATACATAATTTTTTCAAATTTTATGATGAGTGTTCAGATTTTACAACCTCTATTGGATGATTCTGATGTAAAAAATTCATTTATTATCAGCAATTTGTTATCTGATACTGTGGATGTAAACACAGACCGATTGTTGACAGAAGCTTTTGAATGCGTTGAGGATGGCAATTATACTGCTGCTTTAAAATTATATGATTTGGTTTTACGCCACGATCACACCAATATTCGTGCACTCGTTGATAAAGGCGTAACTTTACAAAATATGGGACGAATAACATCTGCCCTTACTTCTTATGATAAAGCACTATCTATTTCTCCTGATAATATTGATGCATGGATAAACAAGGGTGCTGCATTACATTCTGATCAAAAATATTTGGAAGCAATTGATTGCTATGATACAGTTTTGGGTATTGATAAAAAATGTACAATGGCATTAGCCTACAAAGGATTATCTTTGGGTGAAATGGATAATTTACAAGAGGCCATAAAATATTTCAAAAAAGCACTATCTATTGACAAATATCATGATTTGGCAAATATATCAAAACAAACTGCTCAGGATTTATTGAAATCTATTAAGAAAAATAAATCTAAAATACAGTAACATCGCCTGGTGCTGGCTCTCGTTGATCTTGTTTTTCATGAGACTCAAAAAATTCTTTATGTGCTGAATTATGATGGTCTTTGAGTTTTTCTATATTTTCAAATCCTTCATGGCATAGGTAACATTTTGGTTTATGTTCGTCTACTAAAGGAAGCACCATGTTATTGATCAGGTGAATGACTACTTATTTCTTGAGACTATAAGGAATATATCCTGATGACAAAAAATAACATTATGTTAGAACAGTTAGTTGGGGATTCTCAGGCTTTAGATCGTGCACTATCTGGAGAAGAATTATCCTACAAAGATGGTATTGAATTAATGAATTATGATAATTTGCATTTACTTGGCGCAGTTGCTGATGCAACTCGAAAAAAATTAGTTGGAAACACTGTCACTTTTGCTGCATCATACTACATGAATTACACCAATGTCTGTGCTGCTAGTTGTCAAATGTGTGCATTTTACCGTAAAGACGGAGCTGATGACGCATATACGTTAACTCCTAAAGAAATTGAACAAAGGGTTGGTATTGCAAAACAAATGGGTGCAACTGAAGTTCATATTGTTGGTGGATTTCATCCGAATCTTCCGTTAGAATATTATGAAGACATGATGAGAACCATAAAAAAAAGTCATCCTCAACTTAACATCAAAGCATTGACTGCAGCTGAAATTTATTTTTTATCAAAATTAACAAAAAATTCTACTAAAGAAATTTTATCTCGTTTAAAAGATGCCGGACTTGATTCAATGCCTGGTGGAGGTGCTGAATTATTTCATCCCGATATTAGGGGAAAAATTGTTAGGGGAAAATGCACTGGTCAGCAATGGATTGATGTGATTGAAGAGGCTCATAATATGGATATCAAAAGTAATGTTACAATGCTTTATGGTCATATTGAAAAACCTGAACACATTATTGATCATCTCATAAAGATTCGTGATTTACAAAAGAAAACTAATGGTTTACTCACTTTGATTCCTCTAAAATTTAGTTTAGATAATACTGAATTGGAACAGGAACATTTGGTAAATCATGAATGTTCATCTGTCTATGATTTGAGAATAATTGCTTTATCTAGATTGATGCTTGCAAATGTATTGAATAACATTTCAGTGTATTGGGTAGCTTATGGAAAAAAATTAGCTCAAGTGGCATTATCAAACGGTGGAAATGATTTGGTTGGAACTGCATTTTCTGAGGAAATCTACAAAGCTGCCGGTAAGGAAACTTCTTCTTCTGTTGATGATCTTGCAACAATGGTAAAAGAAATTGACCGTGTCCCTGCTCAACGAAATACCCATTTTGATATTTTAAAAAAATTCTAACTAATTTGTTTTTTAATAGAATCTACCTTTTCTTCCATTTTGATGTGTTTATCTCGTCTGGAATCTATTTTGAGAATCACCTCCACTCTTGCAATTCCTAGATTGTGAACTGTTTCCATCATTTGTTTTGTTGCAGTGTTTATGACATCTATGTTATCTGATTCTAGAATCGTACCCATTGCATTAATTTCGTATCTTAAATTTTCTATTTTTTGAATTGATTCTATTGCTTTTGCAATGTAGAAACTAGCACTGGTAGTTCTTGTAGCCATTGGATATATGCTAATTTCTGCCTGAATCATTGGTGTTGGTAAGATAATTTGAGATTAAAAGTCTTGAATTATTCTGCAGGCTTTTTTTCCTTTCTTGTTACACTACCTTTTTTCCTTCTTGCCCCAAAACTAATCAAAACTAGTAAGAATCCAACACCGATTAAAATTCCAGATAGCATTTGATAAGCTTGGTTTTGATCCTCTGCTATCAGCAGATCAATGACTTCTTCTTCACTCATTCCTGATTGGCCTATTGGTTGGTCTGAATATGCAAAAGTGATTATAATCCCTACAATGATCATCACGAGTCCTCCTGCTAGAATTTTTTTATCTATTAGAATCAATTCTGTCTCTTATTATCTTTCCATCATATATTAGGTATCTGAACTTATTTTTAATTATAGAAATAAAATTACTCGAATTCTTCTGGTGGTTTTTGAACAAAAACATTGCAGACTAATGCATCTGTTTTTGTGTCTCTGTATTGAACATTACATGTAACAAACTTTCCTTTCAGAGCTCTCTCCAAATCATCTTGTGT
>Ga0233427_10004021_pt1 | contig 12470 bp, 1 predicted proteins | sample SI_118_April2016_5_FD_179885 | JGI IMG/M metagenome (GOLD analysis project Ga0233427, IMG submission 179885) | Seawater microbial communities from Saanich Inlet, British Columbia, Canada - SI_118_April2016_100_MG | ecosystem: Environmental > Aquatic > Marine > Inlet | place: Canada: British...
TACGACAGTTGTCTCCATCAACATCGTTTCCATCATCACACGTTTCCCCGAGGTCTGTGACACTGTCTCCACATGTTGGAAGCTTACAATCTGCTCTACATGCATTTGGATTGTCATCAGAGTTATCGGTTCCATCATCACACTCTTCGCCAACGTCTGTTGTATCGTCACCACAAACAGGAAGTTCACATGATGTTCGGCAGGCATTTGGTGCGGTATCGGAGTTATCAGCTCCGTCATCACATGCTTCTCCTGAATCCCGTCTGCCATCTCCACATTCTGGAGCAGTACAATCGTTACGACAGTTGTCTCCATCAACATCGTTTCCATCATCACACGTTTCCCCGAGGTCTGTGACACTGTCTCCACATGTTGGAAGCTTACAATCTGCTCTACATGCATTTGGATTGTCATCAGAGTTATCAGTTCCATCGTCACACTCTTCGCCAACGTCTGTTGTATCGTCACCACACGTTGGAAGTTCACATGATGTTCGGCAGGCATTTGGTTCGGTATTTGAGTTATCAGTTCCATTATCACACTCTTCCCCTGAATCCCGTCTGCCATCTCCACATTCTGGAGCAGTACAATCGTTACGACAGTTGTCTCCATCAACATCGTTTCCATCATCACACGTTTCTCCGAGGTCCGTCACACTGTCTCCACAGGTTGGAAGCTTACAATCTGCTCTACATGCATTTGGATTGTCATCAGAGTTATCAGTTCCATCGTCACACTCTTCTACTCCATCGCGAGTAATGCCATCTCCACACACAGCAACAGCGCAGGTGTTTGTGCAGCCGTCTTCATTTTCAACGTTTCCGTCATCGCATGATTCGTATCCAGGCTCACCCTCTGCGAGGTCTGCTCTTACTATTTCATCTCCGCAACGTGCAACGGTACAAGCCACTGTACACTCATCTCTATTGTTACTATTACCATCATCACATTCTTCGTTTCCATCTTGTATTCCATCTCTACAAGTAGGGAGCTGACAGTTGAGGCGACATGCATCTGCAATATTGTCATTATCGTCTCCATTATCACATTGCTCGTCTAGGTTTGTTTGAAGAACGTTATCGCCACATCCTGGTTGCGTACATGTATTGGTACAGTCATCAGTATCAACACTGTTTCCGTCGTCACATGCTTCACCAAGCCCCTCTTGTTTGATCCCATCACCACACTCTTCAACGACACAGACAGAATTACATCCATCTTCACTATCGGTATTGCCATCATCACACTGTTCACCGGTATCTTCTATTCCATCACCACAGGTTGGATTTTTACAGTCCTCCCTACAAGCATCTGCGACGTTTGCATTTTGATTTCCAGTATCACATTCTTCGACAATGGCACGAATGTGATTATCGCCACAGCTCGCTAGTTCACATTCATTGGTACAACCATCTCTGTTATCAAGGTTGCCGTCATCACAGGCTTCATCAAGCCCCTCTTGCTTGATGCCGTCGCCACACACTTCTCGCTGACAAGTGCTCGAACAACCGTCTTCGTTATCGACATTACTGTCATCACACAGCTCTCCTAGAGCAGCTTGGATTACTCCGTCACCACACCTTTCTTTTTCACAGGCGCTAGAGCAACCATCTTCACTCGCAGTATTCCCATCGTCACACCCTTCGCTACTTTGGCGTATACCATCGCCACAGGTTTCAAATCTGCATACCCCTGAACACAAATCGTTGTCTGCTGTATTACCATCGTCACACTGTTCTACCAAAATAGACTGAACAATACTGTCTCCACACTGTTCATACTGACAGGTGCTAGAACAATAGTCATTGTCATTATTATTACCGTCATCACATTCTTCCCCTAGACCAGGCTGTAATACACCATCTCCGCAGCTTTCCGGGGCGCAGAATGCGTTACAACCATCCTCGTTATTCGTGTTCCCATCGTCACATTCTTCTCCTAGCACTGACTGAATAATAAGATCTCCGCAATCTGCAATATTACAGTCATTCGTACAGGCATCATTGTTGATAGTATTTCCATCATCACACTCTTCATTACGTCCAAGCTGCGTGATGCCATCTCCGCACTCTTCTATTACACACTGAGAGGAGCAACCATCTTCATTAATATTGTTTCCGTCATCACATTGCTCTCCACTCTCCACGATATCGTTGCCACAATCAGTTGGGGGAGGAGGGGTTGTACATTCGTTTGTACAATTGTCTTCATTCACAGTATTTCCATCGTCACACTCTTCATTGTTCTGTGTGATGCCATCGCGACATATCTCTAATGCACACGTGCTTGAGCAGCCATCATTATTTTGAACATTTCCATCTTCGCATTCTTCATTTGCTTGACGGATGCCATCTCCACAGACTTCATTCTGACATGCGTGTGAACAGTTATCATTATCGATAACATTTCCGTCATCACATTCTTCTCCAAGTCCTTGCTGCGTAATTCCATCTCCACATTCTTCAAAGCGACACGATTTTGAGCAATGATCACCATCTACTACATTGCCATCATCACACTGTTCACCCAAAGATGATTGAACAACGCTGTCTCCACACACTTCGTACTGACACACTGCAGAGCATAGGTCGTTGTTTTGTGTGTTGCCGTCGTCACATGCTTCGCCAAGTTCAACCTGCAATATTCCATCCCCACATTGTTCTATTTTGCATAAGAATGAACATTGGTCGCCATTATCTCTATTGCCATCATCACATGTTTCCCCAAGATCCTCCTGCAACACACCATCGCCACATTCTTCGACAATGCAATTAGACGAGCAGCCATCTTCGCTGCTGGCATTACCATCATCACACTGCTCTCCACTACTTGACTGCATAACACCATCACCACAGGACTCCTCTTGGCACAGTGCACTACAGCCATCTTCACTAGCAGTATTCCCATCGTCACACTGTTCTCCTAGTGGAATGTGCAACACTCCGTCTCCACACACTTCGTTTTCGCACACACTATTACAGCCATCATTATTCGTCACATTTCCATCGTCACATTGTTCTCCTATTTCAAGAGTGTTGTTTCCACATGCAACAGGTGGTGGTGGTCGGCTACACGTATTTGTACAGAAGTCATTGTCTTCGTCGTTGCCGTCGTCACACTCTTCGTCATTTTGCGTCACACCATCTCCACATCGTTCCGCCTGACAAGATGCTGAACAACCATCGTTGTTTACAACATTGCCATCGTCACACTGTTCACCGGTTTGCGTGATGGCATCACCACACCTTTCAAAGCGACACTCCTCGGAGCAGCCATCATTGTTGTCACTATTACCGTCGTCACACTGTTCGTCACTTTGTGTTACGCCATCACCACAGGCTTCGTATCGACAGGTCTGGGAGCAGCCATCATTATTATCTGTGTTTCCGTCATCACACTGTTCATTGCTTTGCTTTGTTCCATCGCCACAAACTTCGATGTTACAACTAGATGAACAACCATCATTATTTTCTGTATTTCCATCGTCACACGCTTCATTACTTTGTTTTGTTCCATCGCCACACACTTCCCTGATACATAGACCACTACAACCATCGTTGTTGTTTCGATTTGCATCATCACACTCTTCACCGTCTTGCTGCACTCCGTCTCCACATACTTCGACAGTACATTGTTGTGGCTCTGGATCGCACTGACCATTAAGGAAGGAGCATGGCCCTAAGTTATTACATTCGACTTCGTCGCAACGGAGATTCCAGAAGCCGTCTCCACATGTGCCACAGTCTGCACAGACTCCACCTGGGTTTTCACAGAAGTCTGGATGTGGCTTACACGATCCTCCAAAGAAATTGTCATCAAACTGACACGGGCCTAGGTTTGCACACTTGCTCTCTGTACAAATACCAATACCTCTTCCGCAAGAGCCACAGTCCGAACATTCTTTTGGTGCAGGCTGCGTACAGTTATTCATGCATTCATCAAAGTTCTCTGAGTTTCCGTCGTCACACTGCTCACCAATGTTTGCCTGCACTATGCCGTCACCACACACTTCGTTTTGACAATTAAGAGAACAGCCGTCGAAGTTCACATTGTTTCCGTCGTCACACTCTTCTCCTTTGTTTGTATTTACATTTCCATCGCCACATTTCGGAGCAGGGGGTGGGAAGCGACAGTTGTTTTGGCAGCCATCGTTGTTTACTGCATTTTCATCATCACACTGTTCGATTCCTTGGACTATACCGTCTCCACAGACTTCTGCAATACAAGACGCGGTACATCCGTCACCGTCGTCGTTATTTCCATCATCACACTGCTCACTTGTTTGCTGAACTCCGTCACCGCACACTTCGCGGACACATTCACTTGTACAGCCATCATTATTATTTGTATTACCGTCATCACACTGCTCGGCATCATTTGCATCGTGCAGTATACCGTCTCCACACGCAGGGAATAAGCATGCGTTTGTGCATTCGTCGTCATCTACTTCATTTCCGTCGTCGCATTCTTCATTGTCGTCGACAGTTTCGTCACCACACTCAGGCACTACAACGCGAGTGCAATCATTTTTACAATTATCATCATCGACTTCGTTTCCATCGTCACACGTTTCATTGGCCTGTTTTATTCCATCGCCACATTCTTCTATAACGCAGGCAGAGGAGCAACCGTCATTACTCAATCGATTCCCATCGTCGCACGTTTCACCTTCTTCTACCTCTTCATTTCCACATTCTATTTCTTCGACGTCTGTTCTTGTACACACATTATCTACCTTGGCGCATTGCGCTACATTCTGTCCGCAATCTAGAGGAGGGCTTCCTACGGTCCATTCTACACAAGTATCTGCACAAGGTAGACAGTAGGTAGGATTGTCTGGCACTCCGCAATCTTGCTCACAGAGCTTGCGACACGGCTGGTCTGGTGGGCAGATTTGCGTGTTTTCTGCATCTGTACAGACATCATCTCCACAAGAAACGTCTTCATCACACTTAAAGAAGAGGTCCTGCTCTGTTTTGATGTAATATAATATTCCAGCACGGACACTTGTTAGTGTGCTTTGCTCTTGTAAATTTGGATACAAGTCGATTGTACCCTTTGAATAAAAGAAGGTTTGCACCTCAGTCGTTTGACCAGACCGGGTTGTACAGTTGTTCTTGCAGCTGTCTTGATTATCATCATTTCCATCATCACACTGTTCATCTCCTTCGCGAATGCCATTTCCACACGTGCTATCTTCATTTCTATATAAGAAGCGGAACATTCCATTCGACAATCTTTCAAAAAGAGTCTCTGGTGCATCTCCTGAGACTTGGACTGTTGACCTAGCAAATTCTGGCGGCTCTTCTCGTACCCAGTACGATTTTGTTGGATCATCAGCAACTCCCTCCTGCAAAATAGATGGCGTACCATCTTGAGTACACAGGACATAGTTATGAGTATTTGGTTCTAGTGTTACCCCTTCTTGTGTTTCTGGTGGGAAAAAGTACTCGATCGGATAATCCGATGGTGCAAGCAATGCACTGAACGGGGACTGCTCAGATGCAAACATTTGCTGAGCAACAACTGCGTTGTTACTACTGAGTAGTGATAATGCCAGTGCAATACTTAGCGTTTTATTAGCCCGTTTGTACATTTAGTTGATTATAGGAGGGAAAAATTTGCTTGGCTACATCAATTTTTCATAGGAGTGACATTAGATTACAATTTTTCAAAAGGCACAACGGCATGTTTTTCGCTTCTGCTTAATACTTTGTTAGCATTTGCTAAAGTGGAAAATTTTGTACGTTTACATCGGCCTATAGTTGCACTCGGACTCATTGCACTCAGTATTGCTGTTTTGCAGCTAGGTGTAGAGGAAAGGTCACTGCTTGGACTTGGACAGAGTGCAACTGGTAATTTCTGTGCCAATAATGCAATGGCATCATGTGCAACCTGTAACTGTGACCCACAAAATGAGGATTGTTACGAGGATCAAGATGAATGCCACTCTGCAACACATGGAATGGGGGGCTGTATGTTATATGGCCTTGACCCCTGTCCTTATGAATGGGGTTCAGTTGACGTATGCTATCTCCCATGGGGAACTGCGTGTACGGATAATACTGACTGCAGTAATAGTGGTACCTGTGGCGGTGCAGGCTCTTGTAACTGTGGCGTCAAAGGTTGGTACGATGGAGGCACTGATGCTGGGTGTATCTTTAGTGCTAATTGTGAATCCGATGGACTGTATACATGCTATAACAAGAAGTCAGAATGTGAGAATGGGGCAGAGGGAGGAGGTGACAAAACATGGCACTGTGAAGGCGGTCTACCGTGTGAGCAAGATGCTGACTGTGAAGCAAATGGCACAATGACTTGTTTTGGTAGTAAAAGTGAGTGTGAGCAATCCAATGCATGTTCTGGATCTTCAGAATATGACTATTGCTGCCAAGATGGAAAATGCTTAGATGGCTATAGTGGTATGACATGTAGCGATGGTAACTCTGCAACAGATTTGAATACCTGTGATGCTGCTTGTGGTGGAAGTGGCGGTGAAACCTATGAATGTAATCTGGGAGCATGTGTTGTAGGGACTTGTACTGCTAATGGCGTAGATTGTTTTAGTAATTCAACGTGTGACAATAGATGTGGTGGGAATAGTAATAATTGCGGTGGCGTCACTGCTACCTGCACAGAAACAACTGTTGGAGAAGGGGCAACTTGCGGTCCAACAAGTGAATGTTGTACCTCTGGTGGTGAAAGAGGAATGAGTGGAACGGTTTGTGGTACAGGCTTTACCTGTGCAACCAATGGATCTGTCTCAGGCTCTTGTGAATCTTCTGGTACTGAATGTGGCGATGGTACTACAGAGGGTGATGAAGAGTGTGACGATGGAAATGATGTTGATACTGATGCGTGTACGAATGCGTGTGAAGATGCAGTGTGTGGCGACAGCATCGTACAAGCAGGTTCTGAAGAGTGTGACGATGGTAACGGTCTAAGCAATGACGGATGTGACTCCTCTTGCACGACTGAAAGTTGTGGCGATGGAGTCGTTCAAACCAGTGAAGAGTGTGACGATAGTAATACTGATGACAATGATGGATGCAGCTCTGAATGTAAGAATGAAGAGTGTGGAGATGGTGTTACGCAAACAAACGAGGAATGTGATGATGGAAATGATACAGATACTGATGCCTGTAAAAATGACTGTACAGAGCCAGTAGTAGCCTCAAGTACTGCTAGCAGTGTTGCAGTGAGTAGTGTTGCTAGTAGTGTTGCGGTAAGTAGTGAAGCTGTAAGCAGTGAGGCAGTGAGTAGTGTTGCCGTAAGTGAAGCTGCGAGTAGTGTTGCCGTAAGTGAAGCTGCGAGTAGTGTTGCTGTAAGTGAAGCTGCGAGTAGTGAAGCTGTAAGTGAAGCTGCGAGTAGTGAAGCTGCAAGTGTTGCTGCAAGTAGTACACAAGGTACTCCTCCTATCTGTGGAAATGGAGAAATAGATAGTGGTGAAGAGTGTGATGGGTCACTACGGAGTGCTTCCTGTGAACCACGAGATATGTGCAACGATCAATGTCAGTGCGAATGGGGTGATGCGGTTCTCTGCGGTAATGACCCTAGTATTTGTTGCAACGAAGGGGCGAAGCAGTATTGCTGTCGCGATGTTGAAGGGCAAAATTTCCATAACGAAACTGTGTGCTGGGACAGTGCAAGCACTCCACCTCCTGCTTCCTGTGATGCGATAGACCCAGCCTTTACCTGTGCAACATGCAATGCCGATCGTGACTGTCGAGATGCCGAGATGTGCTTCGATGGAATGTGTTCGCTCTATACATACGCAGATGAATGGGTAAAAACAGGGAACCCTTCAGAGTTCTCTACCGCTGTTGGACACAGTCTTGTTGTAACCGAGACGGGTAGCACTCGTGCTTTCTGGAACGTGTTCCAGGAAGTCGGACCTGTCTTTAGTAATACTAATGTTGCCTCTGGTGATGGAGAGAACTGGACAGAAGAAAGTGGCGTCTTTATTGGCACACCGTCTATTGCAGAATTTACACACCTTGTCTTTAACGATTTACAGTGGATGATTGGTGGGACGGATTACAGCCGAGCCCCTCGTCGCACGCGTGATGTATGGAACTCTGAAGACGGTATTGTCTGGAGCAAGTATCCAAACGCATTACCACATGCAGTCGACCGACATGCTTCTGTGGTGTTTAACAATAAAATGTGGGTATTTGGCGGTGCACAGGGCTCCAGTGATTATGGAGATAAAATACTTGTCTCATCAACAGGGGTATCTGGTTGGACAGAGGCAGGCACTATTCCAGTCGCACTATCGCAGGCAGAAGCTGTTGTGTATAACAATGAAATCTTGCTGATTGGCGGAAAGCTTCAGGGCGGAAGTGACTCTGAGAAAGTATGGAAATCTTCTGATGGAGTGACGTGGGCTGAGCAAGGGGATAACGTCCTTGCTGGTCTTAACTTCTCTAATAGGACTGCTACTGTTCTTGGTAATCGCATTGTGATTGTTGGTCACAGTCTCGACGATACTGCCCCTGTACGCTTCTCAGAGGATGGAGGTCTGACGTGGGCACCAGAAATATCACCAGACTCTTTTGTTTTTGGAGGAACGGACATAGAGGCCCTGGACCACACACTATGGCTAGTTGGAGGATACGACGAGGTGACAGATACCAATGCAAGTGGTGTGCACTATCTAGCGACTATTCCACAACATACCTGTAATCCTACAGAATTTGAAAATCCTTACTTTTGTGAATACGAGCCACCGGCATCGTCATCCTCTTCTGCTGCGGTTGAATCGTCCGAAGTTGCAGCGTCCGAGTCGTTCTCTGAGGCTCCGCCGCCACCGCCACCTCCACCGCCGAATAGTAGTGCAGCTGGTTCTACCGGAGGGTCTGGAGGAGGAAGTACTGGAGGGTCTACTGGAGGGTCTGGAGGAGGAAGTACTGGAGGGTCTACTGGAGGGTCTGGAGGAGGAAGTACTGGAGGGCCAACTAGGGGGCAGGGCCCTGAGCGGATTGTTTGTGGTGATGGACGAGTGCAAGGACGAGAGGCTTGTGATGATGGGAATAACAGAAACAGAGATGGGTGTAGTAGCGGATGTGAGATCGAGTCTGCTCGTGGCAGCACACCAGGAACAACCCCTGCCTTCCAGCCTATTCCTGTCGGACGAAATACAACCTGTGGAAACGGACTCGTCGAAGGTGGTGAAGAATGTGATGACGGCAACACTCGAAACGGCGACGGCTGTAGTGATAGGTGTGCACAAGAACCACGTCTACTAGTACCGGCAGATGCAGTATGTGGAAATGGTATTACCGAAGACAGAGAAGCGTGTGACCTTGGCAGTGGAAACTCTGACGTGAACCCCGATACGTGTCGAACAAACTGCCAGTACCCTCGCTGTGGAGACTTTGTCTTCGACGATGGAGAAGAGTGTGATAACGGACCTGCGAACTCTGACAGCAAAGCAAATGCGTGTCGCAACTCTTGCACACTACCGTCTTGTGGAGACAGTGTGATAGACACTGACGAAACGTGTGACGATGGAAATACCGAAAGTGGCGATGGTTGTAGTGCCATCTGTCAGGAGGAAGAGGAAACACTCTTTGCAGCAGCAACTGTGTGTGGCGATGGAATTTTGGCAGCCTCTGAAGAGTGTGATGATGGCAACAGGCGTGACGTTGATGGTTGTAGTAGCACATGCCTCCTTGAAGTTGGACTGTGTGGTGATGGTATTGTGCAGTCGCTTATGGGGGAACACTGTGAAAGCTCTCTGCACGACCCACTCCTTCCATTTGGCTGTGCTGAGTGCCTGTACGTATCGTTTACGTGCGGAGACAGCGTGGTAGACGCTGGAGAGGAGTGTGATGATGGCCCAAATAATAGCAACGAACCAAACGCACTCTGTAGGCCACAGTGTCACCTTGCTCGCTGCGGAGATGGAATCATAGATACACAAGAGGAATGTGACGACGGCAACCGCATTCATAACGATGACTGTGACTCTGCATGTAAGGACACAACAGAGGTACTGGGTGTTGCTATAGAAGAAGAGCCTACAAAGCCTGATGTCATTATCAATACACCTAAAACCCCGCAGGTAGTACCTCCTGTACCTAGCACCCCTATCCAAACAGCGTTCCCAACCCTACCGAACAGACAACCTCTGCCGTATCAGTTGCCACTAGCGCAGTTGCAACCACTTATTCAGACACAAGGACCAGTAGGAGACACTGGCCCTGCAGCTGTCGCCGTTGTTGCAAGTGGAATGGCTGCTGGACTTGGTTGGATGCGACGTAAGCGCAAATAGTTATGATCTCTCCTCTCTCTCGTAGTCGGCTTAAAGGACTATTCCTACTAGTAATAGTCGGTTCGACTGTGTCGTTGATTGTGACCTCTATGAATGGAAGCTTTTTTAGAGGAGCGGTTCTGCCATACATCGACTGCAGTGATGTACTTACCGACCAAGGAGGAACATGCCCTGAAGGCTACTCACAAACCGGTCAAAATTGCGCGGCAGTAGCAGGGATAATGTGTACCGCTGGCAACTGTGAAATGGCTGAGTGTCAGGATAATGGTAGTGGTGAACTTCGGTGTGAATGTCTCATAGAAGCCTGCGAGCCTGGAGTAAGAAGTTGTGCCGACAATGGAGAGTCAGAAGTAACAGAAGGTGCAGCCTGTGGTGATATTCCGTGTTGCGATACTGGGTTTGAATCCACTATCAATATCACCTGTGATGAAGTGGCTGCCAATCTGGAATGCAAATCAGGATTTTGTGAATCCAGATGTGGTAATGGTGAACACGATGAAATGGAAGAGTGTGAGGGGGAGCTACACTGCAATAATGATATCTGCCAATGCGAAGATGGATATATGTGGGAACCAGACATGGAAAATACTGGTGACCTTACTGCAGGAGAATGTGTTCCTGTACCTGAAGAATGTGGGAATGGTATTGAAGAAGGTGATGAAGAATGTGATGATGGCAATGGAAACAACATAGATAGCTGTACTAATGGATGTGAAATCAATAATTGTGGGAATGGAACTGTTGAAAGTGGAGAGGTTTGTGATTCACCTATCGAATCCTGCGGGCAGCCAGATGCTGGAGATTTTGCCTGTCAGTGTGCTCAAGGATACGAACGAAGAGTCTCTAGTAATAACGAAGTTTCTTGCGTCAAAATATGTGGTAATGACTTCTTAAATATCGGAGAAGAGTGTGATGGAGGGCCTCACTGCAACAACGGAGAAAGTGACGAGCCGCGAACATGCGAATGCGAATCGGGGTATACATACAATACAACGGATGACGTATGCGAAAAGGATTGCACGGTAGATCCGAGTGCCACATGTTCATCTGATCTTGAATGTACAACAGGTGAAGGTAGTAGTATCTATGCCAAATGTTCAGATGCTACATGCTCATGCGTCTGTGCCAATGTTTACGAATCTCCTTTCCATTTAGATGACTGCGAGCTAAACGAAAATGTCGACCCTCCAATTCTTAAAGGGAAATATGTAGGCCCTGGAGGAGACTGCAGTACTGTTCAGTACTGCATGGATCCTCGCACTCCAAGTGCAACCTCTATAGACTACCCAGAGTGCAAGGAGCCTATTGCATACACAAATCAATGTGCACCATGTGAACAATGTGCTGGAATACAAGGGGGTGAAAAGGATGAAAATAATGACTACCTCTGCCCTGAGGAATGTTTTATAGAATGTGATCCTTTTGCTGAAAATTGTGAAGACATGACTATCAATCCTTACTGTGTTGAAGACCCTGACGATCTTGAACCTGGCCAATCGCCATGCGAGGCAATACCTGATTGTGGCCCTGGATCTGAACAAAAACGATGTGTTGACCCTGCACCTACAACAGCAATTGTCGCAAACCTTACGTGTAATGCAACTGTCGATAGCACGGGCCTAAGTCCTAGCAAGTGTGGAGCATCTGGAAGTGGTGGAAACGGTGGTGGAGGAGCAAGTGGAGGGACGAACGGGGGTACCAATGGTGGTACCAATGGTGGTACAAGTGGAGGCACGACCGGCGGGACGACTGGGGGTACAGGTGGAAACACAGGAGGGACGACCGGCGGGACAACTGGAGGAGATAGTGGGGGGGGAGGGAGTAGCAGTAGCGAAGCACCCATTTGTAACATCACCAATACCATCTACTCCTGTATTAATGCAGGGCAGTGCATCAGTCGGTTTAATGAAACCTTTGGTCGTCAGCATTTTGAATGCTATGGCAACTTTAGGTGTGAACTACAGCAGTTATCAGACTCTCCTACAGGGAATACGCGGTGTTTTGCAGGATGCAGAGATGACTACCTTTGTACGGATACACAGTATTGTGGCCGCTCTCCAACACCTGGAGATTCTACCTACGGTTGCTTCGAACGAGAGTCATCTTCCACTCCTACCTCTACTCCTACCTCTACTCCTACCTCTACTCCTACCTCTACTCCTACCTCTACTCCTACCTCTACTCCTACCTCTAC
>Ga0233427_10004026_pt1 | contig 12462 bp, 15 predicted proteins | sample SI_118_April2016_5_FD_179885 | JGI IMG/M metagenome (GOLD analysis project Ga0233427, IMG submission 179885) | Seawater microbial communities from Saanich Inlet, British Columbia, Canada - SI_118_April2016_100_MG | ecosystem: Environmental > Aquatic > Marine > Inlet | place: Canada: British...
AATCCGGGAACCGAGTCGTTCATGGTGAATTATTCCATGCCGTTTAAGAAAGTGACCGGTCTTTTCGACTGGTAACATCAGGCGGAGCGCCCGTAGCTCAGTCGGATAGAGCACCAGATTCCTAATCTGGGGGTCGCAGGTTCGAATCCTGCCGGGCGCACCACTTAATATGCCAAACAAAGAGTGGCACCGGTATTTCGCCGTACATCTGCTCTCGCCACCCACGGGCTTATCACACAGAATTTTCCCAAAAATCCTCCGCGATACGTTTAAATATGAGGGAAGGACAATTTCATGGACACCCTCGATGGATGCGATTGAAAACGCTGCTTATGTTTCCATTGGCCGAGCCTGCGGGTTCGCGGGGTTAGGCATTTTTTGCGTGATGTTTGGCTTGAGTTTTGATCCGGCTTATGCGGCCCAGGTTGGCGGCATAATGTGCCTTGGCACCGCCGGCATTCTGAGCTTTCGCGCGTGGACGGCGCGCACCCGGCCCTAAAAGAAGACCGAGCTTTGGATAATCATTGCGAAGGATTCCCGCCCGCCAGCGACAGTTGCGCAGAAGGTAATCGGCACGGCGCTTAGAGATGTCTATCTCTGGTTCGCTCAATCCGCGGCGATCATCGCCTTCGTGCTGCTGATCTCGGCGCTGGTACTGCATTTCGCACCTGGCGCGGAGAAACTGGGAATTTCGGAATGCGCGCCCACCGTTTCGGCGCCGACGTCAAACACGACCGCCAAGGACCGGCGGATACTGTTCCTGCCGACTGGACCCGGGTTCGACTTTCTGGAAACGCCTTGAATGCCGCAATGGTTGCGCGATTACGTATGCCAGCCCCGCGCGCGTTGAAAGAGATCGGTGATCCAATAGGCTTGGGCGCCAATCGCGCCGAGCGGCAATAACACCCAGGTGACGTCAAAGAGCGCGAGGCCCAACACGATGACACAAAAATCGGCACGGCTGAGCTTGTGGAAGATATAAATGAGCCAATCCTTGAAATCTTCCGGTTTGCGCACATCGGTTGCTTCTTCTTCGCGAGTTTTGGCTTCCGGCTGATTTTTCGATTTCGCATGGTGAATGAGATCGATCACATAGTCGATGGTGGCGCCGGCGGCTGCCGCAATGCCGCACCAGAACCATAAAATTTCACCAGTGCTATCCCATGTCCCATACCCCAGGCCGGCGAAAAATGCGCTATCGACCATCCAGTCCACCAAGTCATCGAACTGCGCGCCCCATTCCGATGACATGTCTTTAAGTCGCGCAATCTCACCATCGCAATTGTCCAGCGTGTAACACACAACCAACAGCGCGCCACCGGCAATGCCCCAATTGGCCGTACCCAGCGCGAAACACCAAGCGCCCGCAAGCCCAGCCAACATCGATAGGGCAGTAACCTGATTCGGCGTTAAAGGAAGGCGATAAATGAGCGGCGTCAGCCGATAGGAAAGATGCCGGGTCAATGGCAGGGCTTGCGCCGGTGCCGTCAACGTATAGGAGCCGTCGGGTGAGGAGATGCTTGCCACGGTTACCCTGAATATTTGTGGGGCGGATTGAATGGGGCTCTGTTTACCCAGGCAGTCCTGCCTATGCAAGGGATCCCGCCGCTGCCGGGATGAAATCTGGTGGCCATATGCGGTATCTCACCGTAAAAGAATGCGCGAGCACCGAGCGATGCTGCCCCGTGTCGCCAACTTGTGGAACAGTGGATGAAAATAGCTTCCTATATTGGCTTGGTGATCGGTCTTGTCATCATGACTGCCTTGGTCGTCTCGGAAGGCGTCATGGACATCGCCGACTTGTTGACGTCGACCGGTTGGGTTTTGCTGTTGGTACCCGCCATCTGGTTTCCGACGGTGTTGATGAATGCGCGGTGCTGGCAACTGCTTTTTCGTGCCGATCGTGCGCCGACATTCTTTCAGGCGTTCTATGCCCAGTGGATGGGAAGGGCAGTGAATACTTTGCTTCCCGTGGCATCCATCGGCGGTGAGGTGGTGAAGGCCCGCGTACTTGTTCTTTGGGGGATTGATGCCAAACACGCAGCGGCGTCCGCCGTCGTCGATAAAACAGTGCAGGTCATTACCGTCATCGTATGGGGTGTTGCTGGCGTAAGTTTGCTGGCGATGATGGCGCTGGATAACCAATTGGTGATCTCGGCGCTGATCGGTATGGCCTTGTTGGGTGCCGGCGTGGCGGGATTCCTGGTCGTACAGCGTGCCGGAATTTTCGGGATTGCCGCCAAATCTGCGCATAAGGTCATAAAAACCGATTTCGTCGGCGGGCTGGTCGAAAAGGCCGATGAAGTTGATCGCATTGTTCGTGAACTTTATCGAAATCGTGTTCGACTGACTGCCGCGGTATCGTGGCGCCTAGCCGCCCTTATCTTGCAATCTGGTGAAGTATGGCTGGCTGCTTATTTGCTGGGCTATCCGATCAGTATCGTTGAAGCGCTGATGCTGAAGAGCCTCAGCAGTACGCTCAGTGATGCCGCGTTTGTGGTGCCCAATAGTTACGGGGTGCAGGAAGGGGCGTTTGTGCTACTTGGTGGTTTGATTGGACTATCGGCGGAAGTGTCGTTGGCAATATCTTTAGCCATTCGAATTCGTGAGTTGATCATCGATGTTCCAGGCTTGGTATTTTGGCAACATGCGGAAGGTCGGGCAATTTTCCGCCGTCGCCAGGATGACCAATCTAACGACACTCAAGCCTAGAGCCCGATGTTGAGTTCCGGGCGATACGCTGAGCAGATAATTGCGTCGGGCTGGGAATCGGATTAGACATGCCGCGATTCTTGTCGCTGCCCAAAGATGGGCTAACAGGTTCAACGTGATGCCAGATGTAGTTTTCATGGTGCCGGTGGGGCTGCTCGTACTTTCGGGCTGCTACATGTTGGTTGCCTGTTTTGGAACGTTGAAATTTGGACGGATGATGAGGTCAGCGCGGACGGCGCGCGATACGGTGGGCATAACTGTATTAAAGCCACTTTGCGGACCGGAGCGCGAATTGGCTGAAAACTTACGTTCATTCTGCCAGCAAGATTATGAGAATTTCCAAATTATCTTCGGTGTCCGGAATTCCGATGACCCCGCGGGCAGTATCGCCACCGAAATCATCAATGAATTCCCTGACCGAGACATTGAATTGGTGATCGATGACACCGTGATCGGCACCAATTTGAAAATCAGCAATCTGGCAAATATGTACGGCGTCGCTAAGTATGAGCTGATCGTCATTGCCGACAGCGATATGCGGGTTGATCCGGATTATCTGAAAACAGTTGCCGCGTCGTTTGAAAACGCTGACGTGGGTGCTGCTACGTGTCTCTATTCAGGAAGTGCCGATCACGGGGCGGCGTCAAGATTGGGCGCGATGTTCATCAACGATTGGTTTCTTCCTTCGGCGCTGATCCCGACCATGTTCAGCGAACTTTCGTTCTGTTTCGGTGCGACCATGGCAGTTCGACGCGAGTTGCTCGATGAATTTGGTGGGTTTGAAAAGCTAGCAAATGTCCTTGCAGATGACTACATGCTAGGAAACCTCGTGCATCGCGGGGGGCGCAAGGTCGCCCTGGTGCCTTATATCGTGGAAAATGTTGTGTCGGAACGAAATTTGAAATCGTTATTTCTGCATGAATTGCGATGGGCGCGGACCATTCGCTCCGTGCAGCCTGGTGGCTATGCGCTATCGGTAATTACTGAAGCGTTGCCGATCAGCCTGATTACGGCAGTATTTCTGTATTTCTACGACGCGCCGGCGTGGCAATGCTTGGGCGTGGTCGCCTTGGCGTTTGGGCTCCGCGTCTTATTACATTCATCGGTTTACGTTACGGTAAGGAACGGCAGGTTATTTTCACCGTGGTTGATTCCCTTGCGTGACCTTTTCTCATTTGGTGTTAGGGTGTCCAGCTACTTCGGGAGCACGGTCCATTGGCGTGATCAAGTCATGACCATTGACGGGAAAAGCCGGTTTCAGGACACCGCCTGATCAATCGGAAAGTATTGGTAGTTCGTATGAAAAAAACATTGTTTCTAAGCCCGCCTTCTTTCGAAGGATTTGATGGCGGTGCCGGTTCTCGGTACCAGTGCAAGCGGGAAGTGCGTTCGTTTTGGTATCCTACTTGGTTGGCGCAGTTGGCCGCATTGGTGCCAGACAGCACACTGATCGATGGCCCCGCCGGCGGTTATACGCTGGATCAGATTTTGCCCGAGGCGGCGAAACACGAGATTTTGATCATCTATACGTCAACCCCGACGTACAACAATGACGTCAAGGTTGCCGAGGCTCTGAAAAATGCCAACCCTGATTTGCTGGTTGGGTTTTGCGGCGCGCACGTCGTAGTCAAATGGGAAGAAGTGCTGACTGGGTCGAGCACCATTGATTTCGTATGCGACAAGGAATTTGATTTCACGGTTCAAGAAGTTTGTGAAGGCAAGCCGCTGAAGGATGTCGTCGGGCTGTATTATCGCGACGGTGACCAAATCAAATTTACGGGACCGCGGCCAATCATTCACGATATGGATTCGCTTCCGTGGGTCGCGCCGATCTACAAAAAATTCCTGCAAGCGAAGAATTACTACAACGGCTATATGATGCACCCGTATATGTCGCTGTACACGGGCCGTGGCTGCAAATCGCGCTGCACCTATTGCCTGTGGCCGCAGACCATCAGTGGCCACAATTATCGCACTCGTTCCGTTGATAACATTGCCGCCGAAATCAAGTACGCGCGCGATAATTTTCCAGAAGTAAAAGAGTTTTTCTTCGACGACGATACTTTGACCGACAACATCGAGCACGTGGAAGCGTTGGCGAAGGAATTGGGTAAACTTGGCGTGACGTGGTCATGTAATGCCAAGGCCAACGTGCCGAGGAAAACACTTGAGGTTCTCAAGGCCAATGGCTTGCGTCTTTTGCTGGTTGGTTATGAATCCGGTAACCAAAAAATCCTGAACAATATGAAGAAAGGTGTGCGTCTCGATTTCGCACGACAGTTCACACAGGATTGTCATGACCTTGGCATTGTCATTCACGGTTGTTTCATCATGGGGCTGCCCGGCGAGACCCGTGACACGATCCAAGAGACCATTGCCTACGCCAAGGAGATTAACCCCAGGACCATTCAGGTATCGCTGCCGGCGACTTACCCTGGGACTTTCCTTTATGATCAGGCCGTCGAAAACGGCTGGTTGGAAACGGAAGTGGTCTCGGGATTGGTGGACGAAAGTGGCACCCAGGAAAGCGTGCTGAGTTATCCGCACCTGTCGAAAGATGAAATCTTTGAGGCCGTCGAGGTCTTTTATAAAAAGTTCTATTTCCGCCCGGGCAAGATGGTCCAATTGACCGCCGACATGTTCAGAGACATGGACGTCATGAAGCGCCAATTGCGTGAGGGTAAAGAATTCTTCAAGTTCCTATGGGGACGGGAGAGCGCCGCCTGAAACGGCTGATTGTCACTGGCGATGATTTCGGCCTTTCCTTGCCCATCAACGAGGCCATTGAGCAGGCGCATACAAACGGCATTCTGACGACAACCTGTTTGATGATGTCGGGGGCTGCGGTTGCTGATGCGGTGGCGCGTGCCAGGCGGCTTCCCGAACTTGGCGTTGGTCTTCATGTTGTCGCCGTATGCGGCAGACCGGTCCTGCCAATTGAGGAAGTTTCAGGCTTGGTCGGCGCCGATGGTCGCTTTGACGACAATCTCATTCGTGCGGGATTTCGTTACTTTTTTTTGCCGCACGTCCGCCAGCAATTGGAAGCGGAGATCCGGGCACAGTTTCAGGCCTTTCGGGAAACGGGTTTGGCATTGGACCATGCCAATGCTCACAACCACATGCATATTCATCCAACTCTATTGGGGACAATTTTGAGGATTGGCCGCGAATTTGGCTTAAAGGCCGTCCGCGTTCCTTTCGAACCTGATTTCCAAGGGCGCAGTCGTAGTCTCGGGGCACGGTTCGTGGCAATTTGGATAGACGCCATGAAGCGCCGCGTCCGCAAGCAAGGGCTGCGCTACAACGAGTATATCTTTGGCCTCGAGAACACTGGCCAAATGGATCGAGACCACATTCTGCCGATCATCAAGGATTTGCCGGACGGTGTATCGGAGATTTTCTCACATCCCGCGACGGGACGTTGGGACGGCATTGACCCCGCGGCATCGGACTATAGGTTTGAAGCTGAATTCGCGGCGTTGATTGATGAAGATGTCAGAGTGTCGGTTGAGGCCTCGGGCGCTCAGCTGATTTCTTATCGGGATATTTGATGATGAATTTGAAATGTAATGTCGGGCAGGCCCGCCATGGTGGGTGATTCCTGGACTCATAAGATTGCCCGTATTTGTATTCTTCCTTTGGTCAACACGCCGGTCACGCCCAATCATTTGACGACCGTGCGTTTGATAAGCGGCATTGGTGCGTGCGTGTGCTTTGGTGTCGGGGAACGGGAATTCGATGTTTGGGGGGGATGGCTGTGGCTGTTCTCAGCATTTCTGGACCGTGCCGATGGCGAGCTTGCACGCGTTAGCGGTAAGACCAGTCCTGGCGGGCACAAGTACGACATGTTCTGCGATATTGCGGTGACATCTTTGTTTTTTCTTGGCGCGGGAATCGGATTGCGGCACGGCTGGCTAGGGGATTGGGCCGTGCTGGCAGGTGTGGCCGGTGCAGCCGGCGTCTTTGTCGCAGAGATTCTAGCCGAGAAAATCGATCAAATGAATCAAGACACAGGAGAGAAGGCCTATCCCGGATTTGCCGGCTTTGATTTTGATGACGTGTTGTATTTGTTTGCGCCTGTCGTCTGGCTGGGGTGGCAAATGCCTTTTGTCGTCGGCGCGTCCGTTGGCGCTCCTGCGTTTGCGCTTCTAACTTGGTACCGTTTGGTCCAACAGCGCGCACGGCGTAAAGGCCAAACCTCGTAGGTTGGTTGCCGCCATAACCCCAGAGCGTGAAATTTTAGGCGTGAACGGCTGCCAACTGTTCGCGATGTAACTGAACACTTCGGTCGCATCCATCGCAAAACACGATGACAGCGACAAATGGGCCTGTCGGTTTGATCTCGTCGCCGTCTTTTGGCGCCGTGCCGTACTTATCCCAAATCTTCACTGTCAGTTCTTCAGCCGGGCATACGTCTTCGAACTCGGTGACGCCATAGGCTTCAAGAAACGCCGGGATCACTTCGGTGGGTAATAATCTCGCCATCTTCTTCGTGTCCTTATTCGTTCCAGGTGAAACTTAGGCAAATTTCACAAAACTCATTTGCGTCATCTTTCGATGCGGCCAGCATCCGAAAACCATTACTCGCATCGCCGCCATCCCATTCATTGTCTTCTAGGGTACGGTTGGCGATCCAATGATCGTCGTAGCGATGTGCAGCGAGAGCATAATATACGCCACCTTTGATCGTCATGCCGTCATCTGGACCGAGCCTGTTGTTCATGGGCCGGGGAGTATTCCAATCGAAAGCAACTTCGAGATTGCCGGCATCCAGGGAATTGGTAACAACGACGCGTTGTTTCCACCACGCGTAGGACCGGCCAATGACATGGACGTCCCCTTCAGGCAGAACACATAAGACAGCATGTGCGTGCTCACCCCGGATATTGAATTTTTCCAAAACAGCATCGTTGGTTTCGACGGCGTAAGCACCGTAGGACGACGCGTCGCCGCTTTGCTGGGCGGAGATCAATCCATCAATATCGGATTGAGAGAGGTAGCTTGGCGCCGCCCAACTTAAATCCTTGAATTGGTTAAAATCGAATTCCGGAATCGGAAACCGTAAAAATGCCATCGCGTATTCCTCCCGTTGCAACGTACCTTAAATCCGCGGGAATTTCCCCGCAACGTTTATGCTCGACCATGCCGAAGGCACGTTGCATTCTTACCAATCCTAGAAAATTCCACGTATCAGTCCATGGTTGGTATTCGATTGCCCCATGCACCTAGCGCATATGCCGCCCCAAATGTGCGCCCAATAAGGCCCTAGAGCCGTGATTGATAACAAACTTTTCCATCTGGCGGATAATATATTTGTTGCACGAATAAGGGCGATTGCTCATCATCGCGTTGAGTTGAGCACCTATTTGATGGATTTGGTATCAGCGCGGAACGTAAATTGCTGAGCATCATCGTTGGTAATCAAAATATTAGCCGCCGAGTGGGTGGTTTGGCTTAGATAAGGCGATGGAATAAGGATTCAGTGAAATGGCGACGTATCAAATTCTTTACTGGCAGGAGATCCCTTCATTCGTTGAGGCCCGCGATGGTGATGAAGTTAAAAAAATTCAGTTAAGTGATAGATTTCAAGCGCTTATAGACGAAGCAGCAATGCGCAGAGAGATCGCCGGGACGGATGGCTACCTTGAAGAATGGAATAAAGGCAAGAAAGTGGAGCAAGACGGCAGCGTTGAGGAGATCGCTGAAACCGTCGCGAAAGAGATCGAGGACAGGTTTGCTCAAATCCGCGATGAAGCCCTGGCAAAGACGGCCTGAAGGTCGAAATGCGCCCTTCTTTTCCATTCGTTTCGTGGTTTGCAGGGCACCGCTGCAATATTGCAAATTTGACACATAATATATTTTGATATTTTCTGAGTATGAATTTGGCTATGACAGTCCCACTTGACACGACAGGGGAGGCATCCGGCGTATTTGAGTCGGGGCCGCCCGAAATTGATCCCGTGAAGATGCTGCGGATTCATGGGTATAGGGATATGGACAAGGTCCGTCCGATCATTCGCCGGACTGCTGAAACCATTTCCAAGCGCGCCGCTGAAGTGATGGCGCCGGTTATTCATTTTCGTCGTGTCGGCGTAGAAGCCTGTAGTGGCGAAGATCTAAGATTGGTGAACGGATTGAAGTTTCAGAATGCGGCTTTTTCCAAATATCTGTCGGGCGCCGTGGAAATTTCCGTCGTCGTCATCACGCTGGGAAAGGCGCTCGACGACGAAGTGATGGGGCGCATGGAAGACGACGCCTTTGAGCCGCTGGAGGCGCTGTTTTTGGAAACGGCAGGCTGGCTTGGGATCGAATGGACGACACGGATGTTTTCCGTTTATTTAGGTGACCTTATTAAGCCGGAAGGCTTGCGCCTCACGCGGCGCATGGGACCCGGCTACAGCTACAAGATCAACGGCGATGAAACCATGTGGTCGTTGGAGCAGCAGCATCAATTATTTGAAGTGTTTGATGGTGAGGACTTGCCGGTTCGTTTGCTGGAAAGTTGCGCGATGATGCCGAAAATGTCGCGCTCCGGCCTTTACGGCTTAGTCCCGGTGAACGGAGAATATTGAACAAGGATAGTCGCCACTAGAAAATTCTCTCCGTAACAAATGCGCCAAATATGCAGTCTGTGAAATCGAGATTGTCTGGATTGGCGTTTAGTTTGGAAGCTCGATTTATTTTTTTAACTCTTTTGAGACAGGACCAGCGAAATGAAGCTCGAAAACGGCGGACTAATCGTCATCGGTGAAAACTTCAATTCGACGCGTAAAATCAAAGCGACCAGCCCACGCGTGACTGAAGAAGACGGAAAGACAGGCATCAAATATACGGATTTGGATGGCAACGACCGGATCCTAGATTGCACGGATATCATTCCGGAAGACCCGGCTGAGCGGAACAGCTTTATGATCCCGCATATCGCGCAGGCGCTGCGTCAGAAAGACATGAATTATATTGCCTGGGCTATCAAGAATCAGGAAAAGCACGGCGCCCACATTATCGATCTGTGTGTGGATGAAATGTCGGTTTATCCGGAAGAACGCTTTGAATGGATCAAGTGGATCGTCGAGACAGCGCAGAAAATTACCGACAGTATTGTCGCGATCGACTCGTCCGATTCGAATACTATTTATGCCGGTCTCGAGGCCCACGACGGCAAAAAGAACCGCCCGGCCATCAACTCCTTTAACCTTGAGGATGGCCGCCAAGAGCTTGTCCCCATGGCGAGGGAACACAATGCGCTGTTGTTTGCCAACGCCAGTGGTAACGCGGGCATGCCGGCAGACGACGTTGAGCGGGTTGAGAATCTTGCCACTTGCATGGAGATGATGGACGCAGAAAACATCCCGATGGAGGACCGTTTCCTTGATCCCTTGGTCTTCCCGATCGGTGCTGGACCGGAATTCGGCAATCATTATTTGGATGCCGTCCGTCAATTGCGTGAGAATTACCCGGAGGTCCACTTGTTTGGTGGACACAGCAACGTCTCATTTGGATTGCCGCAACGCAAAGGCGTCAATGACACATTCGTGTCTTTGGCCATTCTAGCGGGTTGCGATTCCATCATGGTTGATCCCGTGATGAACCCGCCGGCAGACTTGGAAGCATTTATGTTCGCCGCCAACGCGCTGACCGGTAAAGACGAATATTCGATGCAATACCTGAAATACACCCGCGCCAAGATGGGCGTTACCCGTCGCAAATAGAGATATGATACTCGCGGACGTCATCTCGGAAGAGACGATGATTGGCTGCCGCACAATGGGAGGAACGATGCCATGAAAGAATTGAAACCACGTGATCGCGTTTTACGTACGTTACGCCGTGAACCGGTGGACCGCGTACCGCTGTTTTATCGTATGAAGCATGAGGCTAAGGATAAGTTGGCCCGCGTCTACGGTATTGAGGACTCGGCAACTGGCCGCGCGCATAATCCTGAATTGGAACTGCGTCTTGGCAATGACATCGTGCTTTATCAAGTCGGCATCAATGCCGACTTCTCCCACCGGCATATTGAGATTGGTGAGACTTGGTACAACCACTTTGGCGTGGGTTACGGCAAAAGTGGCCTTCAGGGACGCAATGAGGAAGAGCAGGCCGAGTTCGCCAAAACCCAGGAGTATTGGGGGCCGGCGAAAGTTGTTCCGGAAAACTTCCCGAGCTTCCATCCGATCACGTGCGAAGAAGATCTGAAGAACTACGAGTGGCCGGATCCGAACGATTCAGCGATCCTCGACCCTATCGATGATCTCGTCGCGAAGTACCAAGATGATTATTTCATCATGGTCGATATGTCGTCGACGCTCATTGAGGCGGCTTACGCGCACATCGTTGGCACGCAAAACTTCTTCCTAATGATGTTCGACAGACCGGATTTGATCGCCGCCGTTCTTGACGGTCTCACCGAGTACTACACGGAAATTGGTAAGAACATCATCAAAAAGGGCGTCGACATGGTTCGCGTCGGCGATGATGTGGGAGCTCAGCAAGCGATGATGATCTCGCCTGAGCAATGGCGTGAATTGGCGAAGCCGCGGTTCAAATATATGTTTGATTCCTGGCGGAAAGAAAACCCGGACATTTATATCAAACTCCATTCTTGTGGCGATTACTCACCGATTATTCCCGACGAAATTGAGTTGGGTGTCGATCTTTCCGGGTTGATGCAGCCGACCGGCGGCAACAAGGACCAAGTGGGCCTCAAGAAGAAGTACGGCAACGACATCGCATTCGTCGGTGGTTTCGATGTTCAGAACCTTCTGCCGCGGGGCCAAGTTGAGGACATCCGCAAGGGCGTTCTTGAGGTGATGCAAAACTTGGCCGTCGGCGGCGGCTATATTTTCTCGCCGTCGCATTACATTCTGGCGGATGTCCCCGTGCAGAACATTTACGCCATGTTGGAAGCCCAAAGGGATTTCGGCACCTATGGCAGATATCCGTTGGATTGATAGATAAATTTATAAATAGGAGAACGAAGATATGTCCGATCCGGTACGGGTAACACCCGAAGGTTGGGAAGGCCGCGCACCTGACGGCTGGGAATGGGTAACATTGTGGGATGCTGTCGAAACGGGCGATCACATTTACGCTGATGAACGTGTCCAGCAGGCGATCGATGCCGATATCGATCCCCGGAATATCTTGGATGACGGTTTGTTTCCGGGGTTTAATTTGCAGGCTGAACGTTTCAGCGCGCAGATTATTTTCATCCCGGAAATGCTGATCACGGCGCGTGCCATGAAGGCAGGCCTGGCTTTGATCCGGCCGCTGTTGGCGGCTATGGCGGTAAAGCCTGCGGGCACCTTTGTCATGGGCACGGTGCTGGGTGACATGCATGATATTGGTCAATCGATTGTGACGATCATGCTTGAGAACGCGGGCTTCAACGTCATTAATCTCGGCACTGACGTGCATCCGGATAAATTTATCGAGACAGCAATTGAGGAAAAGGCCGATCTGGTTGGATTCTCGGCGCTTCTTTCAACAACAGTGTACTATCAAAAAGTGACCATTGAGGAATTCCAAAAGGCCGGTCATCGCGATAAGGTGCACATCCTCATCGGCGGCGCGCCGACAACTCCGGCTTGGGCGGAAGAATGCGGTGCCGACGGTTGGGGCAAGGATGCGGTTGAAGCTGTGAATTTGGCCTTGAAGTTGGTCAAAGAACCCCGGGAGGCATGGGCCTAAATGGCCGATACCGTCAAAGTCACGTTCGTCGATGCCGAGGATGACTCCAAGAAGCGCTCG
>Ga0233427_10004029_pt1 | contig 12458 bp, 10 predicted proteins | sample SI_118_April2016_5_FD_179885 | JGI IMG/M metagenome (GOLD analysis project Ga0233427, IMG submission 179885) | Seawater microbial communities from Saanich Inlet, British Columbia, Canada - SI_118_April2016_100_MG | ecosystem: Environmental > Aquatic > Marine > Inlet | place: Canada: British...
CTCAGACGAGATGCTAAAAGCACACTCAAAAGGTTCTCTTACCCATGGTGCAACCTTTGGTATAGGAGTTTGAATAAAAGCCTCATCACATTTATGTCTGAATAGTATTCGTGTTCTGTTGGGGTATACCCCTGTTGAGCTGTTCACTGGATGATGAGAAAGGTGCGCTAAGGGTTGATTGTCTATGAACGTATGTGTAGCATCTATATCTCTAAGACCCTAAAAGAACATTTAAGGAGAAAGGAATGACTACACATCAACGCTTTGGTTATGCCAGAGTCAGTACCCATGACCAGCACACCACCATCCAAGTAGAAGCACTGAAAGCTGCAGGTTGCCATCGTGTGTGGGAAGAGAAGGTCTCAGGTGCTAGCAGAGTATCTAGGGCGGAGCTTGAGAGCGTTCTAAGCTACCTCAGAGCTGGTGATACCTTGGTGGTTACTCGCATAGATAGACTTGCCAGAAGCCTTAAGGACCTTCAAGACATAATCCATGAACTCAAAGGTCGTGGCGTGCATTTACAAGCTACTGAGCAGCCTATAGATACGTCTACAGCAGCAGGCAAGGCATTCTTGGACATGCTCGGCGTCTTCGCTGAATTTGAGACTAATCTGCGCAAAGAGCGCCAACTGGACGGTATAGCAATGGCTAAGGCAGCTGGGAAATACAAAGGTAAGGCTCCGCTAAAGCAAGAGCTTAAGAACCAAGTGATTGACCTATTTAAGTCTGGCACCAAGCAGGTGGATATCATCAAACAAGTTGGAGTTGGTCGTACATCAGTGCATTCAATCCTCAAGGCTGCTGGACTGAAATAGAATCTAAGTGTCCTAGTTTGGCTGTGTAAATGGCTGCGTCTGCAAGCCGCCAGAAGAGCTTCCTGAGCCTCCCTTGGCTGGTGAAGCATGATGCCATCCCCTGTGATAAGAAGCTGTCAGCACGCCTATACGGCCCCCATGCGGGGGTAACTGCACGGGCCCTATATAGATATAACCCCACAAATTTTTCTTCTAAATCAATTGCCCTGAGCTGGTGCTTAGTCTAGTCTAAACCCACACATCGAGGCGATACACCTGCTTCCTGTCCACATCATCTAAACGGAACTTAGCGACACCCATGACTCAAAAGCTCACCCTGCAACAACTAGAATCCTTCTTATGGGAAACCGCTGATATCTTACGCGGCAATATGGATGCCTCGGAATTCAAGGATTACATCTTCGGCATGATGTTCCTCAAACGTCTGTCTGACTCCTTTGACGAAGAGCAAGAAAAGGTAGTCCAGCATTATCTCTCTATGGGTAAGAGCCAAACTCAGGCGGAAGACTTGGCTACTGACGAAGATGAGTATGACAAAACCTTCTTTGTTCCTGAGAGAGCACGCTGGAGCCACATTAAAGACCTCAAGCACGACATAGGTGCAGAGCTTAATAAGGCCACAGAATCCATTGAAGAGGCCAACCCATCTCTAGGTGGTGTGTTGCAATCCATCGACTTCAATATCAAGAACAAGCTATCAGACAAGAAGCTGCAAGACTTGCTTCGTCACTTCTCAACCCATCGCCTACGCAATGAAGACTTTGAGTCCCCAGATTTACTAGGCAGCGCCTACGAATACTTGATTAAGATGTTTGCTGATTCGGCAGGTAAGAAAGGCGGTGAATTCTACACCCCTAGCGAGGTGGTACAGTTGCTGGTGGCATTGATAAAGCCCCATGCCGGCATGAAGGTTTACGACCCAACGGTAGGTTCTGGTGGTATGTTAGTCACTACGCGTAATTATCTAACCCAGCACGGAGAAAATCCGTCCAACCTATCCCTGTACGGGCAGGAGATGAACCTCAATACGTGGGCCATATGCAAGATGAACATGTTCTTACATGGCGTCTTCAATGCAGACATACGCCAAGGCGATACTTTGGGTGACCCCAAGCATGTACAGCAAGGTGAACTCATGGTCTATGACCGAGTGATTGCTAATCCACCCTTTAGTTTAAAGAAGTGGGGCAAAGACCAAGCCGATAATGACCCTTACGGACGTTTCCCATACGGCACACCACCTAAGGATGCTGGTGACCTGGCTTTCATACAACATATGATAGCCTCAGTGAATGCTGAAGGCATGATGGGAGTGGTGGTGCCCCATGGCGTCCTATTCCGTGGTTCCAGCGAGAAGGAAATCCGCAAAGGCATCCTTGAAGATGACCTGTTAGAAGCCGTGGTAGGCCTGCCTTCATCTTTATTCTATGGCACAGGCATTCCTGCAGCCTTGCTAATCATCAATAAGGCTAAACCAACAGAACGTAAAGGCAAGGTGCTGTTTATCAATGCAGAGCTGGAGTATCAAGAGGGTAAGAACCAGAACAAACTTAGAACCGAAGATATAGAGAAAATTGTTGATACCTTTGATAGCTATGCAGATAGCAAACGATACTCAAAAGTACTGAGTCTTGATGAAATCCGAGACAACGATTACAACCTCAGTATTCGCCGCTATGCTGATACCTCGCCACCACCAGAAAACTATGATGTAAAGGCCATACTCCAAGGCGGTATTCCCGTGAGTGAGGTGGAAGACGAATACATTCAAGAAACCTTACAAGGCATGGACGTGAGTTGCGTGTTTGAACGCCAAGACAGCGACTACTACCAGTTCAAAGCCAGCATCCAAACCAAAGCACATATCCGTGACCAGCTCACTACTCAAGACCCTCAAGTTATCGCCCAGTTTGAACGCTGGTGGGACAAGTACAAGGTGTCATTGCATGAGTTGGATGCTCAGGCAAAGGATGCTGAGGACGTGATGTGGGGCTATCTCAAGGAGTTGGGGTATGAATAGATTAATCCGTGACGAACGCTTGTCATTTGTACTCTCTGACATAGTTACAAGAGTTCGAACAGTTGAGGAAAATGACTCACTACATATTTTAACTATATCATCTACTCAAGGGTGGGTTGACCAGCGTGATAGATGGGCACGTCATATGGCTGGGCAAAGTCTTAAAAAATACACCAAACTAAATAGAGGAGACTTCTCATATAACAAAGGTAACTCAAAGACTTTCCCATATGGTTGTATGTTCCGATTAAATAAATGGCGAGAAGCGGTAGTTCCAAATGTTTATCACAGTTTTAGAATATCAAGTAATTTTGTCCACTCAGATTACTTGCAGCAATATTTTTGGTCAGGTGGACTCGATGTTCAGTTGAGGAGGATTTTAACTTCAGGAGCAAGAGATAATGGGCTTCTAAATATTACAGCAGATGCTTTTTTTGGTTTGAGTGTTGAATTACCACCCCTACCCGAACAACAAAAGATAGCCGCCATTCTCACCTCAGTGGATGACGTCATTGAGAAAACTCAAGCCCAAATCAACAAGCTGCAAGACCTCAAGAAAGGCACCATGAATGAGTTGCTGACCCGTGGTATTGGTCATACGGAGTTCAAGGAGAGTCCTGTTGGGTTGATTCCGGTGGGGTGGGAGGTTAAGAAGCTAGGTGCAGTTGCTAATATCCAAGGCGGGTATGCTTTTAAGAGCACAGATGCGGTAGATTCAGGTGTAAGGTGGCTGAAGATTGCAAACGTAGGAGTTGGAGAAGTTATGTGGGAAAACAGGTCATTTCTACCATATAACTTTAAGGTAGAGCACTGCAACTATGTTTTAGAAGAAGGTGACGTTGTCGTTGCGTTGACACGACCAGTTCTGAGTAGGAAACTAAAAGTAGCAAAAGTTAAGGCTTCAGACTCTGGTGCTTTATTAAACCAGAGAGTAGGAAGAATACAGTGCAAGTGTGATGTTAATTTAGATTTCCTCTACTGTGTAGTCCAGTCAAAATACTTTGTTGATATGATAGAGACAATTGTCTTCGGCAGTGACCCGCCTAATATTTCTGGACAACAAATTGAGTCTATTAACATAGTAATTCCTTCTCCGAAAGAACGTAATGTAATAGTTAAGCTGCTGACTTCAATGGATGCAAAAATCAAGGCGAAACACGCCAAGCTCCAACATACCCAGACCCTCAAAAAAGCCCTCATGCAAGACTTGCTAACCGGCAAGACACGGGTGGCAGTTTGAGCAAGGCTGTAAATGCAGGCAACAAGCTAGCCGGATGCTATGCTTAGATAAATCCATAGACTGACACTGGTGCGGACAGATATGAACAAGGATGAAAACGACAAGGTAGAACAACCAGCCCTAGACCAGCTGCAACGTCTAGGCTGGGACCACGTTCACGGCAAGCAACTATCTCCAGAAGACTCTGACGAACGTGCCTATTACAGTGATGTGGTGCTTATCAAGCGCCTAGAGGCATCTATTCAGCGCTTGAACCCATGGATAAACGATGAGAATCTTAGGAAGATTGTCCGCCGCATAGCCAAACCCCAATCCACCAGCCTAATAGAAACCAATCAAGCCTTATGGCAAAGCCTAACGCAGTACCTTTCTGTAGAGCAGGATTTAGGTAAAGGCCGTCGTGGTCAAACAGTGAAGGTGATTGACTTTGATAATCCCGATAATAATGAATACCTTTGTACTAATCAGTTTAAGGTGTCGGGTGTAAATCAGAACATCATCCCCGATATTATTCTGTTTGTTAACGGCCTACCTTTGGCTGTGATTGAATGTAAGTCCCCATTTATTACCAACCCTATGGAAGCAGGTATAGACCAGCTCTTGCGGTACGCTAACAGAAGAACACCTCACGATGACGAGGGTGCGGAGAAGCTATTTCATTACAATCAAATGATGGTGTCCACCCATCGTGACAAGGCTAGAGTCGGGACTATTAGCTCACGTATGGAACATTACCTAGAATGGAAAGACCCTTACCCATTTACACTTGAGCAAGTGTTGGCAGATAACCAAACTGCGGGTGAACTAAAGCCAGATTCTCAGCAAGTACTTATCGCCGGATTATTCAGTAAGACAAACTTCCTCGACATCGTGCAGAACTTCACCGTGTTTGAGCCAACTGATGGCCGTGTAGTGAAGAAGATAGCCCGCTACCAGCAGTTTCGTGCCGTACATAAAACCATAGCGCGAATTAAGACAGGCAAAACCCGTAAAGAACGTGGTGGTGTGATATGGCACACTCAAGGTTCTGGTAAATCCTTAACCATGGTTTTCCTCACGGTGAAGATGAGGCGTGATGCGGAGCTGAGTCAGTACAAGCTGGTGTTCATCACCGACCGTACTCAACTGGACGACCAGATTACAGCTACTTTTGCCCGTACTCAGCAAGAAACCATTCATCAGGCCAAGTCTGTAAGCCATCTTAAAGAACTTCTCGCTAAGGACTCATCCGATGTGATAACGGCCATGGTGCAGAAGTTCCAAGACAGTGCAGATGACTTTAACTTCCCACTGCTCAACGATTCCCACAAAATCATAGTCTTGGCTGACGAAGCCCACCGAACCCAAAACGGCACCTTGGCTATGGCCATCAATGCGGCCTTACCCAATGCGCCTAAGATTGCTTTCACTGGTACACCGCTGATAAAGAGCATGAAGACCAACAACGAATTTGGCTCTTACATTGATACCTATACTATTGAACAAGCTGTACAGGACGGTGCCACCATTCAAATCCTGTATGAAGGTCGAGAGGCTCATGTAGGCGTTACAGGAGACTCCTTAGACAGTTTGTTTGATGAGTACTTTGGTGACAGAACAGATGAAGAGCAGGCCGCTATTCGCAAGAAGTTTGGTAATAAGGCTGCCGTGTTATCAGCGCCACAACGTATCCGTAGAGTGTGCATCGATATCCTCAAACACTACCGAGAGCATATCCAACCCAATGGCTTTAAGGCCATGATAGTGACAGCTTCGCGTCATGCTGCAGTGTTGTATAAGGAAATGATGGATGAGTTAGAGGCACCTGAGAGTGCTGTCATTATCTCTGGTGACCACAATGACGAGAAGCGTTTCTGGGAGTACACGGATGGGCAGAAACACAAGCAACAAATAGAAGCCTTTAAGAAGCCTCTAGGTCACGGGGAAGGTCAGTCTGGCTTATCCTTTCTCATTGTTAAAGACATGCTGCTGACAGGCTTTGATGCGCCCATTGCTCAGGTTATGTACCTAGATAAGAAGCTACAAGACCACAACCTGTTGCAAACCATTGCCCGTGTAAACCGTACCAGTAAGAATAAATTCAAGGGCTACATTGTTGACTACTATGGCCTGAGTGACTACCTCACTGAAGCTCTAGAAGTGTTCTCAACCGAAGATGTCCAAGGCGCGCTGACTAACTTCAAAGAAGAACTGCCTAAGCTCAAGGCGGCTCATACGCGGCTGGTGGCGCACTTTAAAGGCCTAGACTTGAACGAACTGGATGAGTGTATCCTTTCTCTCAGTGATGAGGCTAAACGACAGCAGTTCCAGACGGACTTCGGTCGCTTCGCCAAGCAAATGGATATTGTATTGCCTGACGCGTCTGCCAAACCATTCTTAGGTGACCTCAAGCGTCTGGGTAAGATTGCTCATGGTGCCCGTAACCTGTACCGAGATGAACAGCTAGATATAGCAGGTGCTGGTGAGAAAGTCAGACAGTTGATTGAAGAACACATCTACTCTACTGGTGTTAATCCTAAGATAGCACCTGTAGACCTTTTGGCTCAGGACTTCAAAGCCAAGTTGGACGAGCATAAGTCTGACCGCTCCAAAGCTTCTGAAGTAGAGAACGCGATTAAGGACCATATTAAGGTCAACCTAGAGCAAGACCCCGAATACTACCAAGCATTATCTAAGCGCCTAGGTGAAATCATCAAGCAAAGCGAAGAGAAGTGGGATTCCCTTGTGCAGATGTTGCTGGAGTTTAGAGGTACGATAGAGTCAGACCGTGTGCAACAAGCCACTGACATAGGTTTGAACGAAACTGAGTTTGCTTTCCACAACATTCTTATGGCTGAAGTCAGTCGTTTACATGATGAAGCTGTAGATGAAGCAACGCATCAGCGTGTTCTGGAAGTGGTGAAAAAGCTGGTGGATATGATGAAAGAAGACACAGCTGTGGTGGACTTCTTTAATAAGTGGGATGAACAGAAGGCTATGAAGAAACGCATCAAACGAGCTATTCTCAGTGAAGATTTCGGTACCAAAGAACTGGTTGAAGCCATTAATGAGCGATTTATGGACCTTGCACAAGCCAAGTTTAAGGCTAAGTGAGAACCCAATGAATTCAATCTCCGCCATAGATAAGCTAGAATTTCCCATAGAGGTGATTCGTACCAACCGCAAGAAGAGTGCTTCTGTGCAGGTGGTTGACCGTCAGGTGCAGGTGATAATTCCGCAGGCGTTATCTGACGAACGCATTGAGCAGATTGTCCGTGATAAGACCCCGTGGATTCGTGACAAGCTCCGCAAGCAAGCCTTGTTGAAACCTAAGAAGCTTAAAGAATATGTGAGTGGTGAGGCCTTCTCTTACTTAGGTAGAAACTACCGCTTAAAGGTTATTCAAGGTTCATCAGAGGCAGTTAAGCTGACCTTAGGCAAGTTAGCGGTAGGTGCTGACGCTGATATAAAGCAAGAGCTAACAAGCTGGTACATGCAACATGCGGAGAAGCGCCTCAATGAGAAGGTCGTCCGTTTTGCTCAAGTCATTGGTGTTAACCCTAACTCAGTGAAGGTAAAGGACTACAAGTCCCGTTGGGGTAGCTGCTCGACTCGTGGTGACATAAGCTTTCGCTGGGTCATCATTATGGCTCCTCACTATATCGTTGACTACGTGGTGGTCCACGAGCTGTGCCATATGCTACATCACAATCACTCGTCAGCCTTTTGGAAGCAGGTGGAGAAAGTCCTACCTAACTACCGTGAGTGTAGAGATTGGTTGAAGCATCACGGACAAGAACTTAAGTGTTAAATTCTAAAGGAAGTAATAAATGAAATTGACTCAGAGTGAAGCGTTAAAAGGCCTTACCAGTTCACTGGACTCGTTTGCAGAACTTGGCGACTTAACTACCGCCCAAATTAGAGTTTTTCTATTTGTAGCAAGGCGTGGCCGAGTGACAGGATTGGACATTGTTAAAGAACTTAAAATGAGTAAGGCCAATGCAGCACGGACTCTTACCATTCTAAGCGACGAGATTATGGTTAAGCGTAAAACAGAGACTTTGAATCTCGTCACCTATGAGATAGACGTAAACGATAGACGATACCGTTACGCAGTCTTAACCGAGAAAGGCAAGAAGTTTGTCAATTCTCTTGCAGCAAACTTCTGACCTTTAGATTCAAAAGGAGGAGGTAATAACCGATGGCTATTTATACAGCCAAAACAGGTTATCAGATTAAAGTCCAACGTGGCAGCATCAGTCTCCACTGGGTCATCATCATGGCACCTCACGACATCGCGAACTATGTGGTGGTACATGAACTGTCTCACATGATTCATCACAATCACTCGCCAGCCTTTTGGCAGCAAGTGGAGAAGGTGCTACCTAACTACAGAGAGTGTAGAGATTGGTTGAAGCATCACGGGCAAGAGCTGAAGGTTTAGGCTATAAATAAATATTAATCCAGCTTCAATATTAAGGTATGAATCATGTCTGAGTATGAAAAGTTTTATGTAGTATGCCCGAAGTGCCAGGAGTGGGATAAGGCTAAGACAAAGCAGGGGGACTCCTCGTACCACATCGAGCCTTGGCAGGTTTATAACGAATTCAGTAAGTTTATCTGTAAATGGGAAGATAGTGACGGCTCGACGTCTCCTCGCCCTATTCATTTGACGTGTAATAATTGCCAACATACGGACAGTAGTAAAGAATTCATATGTGAGATTCTAGAGGAGCACACCTGCCAAACTGAATGTCCTGAATGTAACAATGTTGAGGAAACTGATGGTATCAAGATGCATCAAGGTTCTACAGGGCTAGATTACTGTGTTCTAATTTCACCCCATTATAAAGAATTCACTATAAAAATAGATGCAAAGGCTGTCAGTGAATTCCAGCAGATAATAATAGAGGCTAGATGTAATAAGTGCTGTAACTGGAAATACACCCGTCCAGATGTCTCCTGAGTTCGGAGTATTAGACGGCCTATAGGGCTATGACGGCGTAGGCATTATCAGTTCCTGAGAGGTTTCATTTTATGCGTCAGACAAGCAAGGAGGCATAAGTTTAATACTGTTAGCTGTGTAACATCGGTGTGATACAATCGCATTTCGAGTGTATAACTTGAAACTGAAGAAGTCCTTGGATATGTTAATGTTCAGTCAGATAGCTAAGTCTCTAACTCATTGAATCTTAACGCTATGCTAGCAAAAGCATAGAATCTGCGCCTGCAAATGGTGAGGTGTCCGAGTGGCCGAAGGAGCACGCCTGGAAAGTGTGTGTACCGCAAGGTACCGAGGGTTCGAATCCCTCCCTCACCGCCACTATTCACTGGCAATGTCCAGATAAGTCGTTGAAATATCTACCGTAATACACTTCAACCCTATGGAGCGGTAGACATTTATGAGGACACAAATCCCCCCTAAGCATCCTGCTTACACTTATTTGAAGGGTAATGTTTATTACTTTTCTCGTGCTATTCCTGCAGACTTAAAAAACTACTACAGTAAGCCCCGTGTTATTCAATCTTTAAGGACTACAAATCGCAGACTTGCTGTGCATTCTTCTCGGTTATTATCAGTTCGTTTGGAAGACTATTGGCATGATCTAAGGTTGAGGAATACTGAGCCTCCTTGTGCTCATTTGTTGACCCGTGAACACTTGCAGGGCAGTTCAACAGTTATAACCCTCACCCAAGCATTAGAACTCTATTTAAGCGTTAAAGGGGTTGGAAGGGCAGATATGTTCTTTCGTACTGCAAGACGTAATATTGATTATGTAGTTGACTGCCTAGCTGATAGACCACTGGATATTTATAAGACCAGTGATGCTGCTCAACTGAGGCAGTGGTTGTTAGAGAAGGGCTTGAGTATAAGTTCGGTACAGCGCACATTTGGTGTTGTTAGAGCGGTGACTAACTTTGCTATTGCTGAACTTGGACTTGGTATTCAGAATAACTTTATTGGAATCTATCTTCCCACTATGCACTTGGGTGAAAAGCGTAGGCCAATACCAACTGATAAGCTGATAAAGCTTCAGAAGCAATGTCTTGCAATGGATGATGATATTCGCTGGTTAGTGGCATTGATAAGCGATACAGGTATGAGGCTCGCAGAAGCGTCAGGCTTGCTGATAGAAGATATTAATTTGCAAGCTCCTACACCCTATATAAACCTTAGACCTCATTCCCATAGGCCACTAAAAACACAGGCCAGTACCCGACACATTCCGCTAATAGGCGTTTCGTTATGGGCTGCTAAAAGGGTCTGCTTGAATCGTAGTAGTGGCTATTGTTTCCCTCGTTATAACGCTCAAGATAAAACTAGCAGTAACTCTGCAAGTGCAGCAATCAATAAATGGCTAAAGTCTGTAGTGGGATCTAATAGCGTGGTGCATAGTCTTCGGCACAATTTTAGAGATCGGTTACGAGAGGTGGAGGCTCCATCTGACATGATAGATCAGATTGGTGGATGGAGTCTGAAGACTGTTGGTCAGAATTATGGTGATGGATACAGGTTAAAGCATATGGGAGGGTGGATGGAAAAAATTAGCTTAAAGGATGACAGTTGAGGTATCCGATAACAGGTAGGTTTAGTTAAATTAAATAGATATTTCAACAACTTCAGTTTCACTTTCAAAGCTGATAAGGTTGTTCAATGAAATACAGCGAGCAAGACATCAATAGGATTTTAGAGAGAAATCATGCACCTGTGCGACTTGATACTTTGAGTGCACATTCATTTTTGGGTAATTTGAAACAACATCAAGCCTTTATATGTTTACTCAATGGATGCTCTTTTTCTAGACCACTTGGAACCGTTTTAAATATTATTAAAGGTGAAACTAAAGAGCATATATGCCTGGAGTGTAAGCCAGCTAAATACTTCAGAGAATCTTGGGCTAGGTTTATATGCAGTCAGTTGGTAGGTAAACAATTTCCTAAAAGAAGACCAGATTTTCTCAGGCCACACAGCAAAGCTCGTCCGCTAGAATTAGACGGATTTTGTGAAGAACTTAAACTTGCCTTTGAGTACCAAGGGGCACAGCATTATGAGCCGTTTGGCAACATTACACCGCAAGATGTCAATAATATTCAAGAACGAGATGAAATTAAAAAAAACCTTTGCCTTCAGCATGGAATAAAACTAATTATTATTGAACACTCCAACGACCCAAAGGAAATAGAAAGACAGATAAAAGACTATCTAAAGTCATTTAATGTCACATTATTTGTTACGGAGCCTGATTGGACAAAATATGTAATGGAAGGCAAACCAACATCAGAAGAAAAAGCTCGCCTTCATTCTCAATTAAAAGGTTATGAATTAATTGAACCATCACATATAACTAATTCTGATAAGGATTTTACATTCCGCTGTAACGTCAACAAAAAGCATCAACTGATTAATGCTAAAAATATCAAAGCTGGTGTTAGGCCAGCCTGTAAAGATTGTGGTCATGAGCGTAGGGCAGAAAAAACCAAAATTACCTATACCCCAGATCAGCTTTTGGATGCGGGATTGTCTTGTGTTCCCAAAATGCAATTTCAAGGATGGGCTGGAAGTAATCAAAATGGAGACCATTTGTACAAATGTTTAAATCTGGAATGTAATTATGTTTGGGCTTATCCTGCAAAAGTTATTTTGAATGGAGGCCAGAACAATGAAAACGTTTGTATGAACTGTAAACAGTATGCAAAACCACGGGTGCAATTTTGGCAAGTACAAAAAAAAGCTTTTGAATTGGGAGGTGTATGCGAATATGCAGCTGATATAACAAAAGAAACTGAAATTACTTTAAAATGCCACAACGCATTACATGAGTCATTTAAGCTTACAGTCATGCAATTTTTAGGTTCTGATATGTGGTGTGATGAGTCACCATGCAATAGCAGAAAGGCTAAAATCGGACTAATAAAATCTAAACAAGTTAAAGAAGAAGTTGAGAGAAACTATGAAGGACTTAGGTTCTTATCACAGCCTCTTGATGGACAAAATAGTCTAATACATTTGTGTTGTAAAAAATGCACCAGCGAAATAAAAGAAACAACTTACAAGAAATTAAAAAATAAAAAAAAGAAGTTAAGCTGCAACGTCTGTGATCACGATTTGGGTATAGGCTGGGCATGAAATGCTAAAAGATTTTGGGATGCCTAGTTTATAAATGTATTAGACAATATCTGTATTTTTGTGTCCTCATAAATGTCTACCGCTCCATAGGGTTGAAGTGTATTACGGTAGATATTTCAACGACTTATCTGGACATTGCCAGTGAATAGTGGCGGTGAGGGAGGTTGTTCATCTCCTACCATCAGAGCCAATTTCAGTGTTAACCACCGTAATCCCTATGGTTGCAGGCATTGAGTTCGATGTCAAAGGGGTGTTCGTGTCTACTGTTTCAACACC
>Ga0233427_10004030_pt1 | contig 12457 bp, 9 predicted proteins | sample SI_118_April2016_5_FD_179885 | JGI IMG/M metagenome (GOLD analysis project Ga0233427, IMG submission 179885) | Seawater microbial communities from Saanich Inlet, British Columbia, Canada - SI_118_April2016_100_MG | ecosystem: Environmental > Aquatic > Marine > Inlet | place: Canada: British...
GGGCGGAACGCGCGCGGGCCGAAATGGTGGCAAGCCCCCGCTATATTTGGAAAGGCGAGGTGCCGCGCTGGCGGGTCCGCCGCGAATTTGTCCGGACCCGTTTGATGGTCATCAGTTCCAATCAGGAAGGCGGTGCGAACGTGGTGTCCGAAGCCGTCGTCGCCGGAGTGCCAGTGATTGCATCAGACATTGCCGGCAATATCGGCCTGCTGGGTCTGGATTATGAAGGCTACTATCCTGTCCGAGATGCCGATGCGCTGGCCGTGCAATTGCACCGCGCCGAGGTCGAGGATAGTTATTTGCGGTCTTTGGAAGTCCAGTGTGAAAAATTAAGATCGGGCTTCACGCCGGCCCGCGAGGCCGCGGGTTGGAAAAAGGTGATCGCCACCGTCACTTAAATTAGGGGGCCAAGGTTACCGGTTCCAGATGCTCGCTCTCAGCACTCACCGTGCCGATGACGCAGGCGTGCCCGTAACCGGCGGCTTTAAGCGCGGCCAGACACGCATCGGCGTTGGCTGCGGGTAGACTGGCCAGTAGCCCACCCGATGTTTGTGGGTCGAACATCAAGGGGTAAAGCGGGCTTTTTGTCGCGTCCTCCATATTGCGGATCGCGCGCCGGAGCCGAACGTTCGCCGGTTGCAGACTGGATAGAATACCGAGTGCAATGGTGTCCAGTGCGCCGTCCATTACCGGCAAGGCGTCCAGGTTAATCGCCACATCGACGCCCGACGGGCGGATCATTTCAACCATGTGCCCCAGCAATCCAAACCCGGTGATATCGGTGCATGCCGTCGCCCCGTGCGCATAAACCGCCTCGGCTGCCAGCCGGTTCGATTGGACCATCGATGCCAACGCACCTTCGATCCAGCGGCCTTTGGCTTTTTGTTGCATGTCGGCAGCGAACAGCGTGCCAGTGCCCAGTGGCTTGGTCAGGATCAACACGTTGCCGGGCATCATGCCGGCTTTGCGCAATATTTTTTCCTTCGGCGCAAACCCGTTGACGGAAAACCCAAGCGCCAGTTCGGCACCTTCGCTGGTGTGCCCGCCGACCAACGCCGCGTCGGCGTCGTTCAATACCTCTATGGCGCCCGACATCAACTGATGCAGGGTGTCTTCGACCTTGCGCTCAATACCATAAGGCACTGTGGCAATGGCCAAGGCCGACTGGGCTTGTGCGCCCATGGCAAATATATCGCTGAGGCTGTGGTTGGCGGAGACTTGTCCAAAGATATAGGGATCATCAATGAAAGATCGAAAATAATCGACCGTGTGGACCATCACATGCCCCGCCGGCACCTCGGCGACCGCCGCGTCATCGGGTTCGTGCAGGCCGATCAGGATATCATCGCGGGGCGCGGGTTTGAGTTCCGAAATTGCGCGGCTCAGCACCGTCGCACCGACTTTCGCACCGCAGCCGCCACATCGCATGGCGATGGCGGAGATTTCTTTCAGGGTATCAGCGTCCGCCAAGCCCGGGTCGAAGGCGGTCGGGGCGTCTTCCTCCATTTCCGGGAGATCGGAGTACTTGTCCATCCAGCGGCGGTCGATCCAATCTTTCCACTTCCAGATCCACGCACCTTCCATTGCCCAGTTGGCTTTTGTTGCGACGGCGAATTTGTCGCCAGTGCTAACCAAGGCAAGGATCGTGCGCTGCGGAGAGAATGGTTTTAAGGGTTGGTTGGAGAGTGCGCGGCGCAGGTTCTCGCTTAAGGGCTTACCCTGACGGACCGCAAATACACCGGCCTTGGGGCGTGGATGATTGACCACGGCAGCGATATCACCGGCGGCAAAGACACCGTCGTGGGATGTGGATTGTAGCGCATCGCTGACGGTAATGAAGCCGTCCGCGTCGACGTCCAGGCCGCACTGTTTCAACCAATCGGGCGCGCTGGCACCAGTCACCCACAAGATTTCATCAAGGTTGATATCAGTGCCGTCGGAAAGCGTGATGCCGCCGTTGCTGGCCCGTGCCGCGCCGGCGCCCTGGTAAACGTGAATGCCGCGCTCATTCATCACCTGCTCAAATCGCTGCCCGACACCTTCAGGGAATGCCGGCATAATGCGTTCTGACTGGCTGATGAGATGCAGGCTGAGTTCTTCTGAGCTGCGTCCAAGTTCGTCCAGTATGCCCCGGAGCCTGAATTGAATGGCCAACAACAGTTCAACACCGGCAGCACCCGCACCGACAACGCCGATACGGTGCGGCCCGGATTTTTCCAAAATCCGTTCAACGAGCCCATGCCATTTGTCGACAAAGCGGTTAATCGGTTTGACCGGGGTCGCGAATTCGGCAGCGCCGGGGACATTGCTGATTTCCGGCCGTGACCCGATGTTGATCGACAAAAGATCATAGGCAACGGGGGGGCGGCCGTCGCACCGCACTAACTTATTTTCAAAATCAATGCCGATGGCTTCGGCCTGATAGAGCCGGGCACCGGCGAATCGGCAAAGCGGGCGCAAATCGACATGCGCCTCATCATAGCTGTAGTGACCGGCCACGTAGCCCGGCAGCATGCCGGAATAAGGTGTGTGGACATCGCGCGCGATCATTGTCAGGCGCACACCGGGCACCGGTTTCATGCCGAAACTCTTCAGCACGGCCACGTGGGAATGCCCGCCGCCGATAAGCACGAGGTCTTTGAGAACGGGATCGGCGCTGGATTTCATCAAGGCGTTGCTATGCTCGTTCGGCGGCGCTGGGCGTATTCTACTCTAGTTACGAATTTGCGCCATGGTATCCGCACCGACCGGGACTTGAAAACACTTGTGAAATGTCTCGCGTTGTTTTGATCGATGGTCGGGCAATGGATTTTAAATTTGCTCCTAGATTTACATAAAAGCGGCCCTTTTTCAGGAGCCACTAATATCGTATCTCTGCATCATCGACAGCCATGCGCCAACCTGCGAAATATGACCGCAATTCACGACACCGAAATACGAAGACCGCCAACAAGGAGTATGAATAATGGACGCCAGCAGTGATACCCAGACCGTGCGGAGCGTTTGCCCGCTTGATTGCCCCGATACTTGCAGCCTGTCGGTGACGACGGCTGGTGGGGAGATTCTGGATGTCCGTGGCTCAACGGATAATCCCTATACGGCCGGCGTCGTCTGCACCAAAGTCACGCGGTCCTATCCGCAATTCGTACATGGCGACGGGCGCCTGACGCATCCCTTGCGCCGCATCGGTGAGAAAGGCGCCGGGGAATTTGAGCAAATTTCCTGGGATGACGCTTTGGATATTGTCCATGAGGGCTTTTCGAAAGCCATTGCCGCGCACGGGCCGCAGTCGGTAATGCCGTTCAATTATGCAGGGCCGCACGGCGAACTGGCGGCGGGATCCATGGACCGGCGGTTTTTTTATAAAATTGGCGCGACCTTGCTGAACCGCGGCCCGCTCTGCGGCATCGTTCGGGGCACGGCATTCACGTCGCTGTTCGGCGATGCGCCGGGCATGGCGCCCGAACAGGCCCAGCATGCTGACTTGATTGTCGTTTGGGGCAATAACGTCACAGTCTCGAACCTCCACCTGACGCGTGTCATCAAGGCGGCACGCGCAGACGGAGCGCGGCTGATTGTTATTGACCCGAAGCGCATAAAAATTGCCGAGCAGGCCGACCTGCACATGCATATCGAACCCGGCACCGACGTCGTATTGGCGATGGCTTTGGCGGCGGAATTGGAACGTCGGGGCGGCTTTGATGCGGCGTTCATTGCTGAATGGACTCAAGGTTTCGACGCCTATATGACCGAGGCGCGAAAGTACACGCCCGACCAGGTCACCGAAACTTGCGGCATCAGTCGCCAGAAATTCGACCGAATGGTCGATTGGTATCTGGCCGCCGAGCGTGTCGCGGTATCGGTGGGCAATGGCATTGAGCGCGGTCGCAGCGGTGGTTCGGGCTTGCGCGCCGCCATGGCTGTTCAGGCGCTGACCGGCAACTTTGGTCGCCTCGGCGCCGGGGTATTCGCGAAGCCCGGCTTCGCGTTTCCGAAAACCACCGACAAACTGCAACGCCCCGACCTGATCCCTGAGGGCACGCGGATGTTTAACATCGTTGATGTGGCGAAGTTAATGCTGGATGAAACGCTCGATCCGCCGATTGCCGCGACGATGATCTATAACCACAACCCGGTGGCGACGCACCCCGACCAGAACCGCATGCGCCGAGCCTTGTCGCGCGATGATTTGTTCGTTGCCGGCTGCGACGTGGTGATGACCGACAGTTTAGCCTACGCCGACGTGATTTTGCCGGCGGCCAGCCATTTTGAGATCAACGATCTCTACGGCGCCTATGGCCACAGCTATCTGCAACGCGCCGAGCCGGTCATTCCGTGTGTCGGCGAAGCCCTGCCGAACACCGAAATATTTCGCAGGTTGGCGGCCCGGTTCGGCTTTGATGACCCGATGTTCAAAGACGATGACGCGGCCTTGATGAATGCCGCCGTCGACGGAGATGATCCTAGGCTTGGCGGCCACAAACCCAGCGAAATTCCTCTTGATAAGGCGATCTTGATTGACGCCGGCGGTGGTGAGCCGATGGTTTTGTGCAAGAATCATGAGCCGAAAACGCCGTCGGGAAAAATTGAATTGTTCAGCCAAGACCTGGAAGACCGTTTCGGTTATGGCTTGCCACGGTTTGAACCCGTAACCCGCGACCGGCCGTTCTCGATCATTTCGCCGTCGTCCTCGAAACGCACGAACGCGACCTTTGGTGGCTGCCAAGATTCGCAAGGTTTGGAAGTTTGCGAGATCAGTCCTGCTGATGCCAAGTCGCTTGATGTTGCCGATGACGATACCTTGAAGATATCGAACGCACAGGGCGAGGTGTTGTTGAAAGCCCGTGTCTCGGACGCCGTCCGCCCTGGCGTGCTCTACAGCCCGAAAGGCACTTGGTTGGCGACGAGCGAGACCAACCAGACCGTCAACGCGCTGATCTCATCGAAAATCCGCACCGATATTGAAGACGGCGCGTGCTACAACGAAACCTTCGTCGATATCGCCAAACTCGCCTAGGGGATATCTCGGGGGAAATCTCGATCTAGAGTTCGTCGAGCATTCTCTCGGCGCTGGTTTCGCCAAAGCCGCCGTCCTCGAAATGCAGATGAGTGACGGTGCCGTCATCGACGATCATAGAAAACCGCTTGCATCGGGGCCCATAGCATTTGGCGCTGAGATCAACCTCGAGCCCGGCGGCGCGGGTGAAATTCAGTGCCCCGTCGCCGATCATCATCACCTTGTCGGCAGTGTTCTGGCTTTCGCCCCAGGCATGCATGACCCAGGGATCGTTCACCGACAGGCAGACGATGGTGTCGATGCCCTTGGCGACCAGCGCGCCTGCGTTGCTGACGAAGCCCGGCAGATGCTTTGACGAACAGGTCTTGGTGAAAGCGCCGGGCAAGCCGAACAGCGCAACCTTCTTGCCGCTAAATATTTCAGCGATGGAAATCACGCCGGGGCCATCGTCAGTCATGATGCCGACATCGACGCTTGGCACCTTGTCGCCGGTTTGAATTGTCATTGGGCTTGTCCTCCGCACTGGCGCCAAAATGGTGCCGAAATGGTACTGCTGTTGCCTCTACAGGTAATCGATCCCGCCGCAGATTGCAAAAGGCGGATTACCGAAGGTTGGAAGAAACGATTTATTCATCATTCGACATCGATTATTCTAATCGCGCAGGTCGCCGCCCCGTTATAAAGGACCGCCCTATGAGTGATGAGCAGCCGTATGTCGGCGAGTGGGCCGATGATGAAAACGCCCATCGGATTGGGTTTTATCTGATTCCTGGATTTTCGATGATCGCCTTTGTTGCCGCCGTTGAGCCGCTCAGATTGGCCAATCGTGTGGCCGGAGAGATCTTGTACAGCTGGTACACCATGTCGAATAAGGGTGAACCGGTTTTTGCATCCAATTCGATTCCCATCCACGTTCATACCACCGTCGATGAAGCGCCAAAATTTGAGACTGTCTTCGTTTGCGGCGGCATGGACGTCCACAAACATCACCGCACCGACCTGTTTGGGTTCTTGAGAAAACAAGCAGCGCATGGGACGGGCTTAGGCGCGCTGTGTACAGGTGCTCATGTGCTGGCCCGTGCCGGACTGCTGAATGGTCACCGGTGCACTATCCATTGGGAAAATCTGCCGGCGTTCGTCGAGGAATTTCCCGATCTTGAAGTCACATCGGAGCTCTATGAGATCGACCGGGGGCGCTATTCCTCTGCCGGCGGTACGGCGGCGGCCGATCTGATGTTGAATTTCATCGCTGACCAAACCGGCCCGGAAACTGCGGCATTGGTCGCTGATGAGCTAATCATGCATCGTATTCGCGAGAAAAGCGAAGGCCAGCGCATGGACCTACGGACACGACTGGGGGTCACCCATCCGAAGTTGCTGGCCGTCGTCGGGCAGATGGAAGAGAACCTGGAAACGACGTTGAGTGCCGTCGAATTGGCGGCCAGTGTCGGACTTTCAACACGTCAGCTGGAGCGTTTGTTCCATACCTATCTGAAATGCCCGCCGACGCGGTATTATTTACAATTACGGTTGAAGCGCGCGCGGTTTTTGTTGCGCCAAACCAGTCTGCCGGTATTTGATGTCGCACTGGCAACGGGGTTCGTCTCGGCATCGCATTTTTCGAAATGTTACCGGGAATTATTCAGTGTAACCCCCAGCGCCGAGCGCCGGGTCATAGCATCGCCCATCCTGGCCTCGCCCGTCATAGAGCCCCAATTCGACGTTCCAGACGCGGAAACCATACCGCCAGCGTGATCCCCCGCACCGCCATGAAGACTTGAAAGCTGAGCCATAGGCCGTGATTGCCGAGAACCGGGATCAGGGCCATCAGACTTGCCATAAAAAAGATCATCGAGATGGCCATGCCGTTGCGCATCTCACGGGTCCAGGTAGCACCGATGAACACGCCGTCCAATTGATAGCTCCAAACCGATACCAAAGGCATGATGACTGCCCAAATTAAGTAGCCCCGCGCCATCTCGCGGACCGCCGCATCGCCGCTCAGGATATCAATGAGATAAGGGCCTCCGAGCGCGAAACCAGCCGCCAGAACCACCGAGAACCCCAACGCCCAACGGCTGGTGGCCTTGATGGCGGCTCGGAACCGTTTGCGGTTGCCTTGGCCCAAGGCTTCGCCGCTCAAGGCTTCCGTGGCATTGGCAAAGCCGTCCAAGGCATAAGTCATGAACATGTGCATGTTCAGCAAGATGGCGTTCACCGCCAGGACCACATCGCCCATGCGCGCACCGATCGCGGTGAATGTGGCGAGCGTGATTTGCAGGCACATGGAACGTAGGAAAATGTCACGATTGACCCGGACCATCAGCGCCAAACGTTGGGCCCGAAAGACGCGCCGGAAATCCCACTGCCCGCCGAGGCGTCTAGCGTTGACAACGACCAAAATCAAACCAAGCCCGACAGCTGCGTATTCACCGATTACTGTAGCCCAGGCGACGCCGGCGACGCCCCAGCCCAACCCCATCACGAACCAAAAATCGAGGATAATGTTAAGACCGTTCAAAAATATTTGCGTGATTAGTGCTGCCCGGGCGTTTTGGATACCGAAGAACCATCCCAATAACGCATAATTGGCCATCGATGCCGGCGCACTCAAAATGCGGATCGAATAATACTCGGCGGCCAAGGGCGCGACTTCGGCGCTGGGTCCGATGACCTTGAGCGCGGCCCAGGAGATCGGCGCTTGAAAGATGATAAACGCGGCGCCGACGGCCAATGACCAAAGCCCGGCGCGCAGGAACCAGACCCGAACCTCATCGGGATCATCACGCCCCAAAGCCTGCGCGGTCAGGCCGGTGGTGCCCATGCGCAGGAAGTTGCAACTGTGAAAGATAATTGTGAATATCATCGCGCCGACGGCAACGGCGCCCAGATATTGTGGCCCCGGAAGATGACCGACCACGGCCATATCGACCGCACCCAACAATGGTACGGAAACATTCGAGAGCATCACCGGGCCGGCAAGGCGCCAGGTTCTGCGGTTCCAATTTTCGGTCATGGTGGTGGATTACCGAGACTGAACAAGCGGCCGAAACCATGCCACGGGAGGCGCCGGGAGACCAGCGACGTATATGTATAGCGGGGGCGCAGAAATATTGGGGGCTGGATGGGTTTGGGCCGACCGGGGAGAGTTTGTTTTATGTGGTAACTGGCGACAGGCGTCGCGCTTGCGTTCGTGGCGCGGTTGCCCGCCGACCGAAAACGCGTTTCGGCCGACGGGACAGGGCGCCGCCCGGGGGACTAGGCGGCGGCTTTTTGTGTGGTGACAACGGGGAAGTCGATATCTGTGCCGGCCACGTGGTTGAAATAGTTGGTGAAGATGTTGGCCGTCACGTTGGCGACGATTTCTACAATTTCGCCTTCCGAATACCCGGCGGCGCGGACGTCCTTGAGATCGTGGTCCGAAACGTTGCCCGATTTGCGGACCACGGCGGCGGTCAGGTTGAGCGCGGCTTGGGTTTTGGCGTCACTGGCGTTACCGCCCAGATTGCGGACCAGTTCTTGATCATCAAGACCGGCCATTTTTCCAAGCGCCGTGTGGGCCGAGGCACAATAGTCACAAGAATTTATGCCGGCGACCGTCAAGGCGATTTGTTCACGCAATTGCGCTGACAAAATGCCATTTCCCAGTGCCTTGCTCAGGCTCAGATAACCGTCAAGGACGGTCGGGGATTGGGCGAGAGTGGCGTAGAGGTTCGGCACCATGCCAATGGCGCCCTTGACGCCGTCCAAGAGATCCTTGGCTTGGCCGGATACCGTAGCGTGATCGACGGGTTGAATGCGGGTCATTTGAATTCTCCTTCGTTCGTGTGGGGCCGGCTCAGAAATGATTGTCTTTGTCGGCACAGTTTATTGACCAAATGGTCAAGAATAGGATGTAAAAGAAGCCGCGTCTCGTGCGGCGGTGATTGAGATATAGACATTATTGACTGATTGGTCAATAATAGTCGAGATCACATGAGCGTGAAGGAGGCCAATGATGGCCAGACCTCGGGAATTTGATATCGACGAGGCTCTTGAAGCCGCCATGAACTTGTTCTGGGCGCAGGGTTATGAAGCGACGTCCATGCAGGAACTGGTGGACGTGCTGGGAATCAAGAAGGGCAGTCTGTATGCGGCCTTTGGTGACAAACGCCAACTCTATCTGGCGGCGCTTCGCCATTACGATAAATTGGAAATCGCCGGAGGCATCGCCATCCTCGATGGGCGCGGTGATGGCGCTGATCGGATCAAACGGTTGTTTGACAATGTTGCCAGGGTTGTTGGTAACGGTGACCGGCGGGGATGTTTTCTGTGCAATGCGGCGGTTGAGCAGACACCTGTGGATACGGAGGTCGATGATTATGTCTCGGCCGGCATGCGTCGCATTGAGGCGGCGTTTGCGCGGGCCCTGGCCGATAGCCCCGGTGCCGATATGGCGGCGGCTCAGGCACTGACGACGGCCTATATGGGGCTCAGGGTCATGGCAAAGGGCGGAACGGCGGTCGTTGAACTCAAACGCACAGCGTCCCGATTGGTGGCGGCGTTATGCCATCCGATGCAGATATGAAGCGCGAAACCAATCTCTCGCCGGACAATGATAGATCGATGCAGGCTTGACAAAGGCCGCGCCAAGGCTCATGTCACGCGTACACATTGTCCTGCGATTGCGCGAAGCGCCACTAAACGGCGCCACGTCCCGGGATCAACAATAAAAAAAACCAGCCGTCCCGGCCGCGCCCGGAATAGGCGAAATGCCGGGCTAGGCCGCATCAAAGATGCCGCCCCCGATGCTCGGCGCATAAGGAAATATCTAAAGTGACTATCAAGACTTTCTCGGAACTCGGCTTGGCCGATCCGATCAACCTTGCGCTTATCGCAAGGAATCACACGACGCCGACGCCAATTCAGGCTCAGGCTATTCCCCAATTGCTCAAGGGCCGCGACATGCTGGGCATCGCCCAGACCGGCACCGGCAAAACGGCGGCTTTTGCGTTGCCGATCCTCCATCAACTCTCACAAAACATCCCTGGCCACGGACAACGTAGCCCGCGGGCTCTGGTGCTGGCACCGACCCGTGAGTTGGCAATTCAGATCGGTGAAGAATTCAAGGCCTACGCCCAGAACATCCGCCTTTACCACACGGTGATTTTCGGTGGTGTCAGCCAAAAGGCGCAGGTCGCCGCGCTGACCCGTGGCGTGGATATCATTGTCGCGACGCCGGGCCGTTTGCTCGACCTCCTCAATCAGCGCCAGGTCAAATTGGATAAAGTTGAATATCTGGTTCTCGACGAGGCTGACCGCATGCTCGACATGGGGTTTGTCCGCGACGTGCGTAAAATCATTTCGCATATCCCGAAACGCCGCCAATCGTTGCTGTTCTCGGCGACCATGCCGGGTGAAATATCGGGCCTAGCCGGCGAGATTCTGAACAATCCCGCGCGTGTCGAAGTGACGCCGCAATCAACGCCCATCGAGCGTATCCGCCAAAGCGTTCACCACGTCAACGCCAACGATAAACGCGCATTGCTGGCCAATATTTTGAGCGACGAGGCGTTGTCGCGGGTTATGGTGTTTACACGCACCAAACACCGCGCCAATAAGGTCGCCGATTATCTTGAAAAATGCGGGATCAATGCTGACGCGATCCACGGCAATAAATCGCAAGGCGCGCGCCAGCGTGCATTGAAGCGTTTTAAATCCGGTGAGGCTCGCGTTTTGGTGGCCACCGATATCGCGGCTAGGGGCATTGATGTGGACAATGTCAGCCACGTCATCAATTTCGAATTGCCCAATGAGCCCGAAAACTATGTCCACCGTATCGGCCGGACGGCGCGGGCAGGTGCCGAGGGCATTGCCGTGGCGTTTTGCGACTCGACCGAACGTGGTTATCTGAAAGATATTGAGCGTTTGATCCGCACCCGCCTGACGGTGGTCGGCGACGAGCCCGAAGGGATGGAGTTCGTGGCGCCGGGTAAGCCGAAGAAACCGCATCGCGGGGCGAACGGCAACGGCAATCGGAATGGCAATCGACCCAATGGGTCAAATGGCAATGCTAACCCAAGCGGCAAGCCGAAGCGTCGGCGGCGGCGCAAGCCGAATAATACCTCCGGTGGTGGGGAAGGCCAACGGTCCGGTCATCGCCGGGCGGCCTAATTCCGATCGTGATTTCCGGAGACGAAAACGCATAAGAAAAACCGGCACGCTTGGCGTGCCGGTTTTATTTTGTGCTGTGTCTCACCCGTACGGTGAGCCGCTGTAAAGGCTGATTAGCCGACGGCTGCGAGTTTCGCAAAGGCGGCGGAACCTTGACGGGTCTCCATAATTTTGCCGGCAATCTCAACCGCCATGGAGGCGTCCCGGCAATAAGCGTCGGCGCCGATTTCATCGGCGAAGGCTTCGTTCAAGGGTGCGCCACCGACAACAATCGCGTAATCGTTGCGGATACCGCGCTGTTTGAAGGTTTCGATGACGACCTTCATGTAGCCCATCGTCGTCGTCAGCAGGGCTGACATGCCGATGATATCGGCGTTGTGTTTCAGCGCCGCTTCGATGTAGTCCTCGACGTCGTTGTTGACGCCGATATCAATGATATCGAAGCCGGCGCCTTCCATCATCATGCCGACGAGGTTCTTGCCGATGTCGTGGATGTCGCCTTTGACGGTACCGATAATCATGGTGCCGACTTTCGGCGCGCCGGTCTCGGCCAAAAGCGGGCGCAGGATCGCCATGCCGGCTTTCATCGAGTTGGCGGCCAGCAGGACTTCGGGGACGAACAGGATGCCGTCACGGAAATCGATACCAACGATGCGCATGCCTTCCACCAAGGCTTTTTGTAGGACGTCGTAGGGCGTCCAGCCGCGGTCTAAAAGAATTTGTGTGCCTTCCGAAATGGCCGTTGCCATGCCGTCGTAAAGATCGTCATGCATTTGCGTGACGAGCGTGTCGTCGTCGAGCTCAGAGAGGATAATGTCTTGTTCTTGTTCGCTCATAATATTCCTCCGCAGCCTTCCAGGGCTAAAAGCACGGTTGTTTCAACTATCTGGTTTATTTTGGTTTTTCCCGATCAACTGTCTGATTTCAGACTGCGTATAGCCTCAAAACGACGTAAATGACGAAATCAAGGAATTGCTGGCAAAGAAAACGCCGGGACGGTTATTACCGTCCCGGCGGGAGTTCATCTGCGGCAATTCGGCGATCGCAGATTGTTAGATTGGCGTGCCGCGAAGGTACGCTTTAGACGCCTTCTTTCGCGGTTTGTTTTAGGCCAATATAGAGGCTTACGCACATGGCCAGCAGCACAATGGTGAACGGGAATCCCGTCGATACCGCCATCGCCTGCAAGGCCGTTAATGCACTGGCACCACCGATCAAAAGTAAGGTCGCGGCGACCACGCTGTTTCCACTGGCGGCGCCGGAGGACAAGGCATTGGGTCTCAAGGC
>Ga0233427_10004031_pt1 | contig 12456 bp, 10 predicted proteins | sample SI_118_April2016_5_FD_179885 | JGI IMG/M metagenome (GOLD analysis project Ga0233427, IMG submission 179885) | Seawater microbial communities from Saanich Inlet, British Columbia, Canada - SI_118_April2016_100_MG | ecosystem: Environmental > Aquatic > Marine > Inlet | place: Canada: British...
ACACAGGGTATCCCGCAAACAGCTCGTCTCCACCCAACCCACTCAAAGCAACTGTAATCCCCGCTTTCTTCGTCGCAGAACTGACCACAAAGGTGTTGGGGCCATCTCCTGACGGGTGGTCCATCGCCGCCAATGCATCGGGAACCTGTTCTAGAAAGTCATCCGCTGACAACCTGATTTCATGGTGGTCTGTGTCAAAGCGTTTCGCAATCATCCGTGACCAAGGGCTCTCATCGAATTCGCCTTCGTGAAAAGTGACACTGAATGTAGACACCTGTTTCTCGGCGACTTCTTTCATCAATCCCACGACAGCACTGGAGTCAACCCCTCCCGAAAGGAAGGCCCCGAGCGGAACATCGGCGCGCATCCGTAAATCAATGGATTGGATCATGTGCTCACGAATCCGACGTGTCCGCTCGGATCGAGACGCAACGGGCTCCACTTTAGCTGCTTCAGATGCCGCATCCCACCAACGCTCCTTTTCCAGCTCCTCGCCCTGCAAGCGAATCCAATGCCCCGGCTCAAGTAAGTGAACCCCTTCAATCATGGTCCGAGGTGCATGCACCGTTTGGTAACGGAGGTAGTCTGCCAATGCTATCGGGTCATGAATACGAGCTACAGCACCCGAAGCAAGAATACTTCTCACCTCACTTGCAAAAATCACTTGATTTCCCACTTCCGTGTAATAAAGCGGTTTGATGCCCATGCGATCCCGTGCCATAAAAAGCTCCCGTTTGGCGACATTCCACCATGCAAAAGCAAACATGCCATTGAATCGATCCAATGCGGCAAATCCCCAACACTGAAGTGCCGCCAACACCACTTCGGTATCGCTCTCCGTTTGAAAATTGAAGCCTTTTTTCAATTCATTCCGCAATTCTCGGTAATTGTAAACCTCTCCGTTGAAGATGAGCACATCCCCTGAAACACCATCGATAAAAGGTTGATTGGCGGATTCTTGGATGTCAATGACGCTCAAGCGTCTGTGTCCGAGGACCAGTTCTCGATCGTCGGACCAAACCCCTGAAGCATCCGGGCCTCTATGCGCCAGCGCGGCATTCATGCGGCCAACTGCTGCAACCGTCTGAACATGCTGCGTGGCATCTAGGACCCCGTAAATGCCCGTGATTCCGCACATCCTTAATTTCCTTGCTCACTTTGCTGGCCCGCTACGATCCCGTCCCATCCTTGAGCGGTCAACGGTGTATGCATTCCGTTCCGGGTAATCAACGTCTGCTCTTTGGCGTCTTCCGTCATGTGGCCAATAATCGTCAACTTCGGATGGTTGTGGACTTTGTCGTAATCAGATTGGTCGATGGTGAAAAGCAGTTCATAATCCTCCCCGCCACTCAACACACAGAGGGTGGGGTCCAAATTAAAAACCCGTGCCGTTTCGTACGTGTGCTCTTCAATTGGCAGCTTCTCTTCGAACACCTTGACACCACATCGAGATGCCGTGCACAGGTGCAAAACTTCCGAAGCAAGCCCGTCAGAGATGTCGATCATGCTCGTGGGTTTTAACCCCAAATCTGCCATTTCCTTGATTACATCTACCCTCGCCTCCGGCTTCAGTTGCCGTTCAAGCAAGCCTGTATGATCAGATAAATCCGGTTGCGCCGTCGGTGCCGCTTTGAAAACCTCCTTCTCTCTCTCCAGCACCTGCAATCCCATGTAGGCGCTTCCCAATTCTCCTGACACCACCAATAAATCGTTTGTTTTGGCGCCAGAGCGAGACACCACTGATTCAGAATCAACCAATCCCAGCGCGGTAACACTGATTACCAAACCAGCTTTTGACGAGGTCGTGTCTCCACCTATGAGATCAACGCCATATACTTCGCAAGCCTTGTGAATCCCACTGTACAGCTCATCCGCCGCTTCAACAGAAAAGCGGCTGCTCAAAGCAATCGACACGGTAATCTGAGTCGGCAACGCATTCATAGCGCAGATGTCAGATAGATTGACGGTCACCGCCTTGTATCCCAAATGTTTCAATGGCATGTAAGCCAAATCGAAGTGAATCCCTTCGCACAGCATGTCTGTCGAGACAACCACCTTACGGTCCCCAGCGTCTAGCACTGCCGCATCATCTCCCACCCCCAAAAGGGTGGATAATTGTTGGTGCTTGATGTCCTTCGTCAAACGGCGAATCAAACCAAACTCTCCCAACTGCTCAATTTCGGTGCGTTCCATTTTTCAAAGGTATCGAATCCCTTGAACAACTCTTCCGAACTTTCGTCTCAGGCTAAAAGCTCAGTTAGCAGAAGGGGGTGCCTCAGAAACCAAGGTCACATTGCCAGAAAAGTGCAACGCCAGACCTGCGAATGGGTGGTTAAAGTCAACCACTACGGTATTCAATCGCCCCTCTACAACCACACCGATAACTTCATCGCCGTCTTCCGTTTCCATTGGTACGACTTCTCCTACTTCGAACACGCTTTCATCCAATTCTCCATCCACCAAGAAAGCAGCCTTTGGAACCTCCACGAAAGCATCTTCCTCTTCAGGGCCATACGCGTCTTCCATCGAAAGTTGAAATTCAAAAGAATCTCCCGCCTTTTTTCCCTTCAAAGCAGCCTCAAATGCAGGAAGAACTTCATCGTCCCCTGTCATAAATCCAAACGGATCATCCGCAGGACAGACTTCCAATTCTTCTCCTTCCGGTCCGTCCTCACGGAGGACGTAGGTGATTTCGACGTACAAGCCGTCAGAGATATGCATTTCGTTCATGCCGCGAAAGTAGGTCCTTGAACTAAATTGCCACCATGCCATATGCCATTCCTTCCCCTAAAACGTTTTTTTTATTGATTTTGGGAGCCCTCCTTGGAGCAACATCCATTGGTCAAGCTCAAGATTCAGAGCAACGAACCTTCAGAACTCCTCGGGTTTTTCAGCCGGTTCCTTGCCATCATTACCGCCATGCGAATGCGCCACGGCTATCTGAAACTCCTCCCGCTCCACGCTGGATGATGAATTACGACATGGCTGAGTCCATTGCCCGAAGCGACTCGTTTGACCTTGCGACATACACCCTGGATCTTGATGTCACAGAATACAATCTCCACCAGCTCAGCGGTCGGGCGACCATCGCTTTCGAAGTGTTGAATAGCGATGCGACGAATCTGTGGTTTGACCTTGTGGAACTCACCGTCGATAGCGTTCACCTTGACGGAACTTCGATTGGTTTCGATCAAGGGGAAACCGAGCTACACATTGAGCTCCCGGAAGGTGGTTGGGTCGTCAACACCAATCATTCCTTGGAGGTATGGTACGGTGGGTTGCCATACCAGGATCCATACTGGGGTGGCTTTTATTTTGCTAGCGACTACATCTATAACCTCGGCATCGGCTTAACGACCATTCCTCCCAACTTTGGGAAAGTCTGGTATCCTTGCTTTGATAATTTTGTGGAGCGTGCAACATACACCTACCACGTCACCAGTGCTGGCGGAAGAAAAGCACATTGCCAAGGGACTTTTCTCGAGGAAACCTTGCTCGATGGAGACACGCTGGTGCGATCGTTCAACCTCGCGCATCCCATCACCACTCACCAATCTGCCATTGCCGTGGGCCCCTACGTCGATTCCAATTATGTGCATTCTGGAAATTTTGGGGATATCCCTGTCCGACTGACGGGAAAGGCAGAACACATCAACGGCATGGTCAATAAGTTTGGAGAATTGGGATACGCCATCGACGCTTTGGAGCATTGGTGGGGGCCTTATGCTTGGGAACGCGTCGGATATGTCCTTACCACTGATGGAGCCCTTGAAATTCCCACCAACGTCGCCTATCCCCAATTCATGGTGGGCGAAGGGGTGGTGGCCAATGGAGATTTGTTTAGCCATGAACTCGGACACCTTTGGTGGGGAGATTTGGTCGCTCCAACAATTCACAATCATATGTGGCTGAAGGAGGGCCCCGCAGAATACAGTTCGCACCTATTCATTGAATGGAAAGATGGTTTTGAGGCATTCATCGATGTGGTCAAAGACAATCAGCTGTTCGTGCTCGAAGAAGCGCATCTACAAGACAACGGCTTTCATCCGCTGTCCCCCATGCCCGATGAAGAGATTTATGGCCGTCATACGTACTACAAGGGGGCTTCCATACACCACAACCTCCGGGCATATCTCGGCGATGAGCTCTATCGAACAGGCATGCAATCGGTTTTGGCAACCCACATGAATAGCCACATGGATGCCGCCGTTTTTGAGTCCACCATCGAAGAGGTAACCGGCGTCGACATGACTCCCTGGTTTGAGGCGCAGGTACTCCAGCCCGGTTTTTCAACCTGGGTAATCGATTCCATGGCGCCATCCGGCACAGATGCTTCCACGACATTGTATTTGCAGCAAAAACTCCGGGCTTGTGACAACTACCACACTGCGGATCCGCTGGATGTTACGGTCTGGGACGCACAATGGAATCGTTATGAAACAGCGATTTCGGCGAGTGGTCAATATGCGGAAATCACCGTCTCGCACCCTGGGTTTGATGACCCCGCAATGATTGCCCTGAATGCCAACGGTCGATTGAATCAAGGCCGAATGGACTTCACGTACACGATTACGGAACCCGAAGGCATTCAAAATTTGCCCTGGGTAGCGATGCGTGTTGGATGCGACGAAATTCAAGAAGGTGATTCTGCCTTGGTGCGTGTAGAACACCATTGGGCGGCTCCAGACACTGGGCCTCTTGAGGCATATGTGGATGAATTGAGCGATACCCATTTCTGGATTGTGGACGGATTGTGGCCCGATGGATTGCTCTTGGATGCGCGGCTCCAGTATTATGGGAACAATTCTGAGCAGCTGGACTTTGGTCTTTATGGCGGTTCCGAAGCCAATGGATTTCTCGCTTGGCGTCCTGATGCTAGCGAGCCTTGGCAAGAATGCGAGAATTACGAATGGCAGCCCGGTTCGTTAACGAATGGATCTGGCTTATTTCGGGTGTTCGATTTGCGCAAGGGACAGTATGCCTTTGCCAAGGGGGATGTGTCCTCAGAAGTTGATGTCAATCCCGGTGAGGAAGCCTCTTTCTCGCTGTGGCCCAATCCGGCACAAAGCAAGCTGCAACTCCGTTGGGAAAACCGCATTTCATTCTTCCGAATCTCGGATTCTTCCGGGAAAATGGTGCTGAGAAAACAGGTGTCTGCCCATGTCAACGAGCTCGCTGTGGATGTGTCTGAATGGCCGAGTGGGGTCTACCACGTCACGTCCTCCGGAGGAGCCCTCGGGTCGTTTATCAAGAATTGACCCGGCGCCGTTGGATAATTCCTCGGCCCGCTAACCAAGCGTGCATACCACTTGGTGTGAACCGGACCGTGAAAAAACTGGAGTCTGCCTCGGTGTGCCAGGTTTGACCGGCATCGGTTGATTGGCTGATTCCTGGAGTCCCGACCGCCCAGATGCCTTGGCAATTGGAGCCTGGGAGGTATCGAATGCAGGAACGGTACCCCGGACCTTCATTCGGTGAGAACAACGACCATGAGCGACCGCCATCTGATGAAGTCACTTTGTTGGCGGTATTGTCTTCCATCGCCTCCCAGTTTCCTCCCCATCCCACTCCTCGATTCGCATCGCACATCGCTATGCTGAACATCCCGGTCATTGTTCCCCCTTGTACAATTGGCGTAGGGTAGACGTCCCAAGATTGGCCGCGATCTGATGAGTGAAAAATGCGCGACGCTTTCCCACCTGTTGCAATCCATACCTGATCTCCCGCTAGAGCAATATTCCCATTTGAAGCAGCAAAGGCCGCTTCTCCTGGGATGCTTGGCGGAAGCTCATCACATCTCTTCTTCACCCAAGTCAATCCGCCATCCCGAGTCATCAAAATACTCAAGCAACCATCGATGGCATCGCCCATCGCGATTCCCTCTTCGTCATCCCAAAAGGCCATGCTGTCGTAAAACACATCTTCGTGATGCTCTGTGTATACGGAGTCCCAGTGCGCGCCGTAATCGGTAGACCGAAATAAAACGGCTGGAGAGGCAATGGTCAAAGCATGTGCAGCACGTGACGTAACGGCCAATGAACGAAACGCTGGTGCTGTTCCATCGGTCAGCCTCAGAGAATCATGTTGCCACGATTTTCCTCCATCCCGTGTCACTCCGATGCGGCCGTTGGAGCCCGCATACCAAACTTCTGATTCACTCACCACCTCTAGAGCACGGATGCTCGATGGCACCTCCCAGGTGATTTTTAGCTCCTCCAATTCAGTTGGACCTGAGCAAGCTGCCAATAGACAGCAAGTCATCAATAAGCCCCTCATGGGGTGGGGGCTTCAGCGGGCAAAGGATGCAGCGAAAGTGAGCGAACAACAGCTTCCACTTCCCTCATGTATTCCCTTTTTTCAAAAAACGGCGCGTAGACATAGCCCTCAACCGTGACCAACATGCCTGATTTTTCATCATACGTGGTCAAACTGTAGAATGGGCCACCCATGTAACCGTTTTGCATTTTCCATAAACCACGCAATTCCGAAGAGAATTCACCATCAAAAACCACCTCCTCATACGATGGTACATAACGCAATTCCGTCGTCATGTAGGCTCCGGGATTCGGCCCCGGAACGTAATTCCTCAGCATCTTGTTTCGTTTTGAAATCCGAGCTTGCATGGAGAACAAGGAGTCATGTGTGTATGGTTCTCTGTAAATAAAGAACCCTTCCTGAACGTCGTGGTTATCACCCCCCTTCATGCGGGTCAATTGGCGATCGATCCAAACAAACTCATCCATCTTCTTCGCCATTCTCGCATCACGAGGAACGGTGATTTCCAACCCCCAATGTTCCGCCAATTCTGCCCGCAAAACCTCATTTTCATCCAATTCAATCAAGGCGGCAAACCGATCCACCTCTTCCCTTTGCAATACGCTGAGCATATCTCCTGCCTTCGCCGTCAGCTCAAGCGCTAAATCACCTGCATGGCGTGCTTTTCCCTCCATGTATATCTGATGGCGGGAGTATTTCTCTCGGTAAATCCCGAGATGGGCTTCTTGGGTGTCAACGCGATCCGCGATCTCCAAGTCCAAAATATTGCGATGAGGTTTCCAAAATCGGTCGAATTGATCCCGAGTCAAATGCACTAAATCAAACCACGGCTCAAATTGTGGTAACACCGGATATGCTTGGCCAAAAATGGAGCGGAGAGTGTCTCCCACAGGTCCTTTCCATGTGACTTGATCGCAAACTACCACCAACTCACCAGCCGCGCCGACTTTTCTTGGAAGCGCATATCGTGCCTCTTCCTGACTTCCGCAGCCCACCAGTAAAAGCAAGCAAAATGCCGCAAACCAACCGTTATAACTTGCTTGGATCTGCATGAATTCGAAGTTTTTGTCCCACCCGAATAACGGTCCCTTTCAAGCCATTCCATTCCCTGAGTTGCCTCACGCTTACTCCATAACGATCGGCGATTGTGCCCAAGACATCGCCCCCTTTCACCCGATAGGATATCGGTTCCGGAACAAAAACGATTTTCGGCGTCAACGCAGGTTTGTGCAGAATCATGCTGTCCTGAAAAGCCAAAAACGTCGGAATGTCTTGCAGAGGAAGAACCAATGGCCATTGCTCAGGAGGGCCGGGGATAATCTTCATGCGGTACATGGGATTCAACGCCGCGATCTCTTCCTCACTCTTATTCAAATGCGCCGCAATTTGATCAAACCGCAAAATCGTTCGCACACCAATGGTGTCCAATGAAGTGTATGGCATTTGCAGCCGCGCAGGGAAAATATTGTGCTCTGCATGAAACTCCATCAGGTAGACAACGGCCATAAAAGCCGGCACATAGTTTCGGGTTTCTCTTGGGAGAAAATGGCGGATTTCCCAATAACTCCTCTTTCCACCACTTCTCCGAATGGCCTTGTTCACATTCCCTGGTCCTGCGTTATATGCAGCCAATGCCAAATACCAGTCCCCGTAATTGTTGTATAGCTTTTGCAAGAACTGACAAGCTGCTTCTGTGCTTTTGACGGGGTCTCTACGCTCGTCTATGTACGAGTCAATTCGCAGGCCTTGGGCTCGTGCAGTTGTATACATGAATTGCCAAAGACCGCTGGCACCCGCATGAGACCGGGCATTGGGGTTCAAGGCACTTTCCACCACAGCCAAATACTTCAACTCTAGCGGCATGTCATACCGATCCAACATTTCCTCAAATAGCGGAAAATAAAGGGAAGATCTTCCGAGCATCCGTCCCAAATGAATGGGCCTCTTACTCGCGTAAAAGGCTATGCGCGAATGCATGATTGGATTCCAGGCCAAATCAAGCGGAGAGGCCGCGTCCAAAACCTCCAATCGAAGTTTTAATTGGGCTGAGTCGAGGGGCGGATATTGATTTAGATCAAATTCCCGAATGTTCCAAAGGGCTGTATCAGCACTCATGCAAGCATGGGCCTCACACCAGTTGATCCAATTCGTTTCCCAATCCGTTAAGGCCGTATTAAGGCGCAGCGAATCTTGCGCGCTAGCAACTCCCAAAACAGCCACAAAAAGGCCCAACAGACCTCCATTAGAGAGCCAACAATTCACGCTTTCGAATCGTCGTCTTCTTTTTCCTTCTTCTCCGATTTTGTGGCGTCCTTGAACTCTTTCACGCCGCTGCCGAGCCCACGCATCAGTTCCGGGATTTTCTTTCCCCCAAAGAGCAAGAGAACAACCAGCGCGATAAGAACAATTTGCCAAGGACCTGGAGTCATGATTCGATGTTTTGTGCGAAGTTCCTAATTAATGTTCAATATCTGAAAGATCCGTCAACTTTTAGGTCAATCGTCGGTTTGGGTCCAGCGGAATGTTGTCAATTAAACGAACCCCCCCTACTTCCGCAGCAATCAAAACGTAGGGAATTCCGTGGTCTCCCGAGCGACAGGTTTCAAATGATTTTCCATCGATGACATCGATGTATTCCAATTTCACCCCCTCCTGAAATTCAAGTTCAGTTTTGGCCTGATTCAAAGCCTGATCAATGCTAAGCCGATCCAGAACGGCACGTTGAATCTGTTTAATCGAACGTGGAATAGCCAGGGCCTGAGCACGATCCCTACCACCTAAACGCGCATTCCTACTGCTCAACGCCAATCCATCCACGTCCCGAATTAAAGGACATGCGATGACCTGCAAGTCCGTGAATTCATTCTCCGTCAACTTTCTGACCACGGCCAGTTGTTGCAGATCCTTTTCGCCAAAGAAGGCCATTTCAGGTTTCACCGCGGCAAAAAGTCGACGCACAACCGCTACCACGCCATCAAAATGACCCGGGCGTGCACCCCCTTCGAATTCATTCGTCAACAAACCATAATCGACTCGATCCACCCGAGGCTCGCCTTGATATAAATCTTCCACAGCAGGCATAAAAACAACATCCACGCCGCATGATTCTGCCAAGGCCAAGTCCGCTTCATGTGAGCTCGGATAATTATCAAAATCAGCTGAGTCATTGAATTGGGTCGGGTTGATAAATATGCTCAGAACGACACGATCGCATCGCTTCTTGGCTTCGCGCATAAGTGAAGCGTGCCCTTCGTGCAGTGCCCCCATGGTAGGAATAAGGCCAATGCGAATCCCGTTGCCCCGGAACCCGTCCAACTTCACATTCAGTTCTTTCGAGGCTAAAATAAGTTCCATCAATTCCGCTTCAATCCTTAATTTACCAAGGGTTTTCCTTGATTTAGAGCTCAAAAATGCGTATATTTGTGATAGCCTCAACGTCTCACTTCCAACTGGCCATTATGAGTAAAGCAAGGATCCTCTATATATCTCAACACATCGTTCCCTTTCTCCCGGCCACCCAAATGAGCTCAGTGAGTCGGAATTTACCGCAAGGAGCGCATGAGAAAGGGAGGGAAATCCGGGTGTTTACCCCTCGGTTTGGCAAAATCAACGAGCGTCGTCATCAATTGCATGAAGTTATCCGGTTATCTGGGATGAACTTGTTGGTTGACGATACTGATCATCCATTGGTGATCAAGGTGGCTTCTATCCCGACTGCCCGCATGCAAGTATACTTTATCGACAACGATGAGTACTTCAAACGCAAGGCAGTATTGCATCAAGCCAACGGCAAGATGTTCCAAGACAACGATGAGCGAGCTATTTTCTTCGTTCGCGGGGTTTTGGAGACCGTGAAGAAGCTCGGATGGGCTCCAGACATCATTCATTGCAATGGATGGATGACCAACATTCTTCCTGTTTACCTGAAACAACTTTTTCGTCAGGACCCTTATTTTGCTCAGAGCAAGGTGGTGTGCAGTATTTACGATGAAGGATTTGAAGGGTCTTTGGATTCGCGAATGGCAGAAAAAATGGTCCAGGACGGAATTTCTGCAGAGAGCGTAACGTGCATTCAAAACCCTACTTTCGATGCATTGAACGAGCTTGCGATTCAACACGCTGATGGGTTGATTGTTGGCTCGGAAGACTTAAGTGAAGAGGTCCTCGAAGCCATTAAAAACACGGGGGTTCCGCAGCTCTCATACCACGGAGAGGAGGGGTACGTCGGAGATATAAACAATTATTACGATACTATTCTTGAGGGAAAGGCTGAGACTGTCTCGGAATAACTGAACTTCGCACCATGTTGAAGTTCCCCGCTGGCCTACTCGCGGCAGTCATGGCAAGTATTGGAGGATTCGCCATCCTCAACGGCTGTACCCGACCAGACACTGAAGTTGGCATAGGTTATGCCTCGGCTGACTTGCTCGGCTTGAATCAAACCGACACCATGACCTTGCGTTGTCGTACTGTCCGAGAGGATAGTTTGCTCACCGATAATATGAGCACAGCGGTTTTAGGTCGGATGTACCATCCATCATTTGGATATCACACCGCTGGCTTTGTCAGCCAATTTCGATTGAATGCCCCCGACATTGATTTCGGCTCCAACCCCGTTGTTGATAGCATTTACGTGTCGTTGCGTTATACAGGAGACACGTACGGCGCTTTAAGCCCACAATACGTTCAAGTATTTGAATTGGAAGATTCCTTGAGCTTGGATTCCGCCTATTACTCAAACCGCCAATTCGCTTATTATCCAGAAGATTTAGCGGATCCCGCGTTCCAGCCCATCCCGCTCAATCCAAGGCAATCTCTTTTTCTCGGAAATGATACGGTACCTCCGGAAGTCCGCGTTTACCTCCATGAAACTTTTGGTCAACGATTGCTTGATGCGGGTATAACAGTCCACGCATCCAACGACTCGTGGACCGATTATTTCAAAGGATTGTATATCGCTGTAGACCCTAACGGTGGAGGAGAAGGGACTGTTGGAATCGATTTAATCAGCGGTCTCTGCAACATGCGGTTGCATTACCACAACGACCTTGATACCCTTTATTACGACTACAGAATTACGAACCTCAGTGCTACAACCAATTTGTTTACCCATGAATGGCAGGGTGAGTTTCAGGCCCTTTCGGAATCCTTTATGGAAGAAGTCAATTCAACCCATCTCGGTGTGTTTTCTGGGGCTGGGCTCAAGACCCGTATCTCATTGCCCCATTTAGCCGCTTGGGACGAAGGTGTGGGGGCCGGCCGTGCAATTCACAAAGCAGAACTCTGGCTCCCTGTGACGGGTGCCCACAATACATCGAGTTATGCCATTCCTGATCAGCTCTTTATCCTCACAGAGAATGCAGAGGGTCAACCTATTGCCACGCCCGATCAAAACTCGATTGGCTTGAACATCAATGGTGCATTTGACGCGGAAGAGCAGGCCTACCGATTCAATATTTCGCAAACCATGCAGCGGATGCTCAACGGAGAGCTGGAAAGCGATTTTCTCCATGTGGTTTCTTCACGAGCTGGGATTTCACTTCAAGGGGTTGTAATGGAGGGGCCGGCACCCAATCCAACGGATACCACTGACCTAGCACCGCACGCTCGTTTGGTTGTAACCTGGAGTGATTGATTTGCTATTTTTGATTCAATCTAAAGGCTATGTGTGGAATCGTTGGTTATATCGGAGACAAAGAGGCCTTCCCTATCCTCATCAAGGGACTGCAACGGTTAGAATACCGCGGTTACGATAGCGCTGGTGTCGCAATTTTAAATTCCGATGGCTCTCTCGGTATTGGGAAAAAGAAGGGCAAGGTGGCGGATCTCTTGGATTATATCGGCAAGGATCATGGTATGACAGGGAGTGCGGGCATTGGGCATACCCGCTGGGCCACCCATGGGCCACCGAATGATATCAATGCGCACCCACACCAAGCACGCCTTGGAGAGCTCGCGATGATTCACAATGGAATCATTGAGAATTATCAATCTATCCGGAAGACCCTCGAGTCCAACGGCCATGAATTTTTGAGCGACACCGATACAGAGGTTCTGATTCACCTCATCGAAGAGGTCCAAAAACGTTCAAAATTAACGACCTGTGAAGCCGTTCAAGTTGCGCTGCGGGAAGTAGAGGGTGCGTATGCCATTGTCGTGATTGATCAAAAGGATCCCAAC
>Ga0233427_10004032_pt1 | contig 12453 bp, 12 predicted proteins | sample SI_118_April2016_5_FD_179885 | JGI IMG/M metagenome (GOLD analysis project Ga0233427, IMG submission 179885) | Seawater microbial communities from Saanich Inlet, British Columbia, Canada - SI_118_April2016_100_MG | ecosystem: Environmental > Aquatic > Marine > Inlet | place: Canada: British...
TCGACTTTGGCGACCGGAGCGAAACTTTCGATGAGGGAGTTGTTCGCCAGCTGGCGCAGGCCTGCGTTGTCGAGCGATGCCAAGTTCCATGCATGCTCGTACTCCGCCAGGAGGTTCGTGGCCATCAGCGGCGGGTCGTCGGATCCGAGCGTGACGGTGATTCCTGCGTCAAGCATTGCAGCCAGCGGATGGTCGGCGATCGACTGGACGGCGCCGAGCGCCACATTGCTACCGGGGCACACATCGCAGGCAATGCCCTGATCTACGAGCATTCTCACGACCTCTGGGTCCTGCATTGCCCCGATGCCGTGCTGGATGCGTTCGGCCCCGAAGTTCTCGATCGCATGGCGGACCTCCCATGCCGGGCCATGCTCGCCGGCGTGGCTCACCGCCCGCAGACCCGAAGCGCGCGCCCGTTCGTAGCACGGGCCGTAGTCGTCAACGAGCCATGTATCGGATGGTCCACCCATGCCGATCGCGACGACTCGGTCGTCGGGACTCGCCAGCACGGAGTCGAGGGCACGGTGCGCTGCGTCGGCGCCGAGATGTGGCGAGAGGTCGGGGATCAGCAGACACGAGATACCGAAGGCAGCCGCCGCGTCGTCGCAGCCGGCGTTGATTCCGGACAGGATCGAGGGCCAGTCCGCTCCTTGTTCGACAATGTGGTAGCTCGACGACACGTGAAATTCCACATGAACGGCGCCCTGATCGTGAGCGCTGGCAAGATAGTCGTAGGCGATTCGACGGAAGTCCTCGGGATCGCGCAGAAGCCGACAGATGAAGAAATACCGCTCGAGGAATCCCGGAAAGCTCTCGGTACGAAGCCAGTCGACAATGCCGGGTTCGTCGTGCGCCGGGGGAACAACGCCATGCTTCTCGGCGAGCGCCAGCAGAGTAGCGGGGCCGACAGATCCTTCCAGATGAACGTGCAGCTCAGCCTTCGGCAAACGTCGAGCAAAGGCAGCAGGGAAGGGGGCGGTTTCGGACATGGAGCGGCACGCTACCCGCCGGGAAACAACCGCCCTCTACGATATGACGATGCCGATCAAACGTCGCCGTCGAATTGCCGTTCTCATCACGGTCCTAGCCTCACTCGGAATCGGGTTAGTCGCCGCCCTCGCAGCAGCAATTGGTGACACCGAACGGATCTCCAGCTACTGGATCAGCGGCACTCTCACCGAAGACGGCCTCCTCGTCACTGAGGTCATCGACTACGACTTCGGCGACGTGATCCCGAGGCACGGCATCTACCGCGATATCCCTGACGCGCTCGCCCAGTCGGTTGGCGTCAGCTCTCCAACTGCTCCCGACGGGGCCCGCGTGTCGGAGGGGTATTTAGACATCTCGATCAGGATCGGCGACCCAGACCGCACAATCACCGGCCGTCATCGCTACCAAATCAACTATGTGCTCCCGCTGCAAGCCGTTGTCCAGGGCGATTTCTTTGCATGGGATGCGATCGGCACCGACTGGACCGTGCCCATGCAAAAGATCACGGTCGCGCTTGTTCTCCCCAACGAACTGACTTCACCAGGTTGTGTCACCGGAACAGCGTGGGACGAATCAAGCTGCACGCTCATCCGCGAAGGGGCCGCCCGCTCCGTGGTGTTCGTCAACTCGCTTAGTACAGGCCAAGGGCTCACCATTTCCGGAGCGCTGGGTGATGAAGCCATTGTGGATGCCAGCCCGATCCCCCCTTCAGGACCAGCCGTCGATCCCGGAAGCGGCATCTTCTTACCCGCATTGATCGCCGCGCTGCTGGCATTCGCGGGGTCTTTGCTCGCGGCGATAGCAGTCCGACGAGCGGGACGCGAACGTGTCTGGTCAGGGGGAGCCGCCGACGCCGCGTTCGGAGAGATCGAGGACGGCCTGTCCTCAGAACGCGCCGACCAGTCCGACCTCGCTGCGCTCGCCACAATCGAATTCGAGCCCCCTCGCGATATGAGCGCCGTTGAAGGCGGCCTACTGCTCGAGGAGCGGATTCTGGACCAACACATGTCGGCATGGCTCCTCGAGTCCGCAATCCGAGACGAGATCCAGATCGAGGGTGACGACGAGCCGATACTTCGACGTGGCACTGCTCCCCCGCACCCGAGCGTGCACCCGATCTTGGACGCGATGTTCAACGGCCGCTCCTCGATTTCGCTCGACTCCTATGACAGCGCGTTCCACACAGGATGGGATCGGCTCAACGGCGAACTCAGCGATTGGCTCAACGGGTCGGCCCACTGGGACGAATCAGGTCGTCGGCGCCGTACCTGGGTCCGGGTGCTCTCCGTCCTCGGCGCGGTCGTTGGCCTCCTCGTGCTCGTCATCGGCGCTGTGATGGCAGCCCGTTCAGATGGGCCGGGCTTGGTTGTGCTCATTGTCGGCAGCGCCATCATCGGTGGTGCGATCGGGGCAATCGTGAACTCCTTCGAACTCCTGATCCGAACCGAGATCGGCTCCGCTCTCTGGTTGCGAATCGAGTCGTTCCGACGATTCTTGGCGGCATCAGAAGCCGAGCACGTCGACGATGCAGCCGAGCGAGGCGTATTGCGTCACTACTCGGCCTGGGCCGTTTCGCTCGGCGAGTCCAAAGCGTGGTTCAGCGCCGTCGATGCGGCAGCGAGCCGAAACTCTGACATGGCCCATATGTACCGAAGCGATCTCGCCTTCATGGCTGCCGGCTCCCACCTCTCGTCCGCCGCGACAGCGGCAGCCAACGCGCCCAGTTCCTCCGGTGGTGGCGGCTTCAGCGGTGGCGCTGGTGGAGGGGGCGGAGGTGGAGGCGGAGGCTCCTGGTGAGTGTCGCTCAGAGTCTGCCATCGGGGCAACGTGTCGCCCCAGGGCACTGATCGAATACTTAGCGAACGAGGAAGACCACGATGTTGGTCATGTCGTTCGGTTCGGTCGGATCGGAACTCGTCATGCCAACATAGGTGTCAGCGGCGAGTGCGAGCGACTCGGTGAGGTCAGCCTCGATGAACGACTGGTCATGCGACTCGGCCCACGTCGCATAAATTCCCGAGTGTCGCCCGAGCGATTCCAGCCCATACTTATCTTCAAGGCCAGGAGGCTCATCGACATCATCACGTTCGATCAGGGCGCGACGAGTTGATAGTCCGCAACCGTGCACCCCACGGCAAAGATCGGAACGGGTTCGAAGAAGCGGACCGTGCCGGTTGCCCCCTTCGCCGCCGCGCTCACCGCGACGAACGTACGAATCTCAAAGCCACCCTGGCCGGCCTCGGCGTAGACCGTCAGATCGTCGTAGTCGAGAAGAGCGTCCTTGTCGTTGCGGCACCATCGATCAAGGAAGTCACGATCCCATTCTTCGTTGATCTTTCCGGAGTCGGGGGTAGCCGGCCAGTGAGAGATGCCGCCTGTGCCAACGAGTGCGATGCGCTCGGGAACTGAGTCCGCGGCACGTCGGATCGCTTCGCCAAACGCCCACGCCCGATTGAGTGGCGCGAGCGGAGGACCCTGACAATTGATGTTTACCGGGATGACGGGCAGATCCCACTTGGGTGTGAGAAAGCTCAGCGGAACCGCAATGCCATGGTCGAACAACCACTCTTCGGCGTAGGCAACGTCGACACTATTCATCATCTCGGTGATGAGACGATGGGAGAGATTCCGATTGCCAGGCGCTCGGAACTTTTCGATCTTCAGCCAGTCTGAGTCTTCGATCGGGCCGTCGTAGAAGTCGGCCATACCAACCGCGAACGACGGCATGTTGTTCATGAAGAAGTTGGCAAAGTGCTCCGCGGCCATAACCATGATGGCATCGGGCTTGGTGGCTTCGATGTCGATTCGCATCTGATCGAAGGCGGCATGAACGGCGTCGCGCTGTGCCGGATCGGCCAGATGAGCGCGGCCGGTGATACCCGGGGCGTGGCTGCAGACACCGGCGTAGACGAGCGGCATCAGTTGTCTTCCTTTTCCATCAGACGCGCCGTGTTCACGCCTGTTCCTTCGTAACCGGTGATGGCGTAGACGCCTTCACGTACCGGTCCATGGGCTTCGATGCCGTCGCGCATGCGCTGAAGATAGTCGGCCCATTCGATCTGGTGGAAGGCGGCAAAGTGCATGAGAATCTGGCCATTGACACCGAGGTGGAAGAGCTTCCCGATGTTGGGTTCGGTTAGAGCGGCGACCTCTTCGTCGGTGAGTTCGAATGGGGCAAGCGCAGCCTGCCGGTCGTTTCGATATTGCTCCTGGATGCTTGGTTGGCGATTGATCTCGAAGAGGAATTTTTGCACATAGTACAAACTCATCTCAGCCACCCAGCTTTGGGATCGTGTGGGTATCGAGAGCGATGGCGATGTTTTTGGTCTCCATGTAGAAGTCGAAGCTCCAGTCACCACCGTCACGACCAATGCCGCTCGTTTTCGTGCCGCCAAACGGTGTCGGTAGATGACGGACATTCTGACTGTTGACCCAAACCATGCCTACCTCGAGCGCGTGTGAGACCCGGTGGGCACGAGCTATATCTCTGGTCCAGAGGTAGCCGGCGAGGCCATAGTCGACATCGTTGGCAATCGTGACGGCATCGGCCTCGTCAGCAAACGGGATCGCCGTCAGGATTGGACCGAAGATTTCCTCCTGGGCGATACGCATGTTGTTGCGAGCATTGGTGAACAGCACGGGGGCGACCCAGCACCCATCCTCAGGAGCATCGTCCCAACCCGTGCCGTGCACAACGGTTGCGCCGTCTGCGTGAGCGATGTCGAGGTAGGCCGTGACCTTGTCGTGATGGCGAGGGTGGATGAGCGGGCCGATCACCGAGCTCGGGTTGAGCGGGTGACCGACCGGGATGTTCTTCATCTTCTCGGCCAGCTGGGAAGTAAAATCGTCATAGATCGTCTCGTGCACAAGGAGACGACTGGAACTGGTGCAGCGCTCACCGTTGAGGCTGTAAATCATGAAGATAGCGGCGTCGACCGCCCGCTCCAGATCAGCATCGTCGAATACGATGACAGGATTCTTGCCGCCCAGCTCGAAGTGGACCCGCTTCAGTGTGGGCGCGCCCTGAGCCTGGATCATCGAACCGGTTGACGACTCGCCGACAAATGCAATGGCCTTGATCTTGGGGTGCTCGGTGAGTGCCTTGCCGGCGCTCTCCCCCATTCCGTGAACGGTGTTGAGAACACCTGCCGGGATACCGGCCTCCACCGCGATCTCCGCGAGTAGATGAGCCGTGTAGGGGCTCCACTCCGCCGGTTTGTGGACCACGGTGCAACCGGCCGCAAGGGCGGGGGCAATCTTCCATGTACTGAGCATGAACGGCGTGTTCCACGGCGTGATCACGCCGACAGGGCCGAGCGGGTGACGAGTGGTGTAGTTGATGTGATCGGCCGACGGCAGTGACAGACCGTCATTGGCATGGGGGGCTTGGTCGGCGAAGAACCGGAAGTTGTCGGCACCGCGGAGTGCGGCTGCGTTCATGAACCGCATTGTTTGACCGGTGTCCATGCACTCGGTCACCGCAATCTCGTGTCGGCGTTCGATAATCAGATCGGCAACATTGTGCAGAATTCGCTTACGTTCGATGCCCGGCAGGTTCGACCAGACCTCAAAGGCCTCATCCGCGGCGTTGGCCGCTCGGGCCACATCGGCGGCGCTGCCGGATGCAACCGTGCCGAGCAGCGAACCATCTATCGGTGACCGGTTCTCAAAGGTGGCGCCCGACTCGCTCGCTACATTCTCACCATTAATGAAGTGCCCTAGGGGTTCGGCCGCGAATCGGGCTAGGTGCTGTTTCGCCGCGGTCGTGTTCTCTTCGAACGTCTGAGTACTCACCATTACTTGGTCGTCTCTGCCCTCAAGCGGGCGGCGACATGATTGCGGTTCACGCGGAGTTGGGCGTCGATCTCTTGAACCTCCATAGACCAGGCGATGACTAGGGGGCTGTTTTCGGTGGCCACTTGTGCTTCGGCGGCGTCGAGAACCATGCCGATGAATGCCGTCTTCTCCTCGGGTTCTCGGCCTGGACCAAGGCGGGCGATGATCGCAACCATGGCGTTGTCGGCATGGCCATCGGCGATCCGATACTGCTCGCGGGCTGCGGCCCGGGTTCGTAATCCGCCTAATGGCCCAATACTCGTGGCCTTGGCGGTTTCGTGGATGGTGTTGACCAGTGCATCCACATCATGATGGTCGGCAACGTTGGTGGAGTATTCGATGATGATGTGTGGCACACGAACTGTTTAACATGTGTAGCATCTCGACGAAACCACTCCTTTCGGAAAGTTCCCTGATGCGCTTGCTGTCCTACTCCGCTCCTTCTGCCTCCGGCACAGTTGGATCGAGCTTTGGCCTGGTGTCCACCGATGGCCGCGGGGTCGTCGATCTGAAAGACCGCCTTGGCGTTTCCGACCTGGGGGCACTGATCGCGGCCGAACGTCTCGGCGATGCTCGGGCATTTGCTACTGAGCCCATCGACCACGCATTGACGGACATCACCTACGAACGACTCCTCCCCAACCCGCCGAAGATCTTCTGTATCGGTGTCAACTACGGTGGCCGCGCCGCGGAGTACGCCGACACATCCGACGCCGGCTATCCATCCGTCTTCCTACGATTCCCTGAATCCTTCACAGGACACCTTCAGCACCTGATCCGCCCACCCGAGAGCGAACAACTCGACTACGAGGGCGAAATCGTCGTCGTAATCGGCAAGCCCGGGCGACGCATACCCATCGAGAACGCCCGGGACCATATTGCCGGCCTCACGCTTGGGAACGAGGGCACAATCCGAGATTGGGTCCGGCATGCCAAGTTCAACGTCACCCAGGGGAAGAACTGGGAGTCCACTGGAGCCTTCGGCCCCTGGCTCGTGCCGATCAACGAGTTCGGCGATCTTGAGCAACTCCAGTTGCAGACCCGCGTCAACGGCCAACTTCGACAGGACGACACGCCGGCCACAATGAAGTACTCCATCGAGTACCAGATTCACTACCTGTCGACATTCGTCACGTTGCGGCCTGGCGACATCATCTTCTCGGGCACACCAACTGGTGCAGGTGCCCGCTTTGACCCACCGATCTGGCTGACCCCTGGTGACGTCGTCGATGTCTCCGTGCCCGAGATCGGCATGCTGCGAAACACTGTCGCCGATGAATTCCCGCAGGGTTCGTCTCACACCGCTCCAGAGACCCGCTGATGGGCCAACCGATCCCTATGCGTCCCTTTACCGAGTCCCTGCCGATGGCTCTGCTCCTGGCCCGGGAAGCGACGATGCAACATTTCCGCCCACTTCTCGCGAAGTCCGAACTGACAGAACAGCAGTGGCGCGTCTTACGCGCACTGGCCTCCCGAGCGGAGGCGTACGAGGTGACGGAACTGGCGGAGCGAACTGCTCTTCTTGCCCCCAGCGTTTCTCGAATCGTCGCCAACCTCGAGGATCGTGGACTGATCGTCCGCACTACTGTGGCCCACGACCAGCGCCGTGCTCGACTCCGACTGACGCGCTCGGGAAGCGCCTTGGTCCGACGGCTCGCCCCCGATTCCGAAGCCATCTACAACGGTATGGAGGAACAATTCGGCGCTGACCGACTGGCGGGACTCATGGCCGAACTCAAAGACTTGGCCGAAACCATCGGACACGAGACGACCAGTAATTGGGAGGCGTCATGAACGCGTCGCTGACCGTTGCACAGATTATATCTGAGGCGGAGATCCTCGATCACGCTGAGCGCACTCGCACGCAGGCCCGCCAGACGACCTCCGTCTATCCCGAGATGACGATGGACGATGCCTACCGCGTGCAGGCTGCCTGGCTCGACCTCAAACTCGCCCGTGGCCAACGGTTGGCCGGCCACAAGATCGGCCTCACCTCTCGGGCGATGCAAGCGGCGATGAAGATCTCCACCCCCGACTCAGGCTTTCTCACCGCGGACATGGTCTTCATGCCAAACACCACGCTGGTAGCCGCCGACTTCACTGATCCCAAAATCGAAATCGAGTTGGCGTTCGTGCTTGCCACCGATCTCGCCGGTACCGATCTCACGGTCGATGACGTGCTCGATGCCACCGAGTACGTCACTCCCGCCGTCGAACTGATCGCCGCACGTACTCCTCGCATCAACAGCGACGGGCGAACCCGCACGGTCATTGACACAATCTCCGACAACGCGGCGGATGCCGGGATCATCTGCGGCGGACGCAGGGTCGCTCCCCGAGAGGTCGATCTGCGATGGATCAGCGCCCTCGGCTATCGCAACGGCACCATCGAGGAAACCGGCGTGGCGGCCGGCGTTCTCGACCACCCGGCCAAGGGCATCGTGTGGCTGGCTCGCCGCTACGCCGAACAAGGACTCACACTGGAGGCTGGTCAAACGATCCTCGCCGGGTCATTCACCCGCCCGATCGACATCCGCCCCGGCGACGAGTTCCTATTCGACTTTGGACCACTCGACTCGTTCACCGTGGCATTCAGCTAGCCGTCGGAGCGCAGAAGGGCCAAGATGCACCCCATGGGGAATAGTTACCACCAAGAGCGAGGCGATGTTCCGCCGCCTCCTGCGGGCTGCCCGGTCCATCGGGACTGGAGTCCGCTCAACGCTGACTATCTCGAAGAGCCCTACGCCATTGCTGAACAGCTCCAAGCCGATCACCCCACCTTCTACAGCGAGAAGCTCGGCTACGTCGTGGTCACCGAAATGGATGAACTCGACCGGATTTTCACCGACCACGAGACCTTCGCTTCGACGAACGTGCAAGATCCCGTCTATCCGCTGTGCCCGGCTGCTCAAGAAGTTCTCGCCGCCCCGGACTTCAACCCGGTGGGGGTCATGTCCAACCGTCCTGAACCCGACCACGGCCGCATCCGGGTCCATACCCGTCAAGGGTTCTCCAACAAGCGAATCAAGACGCTCGAGCCCTATATCCGCCGACGGAGCAACGAGTTGATCGACGCCATGATCAGCGCCGGGTCCCCCACGGAGTTCGTTGACGCCTTCGCGTTTCCACTACCCGGCGAGACCGTATTCCGGTTCATTGGTTTCCCCGAGGGCGACGATGAGCTGCTCAAGAGTTGGTGCAGTGACCGCAAGGCGTTCTCCTGGGGTCAACCGACAGACGAGCAACAGGCCGAACTGGCCGAGCACATGCTGGCGTACTGGCGCTATTGCCGTGACTTCACCGCTGATAAGCGGAAACACCGCGGCGACGATCTCGCCTCTGAACTGATCACGGCGCACGAAGACAATCCTGGCGACATGACCTACCAAGAGGTCGAGTCGATCATCTATGGGCTCTCATTCGCAGGCCACGAGGCGGTCACCGCCTTGATCTGCAACTCCCTGTTGAGCCTGCTGAACCATCGCGACCAGTGGGACGAGGTCTGTGCTGACCCGTCATTGATTCCCAATGCGGTCGAAGAGGTACTGCGGTTCGACTCAAGCCAGATTGCCTGGCGCCGAGTCACGACGAAAGACACCACCGTGGGCGGATTCGACGTCCCCGCCGGGACAGGAATCTTCATGAACTTTGCTTCGGCCCATCGCCAAGACGACATCTGGGACAATCCCGAGGTGTTCGACATCCACCGCCCCAATGCCAACCGCCACATCTCCTTCGGCAAGGGCGTTCATTTCTGCCTGGGTGCGAAATTCGCCAAGTATGAGACGCAGCTGATGCTTGAAGTAGTGAGCCAGCGGCTCCCATCACTGAGGCTGGTCGACCAAGCACTCCAGTACTTCCCCAACATCACCTTTCGGGGCCCCTCGAAGCTCCACATAGCCTGGGACTGATATGCCAAAAGCTGATGCCGCCTTCGTCGACCTTCTTCGCGCCGAGCTCGGGGAAGTAGCGATCGTCACCGGCAGCGATGCCGACGATCAAACCATCGACGCCTACGGCAAACCCACAGCGATCGACTCGGTGATCGTTCGCCCCGCCAACGTCAACGAGGTCTCGTTTACCGTCAAGGCCTGCGCCGATGCAGGCATCGCCATTGTGAGCCAGGGCGGCAACACCGGCTTGTCGAAGGGCACCTATCTCCCCGAGCATCAGCCATCGATCATCTTGTCGCTGGCCCGTCTCAATCAGATCGAGTCGATCGACCCTGAGCGGTGGACGATCACTGCACAGGCTGGCGTCACGATCCAAGCCGTACAGGAAGCCGCAGCCGGGGTCGGGCGCCTGTTCGCCCCGGACTGGGGTGCGCGTGGTTCGGCCTCGGTTGGCGGTGCAGTGGCTACCGATGCCGGTGGCAATAATGTCGTCCGTTACGGCAATATGCGTGACAACGTGATGGGCATCGAAGCCGTGCTCGCTGATGGGTCCATCTGGGACGGGCGTCGGTCGCTTCGCAAGGACTCATCGGGCTACGACCTCAAGCATCTCTTCATCGGTAGCGAGGGCACGCTGGGGGTTGTGACGTCGGCAGTCCTCAAGCTCGTACCCGCCACGCCATACGCGACCTCTACGCTGGCCGCCATCACGGGCCTCGATGCCCTCATGCCACTACTTACGCTGGCCCAAAAACATGGCGCCGGCACGCTCACGGCGTTCGAACTGATCCCCGATGTTGCCATGGCCCGTGTCGACGAACTTTTTGGCCGCGGCAAAGCAATCGATGCCGGCACCGAGTTCTCCGTGCTGGTGAAGCTGGCATCGTCAGAACCCGTGGACGACATGATCGCCTCGTTCCTGTCCGCCGGGGTCGACGCGGGCTACATCGTGGATGCCATTGTGGCCGGAACGCCAGATCAGGAAGCTTCGCTCTGGACGCTGCGTGACGACATCCCTCCGTCGACGACCTACCGGGAAACTCAGCACCACGGCATCAAGCTCGATACCGCGGTACCGATCGATCACATCGAGGAGTTCATTCGACGGATTACGGCGAGCGCAAAAGAGATCGCCCCGATGGCGCTCTGCTACGGATTCGGACACATCGGAGATGGCAACATCCACATGATGATCTTGCCCATCACCGAAGAGACCATCGAACCTTGGCTTGAGGTGAAGCCGGCGATGGAAGCAGCGATCGATGAGACGGTATTCGACCTCGATGGCACACTCTCGGCCGAGCACGGCGTGGGCCTCTTGTTGCGGGATCGGGTTGGACCCCAGAAGCAGGAATTGGAATGGGACATGATGCGTTCGGTACAGCGAGCACTTGATCCCGACAATGTCTTCAATCCTGGCAAGCTCATTCCTGACCCAGCGTCCTGAGCATTCCAGCCGCAAATCGTGTCAAGAAAGCTCGTCATCGTCTCGTCGGAGGTCGACTCGTGAAGATCACTGCCATCAACGTCTATGAGCGAATTTTGTCAATGACGAGCGCCTACAACATGTCGAGTTCGGCTGTTGGCGACGCGAGCAGCACCATTGTTGAGTTGTTGACCGACTCCGAGCACATCGGATATGGCGAGATATGCCCAACCGGACCACTTCCACAACCTGAACACGCCGGGAGTATCAGGGCCGATCTCGAGTTGCTCGCTCCCGTGTTGGTCGGGCTCAACCCGGTGCTAATCGGGCACGTCCTGGCTGCGATGAATTCAGCCATGGACGGAGGCGTCGGCGCCAAGTCAGCGATCGACATCGCTTGCTGGGACCTGCTCGGAAAGGCCACAGGACACCGCGTGTGCGACCTTCTTGGGGGACCATTGATGGACCCCGTATCCACATACCACGTCATTGCCATCGGCACCCCGGATGAATCGGCATCGTCGGCCGAACACCTACAGAACGATGGTCACACAAAGCTGCAGCTCAAGGCTGGAGGCCGCAGGATCGAAGACGACATCGACGCAGCCCGCGCGGTTGCCGCCGTGATCCGGCCTGGCGTTGACCTCTTCGTTGATGCCAATCGGGGCTTTAGTGTCGAGCAGGCAATCCAATTTTCACACGCATGTGCCGGGCTTCGGCTCAACATGGAACAGCCGTGCCACACCTACGAAGAGTGTGCTGCGGCCAAGCCGTCCCTCGTACATCCCCTGCTGCTCGACGAATCGGCCAAGGACCTCGCCACGGTGGCGAAGGCCATCTCGTCAGGCGTTGCCAACGGTTTCGGTATGAAATTGACGCGAGTCGGCGGACTCTCCGGTATGCGAGCAATCCGCGACCTGTGCATCGCAACAAACACGCCCACGAGCTTCGACGACTCCTGGGGTGGCGACATCATCGCATCCGCGTGTGTGCACATCGGGTCGACAATGCCGCCGGCGCTCAGCCGGGGCGCCTGGATCAGCCATCCGCACCACCAGTGCCATTACGACGAGACCAATGGTCCACGCATCGAGGGCGGTCGTGTCGCAATCCCATCCGGGGGACCCGGGCTCGGCCTGGTGATTCCCACCGGATACTTCGGGACGCCCCTCGCGTCTCACAACTGAACGACAACCAGATTCGAGCGTCGAGTCGCCGTCGACGCGCCGCCGGAACCAGCACCACCGATGGGCCATGGCTTCGACGCGTTGCCCTCATTCAGTTCTTCGGTAGTCCGGGAAATCTAAA
>Ga0233427_10004037_pt1 | contig 12437 bp, 11 predicted proteins | sample SI_118_April2016_5_FD_179885 | JGI IMG/M metagenome (GOLD analysis project Ga0233427, IMG submission 179885) | Seawater microbial communities from Saanich Inlet, British Columbia, Canada - SI_118_April2016_100_MG | ecosystem: Environmental > Aquatic > Marine > Inlet | place: Canada: British...
ACATAAATTATATGCTTTCTAAAATTCCTAGAAACAAATTTGCAAAAGTAGAAGAATTAGCTTCTTTAGTTACATGGCTATCAAGTGAAGAAAACTCATTTTCAACAGCAGCTGTATTTGATTTAAGCGGTGGTAGAGCCACTTATTAGTTATGCAAATAGGAATTGACGTAGGTGCAACAAAAATTGAAAGTGTTGTATTAGAAGAAGATGGCAATGAAAAACACAGATCAAGAACGACATGCCCCAAAGATTATTTAACAATTATTAATACAATTAAAGATATTCATCATCAATTAGAGAAAGAATTTCAAAAAGAATTACCAATTGGTGTTTGTCATCCTGGAATTCATTCTCCACAAACTGGTCTAGTTAAAAATGCTCCTAACTGCTATTGGTTAGAAAAAAAACCTTTTCAAGGTGATTTACGTAAAGCACTAGGTAAAGAAGTTTTTTGTGAAAATGATGCAAATTGTTTTGCTTTATCTGAAGCAATTGATGGATCCGGCAAACATTATAAAATTGTTTATGGAATTATTTTAGGTTCAGGAGCTGGAGGAGGACTTGTAATAGATAAACAAATTGTAAGTGGTCCTAATGGAGTGGCTGGTGAATGGGGTCATAATCAAATTCCATATTTTGCAGCTAAAAAAGAAAATTTCGATTCAAATAATGCAAGAGAAGCAGAAATTGAAAGCTTTATTTCTGGTCTTGGTATAGCAAAAAGATTTAACAAAATGTATGGTAAAAATTTAAAAGCGAATGAAATTTTTGAGCTTAATAGAAAACATGATTTGGATGCTGAAAGATTTATAGATGAATTTAAATTAAATTTAGCAATGTCATTATCAGCAATTATAAATATTTTAGATCCTGACGCCTTTGTCTTTGGTGGAGGTGTTTCAAATGAAATAGATTTTTTAAGTGAAATTGAGTCTATGGTTAAAAAATTTGTAATTGGAAAAGAGTATGATGGTGTTTTTTTAAAACCAAAATACGGTGATGCAAGTGGTGTAAGAGGTGCTGCAAGACTAGGTAGACGAACTACTTATTAAAATACAATCAATACTTGAATTAAAAAAATTCTTTTTTGTATATTTTTCTGTAAATAGTTAAATTTTTTTTTAATTATGAATTACCAGTCATTCTACCTATAATTATTTTTAAAAAAAAGTTAATTTAATAAAAAAGAGGAAAGACATGAAAAAAATAATGATCGCTTTAATTACATTAGCGTTTACTTCTACTTCTTCTATTGCAGGACCAAAAATAGAGGTGTTGCACTGGTGGACTTCAGGTGGTGAAGCTGCTGCTCTTAAAGTATTGAAAGATGATTTTGCTGCTAACGGTGGTGAATGGTTAGATATGCCTGTAGCAGGCGGTGGTGGAGATGCTGCTAACGTAGCATTAAAAGCTAGAATAGTTGCAGGAGACCCTCCTTCAGCTTCACAAATCAAAGGTCCGACAATTCAAGAATATGATCAAGAAGGAGTAGTGGCGCCATATAATATTGATGATATAGCATAATCTGAAGGTTGGGATAACTTATTAGATCCTATGATTGCTGCTGTTCATAAATGTCAAAATAATAGCGGTCCTTATTGTGCTGCTCCTGTAAATATTCACAGAATTGATTGGATGTGGGCAAATAAAGTAGTATTCGATGCTAATGGCATTTCTGTTCCTACAACTTGGGATGAATTAAATGCAGCAGCTGACAAACTTCAAGCAGCTGGAATAATTCCTTTTGCTCATGGTGGTCAAGCTTGGCAAGATGCTACAGTATTTGAAGCAGTTGCTATGGGTGTAGGTGGAAACAATTATTACAAAAATTGTTATGTAAAATTGGAAGAAACTTGCCTTAGAAGTGAAACTACTGTCAAAGTATTTGATCAAATGAGAAAACTTAAAGGCTATACTGATGAAGGTAGTCCAGGCAGAGACTGGAATGTTGCAACTGGTATGGTTATAGAAGGAAAAGCTGGTTTTCAAATTATGGGTGATTGGGCTAAGGGAGAATTTACAGCCGCTGGTAAATCACCAGGTTGGGATTATTACTGTGTACCAACTCCATCAAATAATGGATACTTATATAATGTTGATAGTTTTATATTTTATAAAACTAGCGATCCAGACAAACAAGCTGGTCAAAAATTATTGGCTAAACTTATGATGGGTAAAAACTTTCAAAAAGTTTTTAACTTATACAAAGGATCAATACCTGCTCGATTAGATGTACCAATGGATGAATTTGATGATTGTGCAAAAGCATCTAATGCAGATATTAAAACATCAGGTGCAAAAGGTGGATTAGTTCCAAGTTTTGCCCATGGAATGGCTCAAGGAAATACTATGAAAGCTGCTCTACAAGATGTTATTACAGAACATTTTAACTCTGACATGTCTTCAAAAGACGCTGCTAATGCTTTAGCAGACTCAGTGTTGCAAAATATGTAATAATTAAAAAAAATCTAAAAGGCCACTAAGTTAAAGTGGCCTTTTTTTTAATTAAAAATTCAATAAAAAATATGTTTAAGTGGTTAGAAAAGAATTTACCCAAAATAGTACTAGCCCCAGCTGTTGGTTTAATAAGCTGGTTTGTTTATGGTTTTGTACTTTGGACTTTTTACATTTCATTTACAAATTCTAAAATTCTGCCTCGATATGAATTATGGGGTGTGGGTAATTATGGTAAACTCTGGGCCTCACATAAGTGGTTAGTAGCTGTAGAAAATTTATTCATTTTTACAGCACTTTTTTTGATATTTTGTACTGTTATTGGAATTATTCTAGCAATATTTCTAGACCAAAAAATAAGAGCAGAAGGAGTTTTGCGTACTATCTATCTTTATCCAATGGCCCTTTCATTTATTGTAACTGGAACTGCTTGGAAATGGATATTAAATCCAACTTTAGGAATTCAAAAAATGTTTATTGACTGGGGTTTTGAAAGTTTTACTTTTGATTGGCTTGTTGATAGGGAGATGGCGATTTACACAGTCGTTATTGCAGGAGTATGGCAATCAGCAGGTTTTGTTATGGCCTTATTTTTAGCAGGCCTTAGATCTGTTGAAGATGAAATTGTAAAAGCAGCAAAAATAGATGGAGCTGGCTTGTTTACGGTTTATTGGAAGATACTTATTCCAATGATGAGGCCAGTATTTTTTACCAGTTTCGTTATTTTAGTTCATATATCAATTAAAAGTTATGATTTAATTGTTGCTCTTACTCAAGGAGGTCCTGGTATTTCAACGACTATGCCAGCAATGTATATGACACAAACTGCTTTTCATAAAAGTCAAGTTGCTTTATCTGCAACAAGCGCAATTATGATGTTTATGGCAGTATCTGCTGTCATTATACCTTATCTATATTCAGAATTAAGGAGAGAAAATGCAAGTTAAAACTAGCCTAGCTGCTTACACTCAACTTGAGAAAAAATCAAAAATAACAAACTTGTTGTTAAGATGGTTTCTATATTTTGTGCTAGTACTTTTTGCCTCTTATTTTATATTTCCATTATATGTAATGATTGTAACCTCTCTTAAGACAATGGAAGAAATTAGACAAGGTACTCTTCTTACATTACCGAGTGGATTAAATTTTGAATCTTGGGCAGTTGCTTGGGAAGGAAGAGGTTATGGAGCAGGAGATACTTTTCTAAAACCTTATTTTTGGAATTCAATTAAAATGGTGGTACCAGCGGTATTCTTTTCAACTTTTATTGGAGCAATGACAGGATATGTTTTGACTAAATGGCGTTTTAAAGGAGATTCATGGGTTTTTTTATTTTTATTATTTGGTTGTTTTATACCTTTTCAGGCAATTTTACTTCCAATGGCAAGAACGTTAGGGGTTTTAGGTATTTCTAACTCTATCTTGGGTCTTGTAGTAGTACATACAGTTTATGGAATACCTTTTACCACATTATTTTTTAGAAACTATTATGTTTCTGTTCCAACAGAACTGGTAAAGGCAGCTCGAATAGATGGGGCTGGTTTTTTTAAAATATTTTTTAAAATATTACTTCCAATATCTGCACCAATAATTGTTGTCACAGTAATTTGGCAGTTCACACAAATATGGAATGACTTTTTATTCGGATCAACTTTTTCTTTTGGTGAGGCTGCACCTATTCAGGTAGCATTAAACAATATGGTTTTATCAAGTACCAGTGTTAAAGAATACAACGTAGATATGGCTTCTGCAATTATTGCCGGTATCCCAACATTAATTGTTTATGTTTTAGCAGGCAAATATTTTATAAGAGGATTAACATCAGGAGCAGTGAAAGGATAATAATGAAAACGCTTAAAATTGAGGATTTATCAAAAAACTTTGGAACAACAGAGGTTTTAAAAAAAATTAATTTAGAAATTGATGAGGGAAATTTTTTAGTTCTTTTAGGCCCCTCAGGTTGTGGAAAATCAACATTATTGAATATAATAGCTGGTCTTGAGACTATTGATGAGGGAAATGTTTTTATTGATGATTATAATGTAAGTAAAGTTGAGCCAAAAGATAGAAATATTGCAATGGTTTTTCAATCATATGCACTTTACCCATCAATGAATGTAAAAGAGAATATGATTTTTGGACTCAAGCAAGCCAAAACATCAAAAGAAAAAATTGAAGAACAATTAGAAAAAGTATCATCTTTTTTACAAGTTAAAGAGTTGTTAAACAGGAAACCTTCACAATTATCAGGTGGTCAAAGACAACGAGTAGCTATAGGGAGAGCATTAGTAAGGGAACCAAGAATATTTTTATTTGACGAACCTCTGTCTAATTTAGATGCAAAATTAAGAGTTGAAATGAGGCGTGAAATTAAAAAATTACACCAAAAGTTAAAAACAACAGTTGTTTATGTAACTCATGATCAAACCGAAGCAATGAGTTTAGGTACAAAAATAGCAATTATGAATCATGGTGTTATTCAGCAAAATGAATCACCTGAAATTATTTACAATAAACCAAGCAATACTTTTGTGGCTGATTTTATTGGATCTCCTTCAATGAATTTGATTAAGGGAAAATTAAAACAAAGTTCGGATAAAATTTTATTTACTGCTGAAGGAGCAAATTTTGATATCCCAATTAATAGTTATGATTTTAACAATACATCTCAACAAAATAATAAAGAGGTATATTTTGGAATTAGACCAGAACATATTTATTTTAAAAAATCTAACGAAGATGATTTTGAAGTAAATTTAAGAGCTGATTTAAGTGAATACATTGGTCATGAACAAATAATGACTTTTGATTTAGCAAATCAAGAACTTTTAGCAAAATTTCCATCAACAATAAAAATTGAATTAAATAAAGAAACAAAATTATATTTTGATTTAACTCAAGTTTCACTATTTGATGCAAACACACAAGAAAGGTTATAATTTTGAAAGTAAAATATTCAGATTTAAAAAATAAGAGAGTTTTTATTACTGGTGGTGGTTCAGGAATTGGAGCCTCAATTGTCGAACACTTCTGTGAACAAGGAAGTGAAGTTTATTTTGTTGATATCAATATTAAAGAGACAAATAAATTATTAAAAATAATAAAAAAAAAAAGATTTAGGAAGCCAAACTTTATTGAATGTAATTTGTTGGATATCAATAAATTAGAAAAAATAATAAAAAAAATTATATCAACCAAAGGACCTATTCATGCTTTAGTTAATAGTGCAGCTAATGATGATAGACATACGACTGATCAAGTTGACGAAAAATATTGGGAAAATAGAATGGCAATAAATTTGAAACATTATTTTTTTGCGGCAAAAGCAGTCGTTAAAGCAATGAAAAAAATTAAATCAGGATCAATAGTAAATTTAAGCTCTGTTTCATGGATGTTGGGTGAGGGAGATAAAGTAGTTTATGAAACTGCCAAATCTGCAGTAGTAGGTTTAACAAGATCATTTGCTCAAGAATATGGAAAATATAATATTAGAACTAATTCTGTGATTCCTGGTTCAATTGCAACAGAAAGACAGATTAAACACTGGTTAACACCAAAATATAAAAAACTTATCTTAGATAGCCAAGCACTAAAAAGACAATTAAAGCCAAATGATGTTGCCCAACTTGTGATGTTTTTAGCTTCAGAGCAATCATCTGGATGTACAAAACAAAGTTTTGTTGTTGATGGTGGTATAACTTGATTTAAGTGAAAGTAAGTTCTTCAATAATAGAAAACAAAATTCTTAAAATTAAAACTTTAAATATAGGTGCAAGTTTATTTGAAGTTTATCATAAATCTAAAAAAATTAATTTAATATTAAATCTAGGTTCAAAAGAAAACTATAAATTTAAAAACTTTTGTGTAGGGTCTACCTGTGGAAGATATGCTGGTAGAATCGAAAATTCTAAATTTTTTATTGGAAAAGAAAAATTTATTTTAAGTAAAAATGATGGCAAAAATACTTTACATGGTGGAAAAATAGGTTTCGATAGATTGGTATGGAAAAAAATAAATCATACTAAAAACAAAATTGTCTATCAAATTAAATCAAAACATCTTGATGAAGGATTTCCAGGAAATTTAACAGTTAATTGTTCATACCAAATTTTTAAAAATAAATTATTAATTCAGTACACTTATAAATCAGATCAAGCAACACATGTAAATTTAACAAATCATAGTTATTGGAACTTAAATAAAGATAAAGTTAAAAATATCTTTAATCATGATTTAAAAATAAATTCTGATAAATACTTAGAAGTTGATAATTTTTTAATACCAAATGGCAAAATTACAAATGTAAAAAATTCAATTTACGACTTTAAAAAATTTTCAAATATGAAAAACAAAATAGATCTTTTATTAAATGAAAAAAAATTAAAAAAAACAAATCAATCTGGTTTTGATACAACCTATTCAATTATTAAAAATTCAAAAAATTATGTTGCTACATTAAGAAATAAAAAAAATGATATAAAAATAGATTTTTTTTCAAATTTACCAGGTGTTCAATTATATACGGGTCATGGATTAAAATATAAAAAAAAATTAAAACCTTACCAAGGTATCTGTCTAGAAACTCAATATTATCCTGATACTCCAAATAAAAAAAATTTTCCAAGCACTTTAATTAAACCAAATAAACGCTATACATGTTTTACAAAAATTATTGTTAATTAAAATTTTATGAAAAAAAAAATAAACATATCTATTGTTGGCACTGGCTTGATGGGTCTTCAACATATTAAAGCTATTTCAAAATCAAAAAAAGCAAAATTACATTCAATTGTTGATATTAGTAAAAACGCATCTAGCCTATCTAAAAAATTTAAAACTCTTCTTTACTCTAGTGTTGATGAAGTTTTGAAATCAAAAAATTTAGATGCTGTAATTGTTGCAACACCTAATCAGTTACATGAGAAACATACGTTGAGTTTCTTGAAAAAAAAGATACCTGTTTTATTAGAAAAACCAATTTCAGATAATATTAAATCAGCAAAAAAGATTATTAATAGTTCAAAAATGAACAAAACCCCTTTATTGATTGGATATCATCGAAGACACAATGCAATTGTATCAAAAGTAAAAGACATTATTTCATCAGGAAAATTAGGAAAAATTGTATCCGCAAATGTTTTATGCTGGCTTTACAAACATAAAGAATATTACAAAGAAAAATGGAGAATAAGTAAAGGCGGGGGTCCTTTAGGAATTAATCTTGTCCATGACATTGATATGATTTGTTATCTATTAGGTCCAATCCAATATGTTCAAGCTTTTACAACGAATAAAACTAGAAAATTTAAAGTAGAAGATACAGCAACAGTTAGTTTAGTTTTTAAATCTGGTGCATTATGTACTCTTAATATCTCAGACACCATTGTTGCTCCATGGAGTTATGAATTAACTGCAGGTGAAAATCCTGCCTATCCTATAACTAATCAGTCAGCTTATATGATCGGTGGAACTAAAGGATCTTTGCAATTTCCAAATTTAAAAAATTGGTTTTACAAAAAAGAAAGAAGTTGGTGGAAAAAGATATTAGTAAAAGAAGATATTAATAAAAAAGATGATAATACTCTTATTAACCAAATAAACCATTTTGCTGATGTAGTAAGTAAAAAAATTCAACCAAAAGTTAATGGTAATGATGGTTTAGTTTCACTTAAAATTTTTGCAGCAATTACAAAAAGTGCAAAGCTTGGAAAAAAAATTAGACTTTAATCTTATCCTTGTTACCTTCTGTACGAATAAATAATAGTCCAAATATAATAATTCCAATTACACCTATAATTTTATTATAGTCAAAAGGCACACCAAAAATTAGGAAATTTACAATCGTAGACCAAATTAATTGTGAATATTGAAAATTTGTAACAAATGATAAGTTAGACAATTGTATTGCATAAATTATTAATGAATGACTTACAAAGCCTGCTGTACCAAGTAATACTAAATAAAGCCAATAAATATTTTTTTCTAACGGCACCCAATTGAAAGATATAAATATACTAAAAATAATTACTCCTAAAATTGATGTATAAAAAATTGATGCAAAAGGTTCGTTGTCTGTCGATACAACTTTTGTAAAAAATTGATAAAGTGCCCAACAAATAGGTGGCACAATCGGAAAAATTAAGTCAATACTAAATATTTTCATACTTGGTCCTAAAGAGAAGATAATTGAACCAAAGCTTAGAAGCATTAATATTATTCCTTTAAAAGATAAAATATCTTTTAAAAAGTATGCAGATAGTAATGAAACTATTAAGGGTGCAGAAAAGAAAACAACATATATATCTACTAGGTCAAATTTTTGTAAAGAATAAAACATGAATGTTGTGGCAGTCACCATCAATAAGGATCTTATTATTTGAAGTTTGAAATTTTTTTTTAAATTTACTTTTGGTTTAAAAATTAAAAAAAATATAATTAGAGATACTAAGTGAAAAAAAAATCTCCCCCAAATTGCTTGAGTAATTGGCATTACAGTACCAAGGTATTTTGCCGTAGAATCCATACAGACAAACATGAAAAAACCTCCAGCAGCTAATAAAATTACGTTAAATAAAGGGGTTTGTTGAGGCACAATGAAGATCTTTATTACATTACCACGCCTACTTGCCAAGGATTAAATTCCTCGTCACCGTAGCCGTTGATCTCACTTTTTGATTTATTTCCCGATGCTGTGTTTACTATTAGCTCAAATATTTTTTGTCCTACTTCTTCTATTTTTTCTTCACCTTCAGCAATTGTTCCGCAGTTGATGTCCATATCTTCTGACATTTTTTCATACATAGCTGAATTAGTTGAGAGTTTTAAACTTGGAACTGGTTTACATCCAAAACAAGATCCTCTACCTGTTGTAAAGCAAATTACATTTGCTCCTGATGCTACTTGACCTGTTACGGATACAGGATCATAACCTGGAGAATCCATAAAGTTAAAACCTTTGTTTTTTAGAGGCTCTGCATACATTAAGACATCTTGAAGTATAGAGTTACCTCCTTTAGCAACAGCTCCTAAAGATTTTTCTAAAATTGTAGTTAAACCTCCTTTTTTATTTCCAGGCGCAGGATTATTATCCATCGAACTATTATTAATTGAAGTATAATTTTTCCACCATTCAATCCTCTTTATTAATTTATCTGCTGTCTCTTGTGAGTTAGCTCTATTAATCAGTAAGTGTTCAGCTCCATATATTTCAGGTGTTTCAGATAATATTGAGCTCCCTCCTTTTTTAACTAAAAGATCTGCCGCTACACCCAATGCTGGATTTGCTGTAATTCCTGAATATCCATCAGATCCTCCACATTGCAAGGCGAGCGTTAAATGATTTACTGATTGAGATGTTCTTTCAACTTTATTTGCTTCAGCTAACAAATTTTTAATTTGAGATAATACTTTTTCAACAGTCTTTTTCGTTCCACCTTCGTCTTGAATAGTTAAGAAATGAATTCTGTTGTGTTTTTTTAATGACTCATCAAACAAACTTACTTGTGCACACTCACATCCTAAGCCTATTACAAAAACATGTGAAAAGTTTGGATGATTTTTAAATCCATCAATTGTTCTTTGAAAGATTTGCATACCTTCACTTTCTGTATTCATTCCACATCCAGTAGAGTGAGTAATAGGAACTATGCCATCAATATTTGGATAATCTTTTAAAATATTTGAGTATTTTATTCTCTCTACAATCATTTTAGTTACTGTTGCAGAACAATTAACAGTACTTACAATTCCAATGTAATTTCTAGTGGCCACATCACCATTGTCTCTTAAAATACCGTTAAAAAAAGTATCTGCTTTTTCATTAATAATATTCTTTTTATTAGTTACTTTAAAATCTCTTTTAAATTCTCTAAATTCTAGATTATGTGAATGAACATGCTCACCTGGCCTTATATTATCTAAGGCAAAACCAATTATTTGATCATATTTTATTATTGGGTCACCTTTATTTATAGATTTTAAGCAAACTTTATGACCAAATGGAATTGGATCTATTGTGCTGATATCATGTCCTTCTATTTTAGTTTTTTCAGGAATTATAAATTGACTTACCCCAACATTGTCATTCTGGTTTAAAACTATTAGATTATTCACAGATTTATTATATAAATATTATTTTAAACAAGCCATAATAATTTTATTACATTGTTTCTATGAAAAAAAAGAATTTAAGAAGTCAGCAGTGGTTTGATAATCCAAAGGATCCTGAGCAAACTGCAATATATCTAGAGCGATATCTCAATTATGGTTTAACCAGAAAAGAACTTCAGTCAGGTAATCCAATCATTGGTATAGCCCAATCTGGAAGTGATTTAACACCATGCAATAGACATTTTCAGTCTTTAAGTAAAAGAATTAAGGATGGAATAAGAAGAGCAGGTGGTATTCCAATGGAGTTTCCTACCCATCCAATTCAAGAAACAGGAAAAAGACCAACTGCAATGTTAGATAGAAATTTATCTTATCTTTCTTTGGTTGAGGTGCTTTATGGATATCCAATCGATGGAGTAATTTTAACAACAGGTTGCGACAAGACTACTCCAGCAGCTTTAATGGCAGCAGCAACTGTAAATATTCCAGCAATTGTTTTGTCAGGTGGTCCAATGTTAGATGGAGTTTACAAAGGTAAATTATCCGGATCAGGAACTGTTATATGGGAAGCCAGAAGATTATTGTCAAAAGGAAAAATTAATTATGATGAGTTCATGGATATGGTATCAGCTTCAGCTCCAAGTATAGGTCATTGTAACACGATGGGAACAGCTTCTTCAATGAATTCAGTTGCCGAAGCTTTAGGAATGTCTTTAACAGGATGTGCAGTTATACCTGCGCCTTACAGAGAAAGAGAGCAAATTTCTTTTGAAACAGGAAAAAGAATTGTAAGCATGGTTCACGAAGATTTAAAGCCCTCCAAAATTATGACACGCAAAGCATTTGAAAATGCAGTTGTGGTTGCAAGTGCGATAGGTGCATCAAGTAACTGTACAACACATTTAATTGCTATTGCAAAACATATGGGAATTAAATTTGATTTATCGAATTGGCAAAAATTAGGACATTCAATTCCATTGCTTGCCAACTGTCAGCCAGCTGGTGAATATTTGATGGAAAGTTTTTATAGAGCTGGTGGAATTCCTGCTGTTATGAAAGAGTTAATAAAACATAAAAAAATTCATACTAATATAATGACAGTGTCAGGAAAAAATGTTGGTCAAAATTTAAAAAGAAAAATAGATGTTGATAGAAGTGTAATAAAAACTTTTGACGAATGTCTTACTGAAAAAGCAGGATTTTTGGTTATGAAAAGTAATTTCTTCTCTTCTGCAGTTATGAAAACTTCAGTAATAAGTAAAGAGTTTAGAGAAAGATTTTTATCAGATCCTAAAAAACCCAATGTTTTTACAGGTAAGGCTATCGTATTTGAGGGTCCCGAGGATTACCATAAAAGAATAAATAGTAAAAAATTAAAGATTGATGAAGAATCAATATTGATAATCAGAGGATGTGGACCTGTTGGATATCCAGGTGCTGCCGAAGTTGTTAATATGCAACCACCTGATAGGCTTTTAAAACAAGGCATTAATGCGCTACCAACACTCGGAGATGGCAGACAAAGTGGTACTTCTGAAAGTCCATCTATACTTCATGTTTCACCAGAATCTGCTGTAGGTGGTGATTTAGCCATAGTTAGAACTGGAGATAAAATGACAATAGATCTTAACAAAAGAAGAGTAGATTTGTTAATCTCACAATCAGAATTTAAAAAAAGAAGAAAGAAAAAGAAGCTTTTAAAAATTGATAACCAAACACCATGGCAAGAAATTTTTAGAGATACAGTTGGACAATTAGAAGATGGCGCTTGCATTAAATCTAGATCCCTATATTTAGATGTGGCTACTAAAAAAGGTATACCAAGAAATTCACATTAATATGAAACCAAAAATACTAGTTACAAGAAAATTA
>Ga0233427_10004038_pt1 | contig 12437 bp, 12 predicted proteins | sample SI_118_April2016_5_FD_179885 | JGI IMG/M metagenome (GOLD analysis project Ga0233427, IMG submission 179885) | Seawater microbial communities from Saanich Inlet, British Columbia, Canada - SI_118_April2016_100_MG | ecosystem: Environmental > Aquatic > Marine > Inlet | place: Canada: British...
TGGCTGCCACTTTTCAAGAGCACGTTGCAAGCGCTTATCAGAAGCGAGATCAACATTGTTCGGGATTTTAGATTCGTAATCGATTGTTGCCATGATTTATGTTCGGTTATAGTCAAACTGAGGACGACTCGGAGTACCGTAGCATTGTAGCGCGCCAGTTTCACCCACTGCGTTGGGGCGCTGGAAGATCCAGTTTTGCCATGCGGTAAGGCGGCCAAATATTTTTGTTTCTAGCGTTTCTGGCCCCGCATAGCGCAGGTTGGCTTCCATGCCGGTAAGTGCATCTGGGCTATATGATGCGCGCTCTTCAAGGTAGAGACGAATTTCATCTTCCCAGTCAATTTCATCTAGTGATTCGGTTGAAAGACCGAGTGCATCGGCATCTGCAGCCGCAACAACTCCCTGGGCATTCAAGACGGTCTCTGCCAATTCTGGGTCACCCAAGAATCGTGTTTCGAGGCGAGTCAGCCCGTTGCCCATCAAATACGGGCCGCCGTTAGCCATCGATACTCCGAGGTTCACGGTAACGTCAGCATCGTCAAGCACATAAAAACGGTCGGCGCCAAGAGCTAGCTCTAGCCAAGTACCCGCAAAAGCGGTACCTTTGTCGGCAAGAGCGAAGAACGATTTCGCAGTCATATCGTAGCGCTTCAACACGCGCTTGATAAACAACTGAACTTCGTCACAGAACCAATGCTTTTGATTGCCCATCAAAATATGGTCGGCGTCTAGAGCAACTTGAACATCGCCTACTACACGTACGCTTACAACGTTGATGCCTTTCATATTGGCGCGCATTTGCACTAGCGCATCATCGAGTTCGCGGAACATTTTGAACATCCACCACTCGCTACCTTGGGCGAAAATTTCGCCGGCATCATCGGTTCCGGCCGAGGCCGGCAATTCTAATGTCAATTCACCACAGCGCGTTGTTTCGCTGTAAGTGAATTCAACCATAGAATATTTCAGTGAGCCCTCGCTAGCTTGATACTCGATGGTTTTCAATTCTACGCCGGTGCGATCCGACTTGTCATCGACGCTATCAGCAAGCTTACGGGCCATTTCAGCGGTTTTAGCAGCAAACTGTGACAATGGGGCCGTGGCATCGATTAAATTCCATTCGATGGCTTTCTTACCTTTCATACCCTCAGCAAGCGAAGAGAAAACATCCGCACGATCGCGACGCACCATGCGCTTATCAACAACGCGGGTTAATCCACCGGTGCCAGGCAACACCGCAAGCAACGGGACTTCAGGAAGAGAAACTGTGGAGTTCGAATCATCAACGAGTAAGATTTCATCGCAAGCCAAAGCTAATTCGTAACCGCCACCAGCCGTAGCTCCGGCACATGCAGCAAGAGATTTTATTCCTGAGAATTCGGAAGCGTCTTCGAGGTATAAACGAGTTTCATTGGTAAATTTACAGAAATTTACTTTCCAGTTATGGGTACTCGAACGCAACATCGTAATATTAGCCCCGGCACAGAACACTTTTTCGCTAGCGCTATCAAAAATGATACAACGCACTTGCGGGTGCTCGAAGCGAATACGCTGCACGGCGTCGGCCAATTCGATATCGACGCCAAGGTCGTAAGAATTTAGCTTCAGCTCATACCCAGGACGAATGCCGCCATCGGGGTCGACGTCCATCGATAAGCGCGCGATGTCACCATCGACTTTTAGTTGCCAATGCTTGTATGAATCTGGGTGAACTTGGAAGTTCACTGCGGATGAAGAATCTTGCTGTGTATTAGTGGACATATTTTCAAGGTCGTCGGAGGACTGCGCGACACATAGTGAACCATATTTTACTTGACAATGCAAGCCTATGCATTATATTGCGCATATGGCTTTCGACTCCGCCCACCTTCTGAAGCTGCTCGGCAAGCGAGTTCGCCGCCTGCGCATGCAGCAAAACCTATCCCTGCAGAGCCTTTCTCGCGGGGCCTCGCTAAGCAGGCGCTTCCTGGTAGAGATTGAGGCGGGCCGCGCTAACCCTTCTATATCGAAGCTGGCGTCGCTGTCACACTCGCTGGGTATTACACTCAGAAGTTTATGCGATCTACCGGTGCACACCATCCCCTACAACCGCATTTGTTTACTCGGTATTCGCGGCGCCGGGAAATCCACTCTCGGGCCTAAGCTTGCCGCGCAAATAGGTGTTGGCTTTCAAGAGCTCGACAACGCTATCGAAAACAAAGCCGGTATGCCGACGCGCGAGATATTTGAGACTGAAGGGCGCGATGGCTTTTTAAAGCGCGAAGCTGATGCCGTCGAAGATTGGCTGCGCGAGAACGATAGCGGTGTACTTGCTTTGCCAGGGTCTATCGTCAATCACAACTTCGCCTACGAGCGCCTACTAAGCACGTGTACCACCGTTTGGCTGAGCGCTTCAGCTGATGCGCACTTCGAGCGCGTGATTGCCCAGGGTGACACCCGCCCTCTTGAAGGCGGCCATTCGAATGCGATGAAGCACCTTGACGGTTTATTGAAAGACCGCACGGTGGCCTACGAATGCGCCGACTTAACGGTCGATACTTCTACGAAATCAATTGAACACTGCTTACAGCAGATCACTTCGTTTTTGAGTGAGCGCCAGCAGGCAGAAGACTAGTTTTCGTTACTAGCGACAGTGTCGGTCTCAGTACTTGGCGCTGAGGCCGAAGTGTTATCATCGCTGACATCGCCACCGCTCAAAACGAGCAGCAGGGCGAGAATTGCGACAACTGAGCCTATAGCAAGCAAGGCTTCAGTGGGTCTCTCAGATCTTGGATTCACAGCTTTAAGGGGATGGTTAAGGGGGGCGTTGACTTTCAGCCAACATCCAAGTTTACTCCACTTATTGGCCATCGTGGGCAAATATATGCAACTTTCTAGGCTTGATACTAGCTGCGACTGATCAAGGACATGAACTCTGCCCGCGTACGCGGATCGGACCGGAATGAGCCCAACATGCATGAAGTGGTCGTAGAGCTGGCCTGCTTAGCTACACCGCGCATCATCATGCACAAATGGGATGCTTCGGAGACGACAGCAACGCCTTTTGCGCCAAGAGCTTCTTGCACTGCCCGAGCTATTTCAACGGTCATGCGCTCTTGAACCTGGAGGCGGCGGGCGAACATATCAACAATTCGCGGCAATTTACTAAGGCCAATGACCTTGCCATCCGGGATGTAAGCGACATGGACTTTGCCGTAAAAAGGCAACATGTGGTGCTCACACAGAGAATAGAACTCGATATCACGCACTAAGACCATCTCGTCGCAGTCTTCTTCAAATAACGCGCCGTTAACAATTTCGTCAATTTGCTGCTGATGACCACTAACAAGGTATTCGAGGCTTTTTGCAACACGCTCGGGAGTGCGCAACAAACCATCGCGCTGGGGATCTTCGCCTATTGCCACAAGCATATGCTCGACGAGAGTCTTTAATTCTGGAGAAGCCGGGTCGCTCATGATTTTGGTCCAAAGTACTCGCAGCGGAAGTCGCGCGATTCTTGCAGGCAAAGACTAGCTATTTCTACCCCATCAGGCAACTCTGCAGCAATAATAGGCCAAAATGCAATCAGCAGGTTTTCTGATGTTGGCACGATGCCCTGCAAAAAATCGATATCCAGGTTTAAATTCAAATGGTCGACTGCTTGGACTATTTTCGCGTCAACGATGCGCATTAAGGCAGCGTAGTCCATCACCATGCTCGTTTCGGCATCAACCGCCCCTTTGACGGTGGTGGTAAACGCGTAACTATGCCCATGCCCGTTCGGGCTAGCACAAATCCCGTAGACCTCACGGTTTTTCTCGAGAGTCCAATCATCGCGGTACAAACGGTAAGCGGCACAAAATTCGGTTTGGTAGCTGATTTGCATTATTAGATTTTAATTATACCTTACAATCTGCCTATGTCCAAAGCCACTCCCACAGTGTTTTGTGCGCGCTCGATGACTCTCGGCGCAGTATTGATGCTCAGCTGTATTCTTATCGGCAAAGCGATTGTCGCACCCTTGTTTCACGAGTTGAGCACGCCAAGCGAACAGCTAACTCTAGAATTGGTGCAAGATTCCCTGGTACAGCACTCCATTTTTTCTCCATCTAGTTCCGATTTGTTGCTGGCTGGCGCTGCTGGCATGGTCGACAGTCTCGACGACCCCTACGCTGATTTCATCCCGCCAGCAGATATCCGTGATTTCAAAGAAGAATCCACCGGATTATTCGGTGGTATCGGAGTCATGCTCGACAAAGACTGGCGCATTGTTTTCCCCCTACCAAACAGCAATACTGCAAAGCAAGGCATCACCACTGGCGACACGATACTAGAAATTGATGGTAAAAATGTTTCGACCATGGATTCTGCAAATATAACTACCAAATTAAGCGGGAGACCGGGCACCACTGTTGGTCTTAAACTTCGCAAGCTAAATGGCGAGATTGTCGAGCGTCAAGTCAAGCGCCAGCCAGTGCCATCTATTACGGTAAGCGACGAGTCCATCATCGATGCAGAACATGGTATTGCCCACGTGAGTATCAAGTCCTTTGCGTCAAGTACTCCCGAGGAACTCTCTTCTGCTCTGCAGCGCCTCACCGCTTTGGGCATGCAGGCCTTGATCTTAGACTTGCGCTTCAATTTGGGAGGGCAACTCCAAGATGCCATTGACGTAGCTTCGTATTTCCTTAGTGGAGAAATAGTTTGCCGATTACGTCCACATGTTGGTGATGAATATTTGAAGTATGCTGATGCTCAACTAAGCGCATATCCTGACTTGCCGGTTATTGTATTGGTTAATGAATTAAGCGCCTCCGGGTCCGAAGTGGTCGCCGCTGCTTTACGTGATCACCAACGCGCCAAACTCATGGGAACACGCACTTACGGCAAAGGAGTCTTTCAAAAAGTACTCAGTTTCCGCGACCCTGATTTCGCAATTAAGTTTACTGCTGGTTACTACTTAACTCCGAGTGGCGAGATCATCGAAAGCAAGATTAAGGATGACGGGAAGCCTCACGGTTTGTTGCCCGATTTTGAACTCGAAAAACAAACGGACGCGACATGTAATGCCATTAAACTATGGGCAAGTCGCATTCGAGTTCCTGAAAAGTATGCCGCAGAAGTTGCAGAGTTGTTCCCAGAATATTTGCAGCACCCAAGGCCAGAGGATGCTTGGATTGATACAGCAGCGCAGCAGCTTATAGCGGACTTGAAACAATGACTAGCGAAACGCAATTCATTTTAGGCATTGAATCGTCATGCGATGAAACCGCGGCGGCTATTGTTGCCGACGGCAAGCAAGTCGTTTCTTCTGTGGTGCACAGTCAAATTGACGAGCACGCGGCCTGGGGCGGAGTTGTTCCGGAAATAGCTGGACGCTCGCACTTGCGCTCTATCCGCACTGTTGTCGATCAATGCTTGACTGAGGCCAACATGCATCCTGAACAGTTGTCCGGAATCGCTGTCACTAACCGGCCTGGCCTGATGGGCTCGTTGTTGATTGGCGTGACTGCAGCTAAAGCGCTTGCTTATGCCTGGCAAAAACCGATCGTTGGCGTGCACCATATCGAGGCGCATATTTACGCAGCGCTAATGTCCATCGAGCAACCGACGTTTCCTTTTATAACTTTAGTGGTCTCTGGCGGACATACTTCTCTGTATCGCAGCGACTCGGCGCTCGAACACCAACTGCTTGGTGCGACGCGCGATGATGCCGCGGGCGAATGTCTTGACAAAGCCGCCGCTATGCTCGAGCTAAGTTATCCCGGAGGCCCATCGATTCAAAAGGCTGGTGCGCACGGTGATCCAAAATCGTTTCAGTTCAAACAACCGATGCTCAATCGTGAATCCCTAGACTTTTCTTTCTCTGGCATGAAAACAGCATTGCTATACAAACTGCGTGGCCCAGGCAATCGCCTGACCGACCCATGGATTGTCGATCGCAAACACACTGCCGATGTGTGCGCTAGTTTTGAGCATGCCGTAGTCAGTACCCTAGCGCGCAAATGTGTTCGCGCCTGTCAACAACACGACATCCAACAGGTCTTAGTAGGTGGCGGCGTTGCATGCAACCTGCGTTTGCGGCGGATAATGGACGAGTTATGCGCGGAGCATAACATTCAAGCGACATTCGCCCCGCCGGCTTACTGTACCGACAACGCCGTAATGATCGCTGGACTAGGATATGAATTGTTTGCGGCGGACAAAGCCGATAGCCTCAACCTCGACGTTTTTGCCCAAGCATAATGAATCGCCAACAACTTCAAAAATTATTGCAGAGTGTACAAGAGAACGACACTAGCATTGAACAAGCGGTTGATGAAATTGCAGCGACCGCGATTCACAGCAGCGATGTTGCGCAATTAGATTTGCACCGCGAGTTACGCTGTGGTGCACCAGAAGCTGTTTACTGCGAAGGCAAAACCATTGAACAGTGCGCTACTATCGCCGCGCAGTTTGTGGAAACAAAACATAAGGCACTGTTCACGCGTTGCACGGCGCAGCAAGCAGCGGCCATCCTTGAGGTGCTTGGCGATGGCGATTACTTTGCGGATGCCAATTGCGTTAGTTATTTACCCGATGGCGCTACTGAACTTGCGCATGATATCGTTGTAGTGTGTGCCGGTACTTCTGATTTGACTGTGGCGCGCGAGGCGGTTGTCACCCTCAACTGGCTTGGCTGCAATGCCGAGCTCATCAACGATGTTGGCGTGGCAGGCATTCATCGTCTCCTCGATAAAACCGTGCGCTTACGCACAGCCGAGTGCGTGATTGTTGTCGCTGGTTTCGAAGGGGCTTTGTGCTCAGTGGTTGCCGGCTTAGTCTCTAGTCCAGTAATCGCTCTGCCGACCAGTGTGGGCTACGGTGCCTCATACGAGGGTTTAGCCGCTCTTTTAGCGATGCTGAACAGCTGCAGCCCTGGTGTAGCCGTCGTTAATATCGATAATGGCTTTGGCGCAGCAATGATGGCCGCCCGCATCGTAAACTTGGCATGATTTTTGCGATAATGACGTAATGTTGTTTTCTGCCATCGTCATGGCTAGCTGTATTCAAGCGTCAACCCAGCAGCCAGTCATTGCCATAACTAAAAGTGGTCTGCATGTCGAGGCCGTTGATTGCAAAGTCGGTGACCTACAACTGGCAACACCTTTCGGACGTCTACTATGCGCAGCCGATCCCGTTGTTGAAATTCGCGACTTTAGTCTTAGCGCTTTACCACTTTTAAAGCTCAGGGAAGCCGGAGTGTTTTCGCACGACGAGTGGTTGACAGCGCTAAGCCAAGCGGGTTTACTCTCTATCTTGCTGAAAGAAACAGAGCACGTGTCCTTGCACTTTCCGGAGTCCGTAATCGGTTACGATCTTATTCAAAGCTGGGCAGCGCAAACCAGTAACCTACCACCAAGCATCAAACTCGACAAGCGAGTGGAGAAGCTATACAAAACATATTTAAGGCAAGATGGCTTGCAGCGCTTGATTCTTGGCACTGAGTTGCACAACATCATTTCTGCAAGTTCTAACAAACACTCCGAGCGCAACCTAAGTTATACCCAAATCGGTGATGAGTTAAAGAGTACCGATGCCATACGGCGGCGGATTGGTTTACAGATAGCGACGAAGCAATCCGAAGTGATTTACATGCCTCAAATACTGGCCATGACGATTGCCGACTCTAGCGCGCAAGTACGAGACACCGCCGCTCAAGCTAGCGCTGCGTTGCATCAACATGCGGCGCGACAATATTGGGTGAAGCTGGCGGCGCGTGGCTCCGGGCTGCAGCGCTTTTACGCTGCTAATTATCTAGCGCATTACGCCGGGCCCATAGGTATTACCGTCCTGAAGTTGATAGATTCTGCCAGCAATCACAAAATTGGCGACCGCTACTCATTCGGAGAAATCAAGATTTGGGTGGTGGAATTGCAAGACTCAGGCCTAATGAGCCCGGTGCAGTGGCTCGATTCACCCAGAGAGCTCGCCGATTCGCGTGTATTCGATCATCTCAGCGACGATACCGAGTTTATTTATGCTAGTTCGTCATTTGTTATCACCAAAGTTCCGACTTTACTTGCCGAGCAAATACGCGCTCTACTATAATTTGGCGCGATGTCTAGCGATTTTACTCCTGCAACCTTAGTCCTCGAAAACGGCAGTGTTTTCCGCGGACGCAGCATCGGCGTTAGTGGCCAACGCGCTTTTGAATTAGTCTTTCACACCGGCATGACCGGCTACCAAGAAATACTGACCGATCCCTCTTATTGCGGGCAAGCTGTGGTAATGACTTACCCACAAATCGGCAATTACGGTTGTGAAGAAGCGGCAAATGAATCGGAGCGCTGTTGGGCAGAAGCAATGATTATGCACCAGCTAAGCCCCATCACTTCAAGCTGGACGGCTGACTGCAGCTTACCGGAGTATTTAGAAAAGCATCAAGTGATGGCTATCGAAGATGTCGATACGCGCGAACTCACTTTATTGTTGCGCGAGCTAGGTGCACAGCGCGCTGTCCTTAGCACCGAGTGTCACGATGCCGACGAACTATTGAAAATCGCACGCCGACATGCAAGTCTCGATGGCATCGATTTAACGACTAAGGTAAGTTGCACCAAGAGTTATGAATGGACTGAAGGTCTTGCTGATTCGATTACTTGGCAACCCAGTACCGTAGTTGACGGTGCTCCAAAAGTTGTTTGTTACGATTTTGGCATTAAGCGTAATATTTTACGCAACTTGGTTTCTGCTGGCTTTGCCCCTACTGTGGTGCCAGCAAGTACTTCAGCAGCTGAAGTGTTGGCGCTAAACCCAGCTGGTGTCTTCTTGTCAAATGGACCTGGCGATCCGGCTGCTGTTACGGGTGCGATTGCTGCAGTGGCAGAGTTGGTAAAAACAGATTTACCCCTTTTTGGCATTTGCTTAGGGCACCAAATCCTGGCGCTGGCGATGGGCGGCAGCACTTTCAAGATGAAGTTTGGTCACCATGGCGCTAATCATCCGGTTATTGCGACCGATGGTAAACGCATCGATATCAGCTCGCAGAACCATGGCTTCGCTGTTGACCCTGACAGTCTTGCAGGAACGGGCCTTGAAGTAAGCCACACAAATGGCAACGATGGCACTGTCGCTGGGCTCCAGCACACCTCTAAGCCTATCTTCTCGGTGCAGTACCACCCAGAAGGAGCTCCTGGCCCGCACGACCCCGAGCATCTTTTTCAGCAATTTATGCGGAACTTACACGCATGTTTAGGGTAAGTTAGTTAATCATGATTTGTACTCTAAGTTTAGCTTCCGCACTTCTGTTCTTCGCACAAAGCGAAGATGTCCCGGCAACGGATAGTGACACACCACCTGCCGTCGAAGAAGAGCTAAAGATTGATCCTGCTGAGGCCCTGGCCAAGATAAAAGCGGCCATAAAATCTGAAAGCGATGTCGTCATTCTCGACGCTATCGCATACGCAGCCGAAGTCGAAGACAAAAAAATCATTGGTGAGTTTTACAAACTGCTTAAGCACCAATCCATCGACATACGTCTCGCTGCTCTCGAAGCCATGCGTTTCAACAAGCACGACGAAGCATTGAAGCGCCTGCTCTCCTTTGGCAGTAACAAACTGCTGGAAAACGATGCGGAATATCTAGCGGAATACATCTATGCCCTTGGCCAAAAGGCCGATAAGAAAGCTGCTAAATTAATTAAAAATGATTTAGTGATGACCTCAGCTCACAACGAAGATGTGCTGAAAGCAAGGGTTTATGCTCTTGGCAGAATTCGTGAAGTAGATTCTATTGAGACCCTGCTGCAATTGAGTCAATCAGGTGGTGGTCGTGGCGGCCGTCGTGGTCGTGGTCGTGGGACGGCAAAAATGCGCGTCGAAATTCAGACCTCACTATCGGTGCTCACGGGTGTTGAGCTCGGCAATGAAGTTCTTGACTGGACTAACTGGTGGAGCGACAACAAGCGTTCATTTAAGGTCACAAAGGCTGAAGGTAAAATAGATGACCGCAAGCTACAAGCCAAATGGGATTCTCTGTGGATGACCGAAGAGCAAAAGGCGCAAGCGATACAGGACTTCAAAGACGAGCGTGCAAAAAACCGTAAAGACGGCAAAGGTGACGCCGGCGACGACAAGAAAGATGACGACGACAAGAAAGATGACGACGACGGTCTTATTGATTTTTAAGCGATCGAGTCAAACTCTTAAATAGCTCAACTAATTTTGGCGGCTGCCCGGTACGCAGAATACCGATTCTGAAAATGCGACTACTCACCCACAGCATGGTGACGATAGTGACAAGCATTAATATTGCCGAGCCCCACATGTCGAAGGCAGGTGGATCTGCTGCGGCACGATTCATCATCACAAACGGTGTATAAAGTGGTATCCAGGTAAGCACCTGGGCAAGAGTTCCGTTGGGGTCACGTGCTACAAAAACCATAGTCATCAACGGCACCATTAAGATAACGGTAGCTGTACCCATGAAGTTTTGCGATTCTTTAATCGTGCTGCATAGCGAGCCTATTGCCAAGAACAAGCCCGAGTAAATCAAATAACCACACAAGTAGTAAAGGCCGAACAGCGGCAGCAAGCCTGAATTGCTAATCACTTCAAGTAGCGTCGCTGCCCACTCAACTTGAGGGCCGGCCATGTACATAAGCACGCCGATCATGGACAACACCCAGCCCACCATCATGGTCATGCCAACACCGGCAATACCTATCAGCTTTCCGCTCATGATTTCCCATGGTGTTGCTGATGACAACAGCACTTCGATGATACGATTAGATTTCTCTTCTATAGTGTTATTCAGCAGCATATTCACCACTGTAAAGATTGCAATCCACATCATATAGACGAAACCAAGGGGCGCGAACTGTCGGATAGTATCCGCCATACTCACCTTTTCTTCGCCCTCGTCTTTGCTTGGGTCGAAAGAAGTGAAGAGCATCTGTGTCGATTTAACCTGCGAAACTATTTCTTCATCAACGCCTAGGCGCTGGTATTCGTTAGTTCGCAAATGTTCGTTCAATGCGCTTGAAATAGCTCGTGATAAACTCATGTCGGCCAAGTTCTTTGCCCAAAATTGCACGCCGTCTTTTTCATCAAGCTGCTGCATCATGCCAGCCGCCCCGCCACGCTTCACCTGTGCCGCAGCACCTTGAGGAATAATAATCACCGCAAACAATTTATTTTCGTCGGTGGTCAAGTATTTGTCACCCAACAAATATGGGCGTAAGCGCGAAACTATTTCGCCACTGTCCATCGTTCCTAGTTCCGTTGCTGAAATAATGCCCGTTGGCACGTCAACTTTAGAAAACGGGCGACGCGGGGCCACGAACTCGGGGGCGTCATCATTAAGACCGAACTGCATCATGGCAACTGCTGAATCTATAGCGCCTGGCTGCATCAAGGAGTCTAAAGCGCCTGGATCTTGCTCAAGAAAGTCACTCATCATGCCATCAAGACCACCGGAAGGCATCTTTTCAAGATCAATCTCGTTGCCGACGCCGCCCTTGGCGTTAGCCATGTAATACGATGAAAGCGCTTCAGCGACTTTAGCGGCATATTGGCGGTCAACAGCAAGCTGCACTACGTCGCCCAACTCACCTGATTGATCAATCAAGATATAGTCGCGAGTCGGAATAGCTTTCTCTTCAAGTAACTGCGGTACTTTTATTGATGCTACCAGAATAATCGGAAACATTAGCAGGTTAATCCAGAAGCCTTTGGTGCGCGCGTTATCGGCGTATTCGCGACCGGCGATGATGAAGGAGTTATTCATGATTAACGTAGTGTTGCGACTTTAGCTTCTTCACCGACCAAATGCAGGAACACGTCGTGCAAATCAGGCTGGCGATATTCGAATGATTCGAGAGTGAGCTGCGCATCAAAACACTCGCTCATTAATTGTTGCGGTGTGCAGCCGTTGGAGATGTCAATATTTAGCATTCCATCCTCATCGATATTACAGTCATTCACAGAAGGTAATTCAATAAGCTGTGCTGCCGAGAAATCTCCGGTGACACGCACTCGAGGTGGCAGCAAATCTTTCGCTTCTTGCACTGTGCCATCGAAAACTTTCTTGGCGGAGGCGATGAGCAAAATGCGATCACAAATACGCTCGGCATGAGACATAACATGTGTCGAGAAAATAATGGTGGCGCCTTCTTTATTTAAATCAGATATCACTTGCTCCATGACTTGCTGATTCGATGGGTCGAGACCGGAAAAAGGCTCGTCGAGAATCACGAAATCAGGGCGGTGAGCTATAGAGGCTAAAACTTGGACTTTTTGCCCCATGCCCTTCGACAATGTCTCCACTTTTGCGTTTGCAAAATCACCCAAACCGTAGCGTTCAAGCAACTCGAAAGCGCGCGTCTTCGCCTCAGAAGATGGCATGCCCTTGAGTCGAGCGAAATAGGCGATAATAGCCCACGCTTTCATCTTTTTATACAAACCCTTTTCTTCTGG
>Ga0233427_10004039_pt1 | contig 12436 bp, 11 predicted proteins | sample SI_118_April2016_5_FD_179885 | JGI IMG/M metagenome (GOLD analysis project Ga0233427, IMG submission 179885) | Seawater microbial communities from Saanich Inlet, British Columbia, Canada - SI_118_April2016_100_MG | ecosystem: Environmental > Aquatic > Marine > Inlet | place: Canada: British...
TCCAAAGGTAGCTCAACGATTAGCTAAAAATGGCTTAAAACCGAATTCTATAGCCTTTAAAGGCAATGTTGTTAACCTATAAATAAGGATATTAATTATGTTAGTAATTGTATACGCTTCAATGTATGTACTTGTTCCAGTAATTCTATTAGAAATAATTGGCGGATGGACTTTCCTGGTCTATGCAGTGTGGCTTTTTGGTAGTTATTATGCTGTAGAAAAATCCTGCAAGGAACGCGAACATATGCCAATGATGGAGCACACAGATGCAATGGGAGTTATGATGTTTATTTCAATTCCAACAGTGTTATCTGCAGTTTCATTTTTAATCATTTACGCATTTTTCTATTAAATATATTATGACCACACTAATAATTTCCGCATCAATAATAGGCGCCTTTTTAACATGGAGACATGGGGTTAAGTGCTACGACAAAGGAATAACAGATGCCATACTTATGTATCGAAATGGTCGCTTAACCTACAACACTTATTTGGACGATAAGGGAGCCGAAATGCTAAACATTGAAATCGATACAATTGATGGCTAAAAAAATGAAATCAACGAATTGGTATATCAAGCTTGAAGATAAATGGGTATATTCAGAATATAACAGAGTTGATGATCCCGATCAAAATAAAACAACTCTTTTTCACGAAGGTACTTCTGAGGGTCAGAATGCCATTGGTGCTATTAGAGGATCAATTAGAGTAATGATTGTCAGCAGTTTGCTCTTTATCTGTGCCTACATCTCTCCTTACCCACTCGCCATATATCCTGCTTGGCTATGTTTTGCAGCATGGTATTGGAAGTATGCTCACGAATATAAAATGTCAAGTGGTTATCCATATCTAGAACCTTCAGATGGACTGGGAGTAATGTTTATCATTTTTTTCTCAATCCCATTTTTTTTCATTGGTTATCTAATTATGAATGCGATTGGAGGGTTAGTTGAAGGTAGATTAAATACCGCTTTAGTGCAGTTTTTGACTGCAATATTGTTATTTGTAGCTTATTCTACATATGTTCTTTGGAAGGATCGGCAAACTAGTGATTGAATTTGCATAACATTGTTATGCGTATTCTATTTAGTATGATCAATGGATAATCAAATGATATTTAGTATGGTTTTTTATGCAATATATTATATTGTCTTGATTTTACTTCTTCCATTTAGCCTATATTTATTTTGGAAAAAGCGTCGAATAGCAGGACTAATAGTATTGGGAATATTTTTTGCTCCGATTATCTATATTTATATTCATCTTCCTGAAATAGACTGCGCTTTAGAAGCAAAAGATCCATCTAAATGTACGGCTGAGAATAACTGGGAATACTAATTTGATAAAGTTTCTAATTATTGGAGCAGTTATACATTACGCCATTTTTTCTTATCCTAAACCAATCGTATTAAGTGATTTTCTGATGACTGTAATGATGCTTTTATAACTCCAATATTGTTATTTGTAGCTTATGCTATATATGATCATTGGGGTGGGTAATTGATCTAGTAAATTTACATAAATTTTTATGAGTAGATTTTTCAATAAGCTGGTATATTTATCATTTCAGTTTCAGTCATCCTGGCAAAGTAAATATTTAATAACCTTGAAAAAAATAGTCTGATAATTCTATTAATAAATGTATTTTAAAAATTTTATTACAGGTGCTTCATTTAACTCCTATATTATAATGTTAGCTTAATATTTTTTTGATAAATCCATCCACCTTAAAATGATTAAAATTTCAAAAAAAAATTATAAGTTACCAAAGAAATCAATTAAATTTTTACTCGATAATCAAATTCAATCTTTTGAAGATGAGTTTGATATTCATCTAGATGAAGAATTCATAAATATTAAATATAACCAAAAGTCATATTCAATAAACAACAAAACTCAATCAATTCTTGATAGCAAGGTTCAGGCAATATCATTTTTTTCAGGTGCTGGAGGATTAGATATAGGTACACAACTTGCTGGAAGTAAAGTTATATCAAGTTTAGATTTTGATAAAGATAGCGTTAAAACAATGAAAAATAATAAGTATTTTTCTCATGCTAAACACATTCACGCTGATATAGAACAAATTAATGCGTCTAGTTACTCTAAAGTCATTTCAGAAAATAATCCTGAAAAGTTAATCCTGGTTGGAGGTCCTCCTTGTCAACCATTTTCAAAAGCTGGATATTGGGTGACTCACAAAAAAAGACTTGGAAGTGAAGACCCAAGAAATATGATAGGACAGTATTTTAGAATGATTGTAGAGCTATCTCCTGATGGCTTTATTTTAGAAAATGTAGAAAGCTTGCTTCATCCAAAAAATCAACAAGCGGTTTCTGACATAGAGGAAACTATTGACAGATTGGGCTATAATTTTATATTATATAAAGCGAATTCGTTAGAATTCGGGGTTCCTCAAAAAAGGAAAAGGATCTTCTATATTGCATCAAAGAAGAAAATCAAAGGATCACCAATAAAGACTCATGGTGACTATCAAGAAATTGAAGCTGATAAATCCCTAAAGCCATATGAGACTGTAATTCAATGGATTGCAAAATTTGACAATGAAAAATATTTTGAGCCAGAAGAGTTAACTACTTATAAAACATATGAAAAAGAATTGAAGCAAATTCCACCCGGTAAAAACTACTTTGCTTTAACCGAAAGAGATGGACACCCATATCCTAAGTTTGAGGCTAATAAAAGATTTTGGAGTTTTTTGTTGAAGCTTCATCCAAATCTACCTTCATGGACTATTGCTGCTCAACCTGGACCATGGGTAGGGCCTTTTCATTGGAATAACCGAAGACTAAGAGTTCCTGAAATTGCAGCATTGCAAACTTTTCCTGAAGATTATAAATTTGTAGGTTCTAGGCGTTCTATTCAAAAACAAATTGGAAATGCAGTTCCCTCACTTCTTGGTAAATCTATTGTTGAACATTTATTATTAAATATATGAGCAAACCTAAGATTGTTAGTATTTTTTCAGGAGTTGGAGGGATTGATTTTGGATTTGAAAAATCAGGCTTTCAAACCATTTTTGCTACTGATATTTGGGATAGAGCTTGTGAATCGTTAAAAGTAAATTTACCCGATACCGAAGTAATTCAAGATGATATAGAGAATATTGACTTTCTAAAAATTAAAGATAACCATATTGAAATAGATGGCTTAATTGGAGGCCCACCTTGTCCACCATTTTCAAAGTCTAGATTCTATAGAAAAGAAAAAGCTAGAGGAATAGACGATGTTGATGGATTCAAGAGTATCACTGAATATTTTAGAGCGGTCGAAGAGCTTCAGCCTAAATTTTTTCTCTTAGAAAATGTTCATGGTTTTGTGTATAAACCACATCAGTCAGCTCTAGAATTAGTTATAAGTGAAAGTGGTCGATTGGGCTATAAGATTTCCTACAAAGTAGTTAATGCAGCAGATTATGGAATTGCACAAACACGCCAAAGATTTATTTGTATTGGTGTAAAGAAAGAATTAAAAGACTTTAGTTATCCTCATCCAACCCATTCTAATCCTAAAAAACCAATAAAAGGAACTAAATCTTGGGTTACTTGTGGTGAAATAATTGGAGATATTGATGTTGATTTGGAAGAAGATATTAATATGATGGCAGGCTCAAAAGACAAAGATTTATTGAAACTTGTTCCTCCCGGTGATAATTATCTTTTTTTTACTAAAGAGAGAGGATACTCAAGTCCAATTTTTAAATGGAGATCAAGGTACTGGTCTTTTTTATTGAAATTATCACCAGATAGGCCATCATGGACTATTCAGGCTAGTCATTCAAATAATATGGGACCATTTCATTGGAAAAATAGATTTTTAAGAATTCAAGAAATTAAACGTATACAATCATTTGATGATAAACACATATTTCTTGGAAATTTTCGTGAACAATGGAGGCAAGTGGGGAATGCTGTTCCTCCAAAGTTAGCGGAAGTATTTGCAAAGCAATTGTTAAAACAATATTTTTAATATATGAGTGTTAGAAACACAATTAAGCTTAAAGCGCCTCAGTTAAAGTATTTATTAATTGATAGTTTAAAGAGGTATACAGATAATGTTGAATATATTGATGGAACTAATCCATATAGATTTTCGATTAACAAAAAAATTGCCTATATTTTGATTAAAAATGTTCATGAATCAGGCAAACATAGAAATAATCCCGATGAATGTAGAATTCAAATTTCAAATTCAAAAGGTCTAACTGAAGCACTAAATTCAGATATTGATGTCATAGTGCTTGGTTTTTTTGTAGATAGAAATGTATTTACAGCATGGGATCCATTATTCTTTAATAATAGATTTGATAAAAAATTTGTAAATAGAGTTAAGAGTACAACAGTGTCTGTTTATTCTAGATTTTCTATCCAAGATACTGCTCAGGATAAGTCAATCTCGAACTATATAGATAATAACGATCAATCAGTAATTTCATTTAAGCCAGAGTATTTAGGTTTATATCTAGAGAATATTGAGAAAATCCACTTATTACTTGAATCTGAACTTCTTGACTTAGTTGAATTTTCTGATCAGCAATTTGATGAGGATTCACTCAGCTCTAGTAAAAATTTTAAAAAAGAAAAATTTTCTGTTACACATACCAAATATAAGCGAAATTCTATTTTTGCTAAAAAAGTTTATGAGGCTTATGATAATAAATGCGCAATGTGTGGATTAGGGCTTGGCTTAATTGAAGGGGCTCATATTATTCCACACGCCCATGAAAAAGGTACTGATGATGTAACAAATGGAATAGCTTTATGCGTCATGCATCATAAAGCATATGATAATTCGTTGATTTATTTTGATAAAGGTTATTCAATTAAAATCAATAATGATAAGGTTAACTATTTAAAAGAAATGGGACTTTATAGTGGGTATAGAAAATTTAAAGATTTGGCTTTAGACAAATTACATTTACCTAAAGATTCTCTTTTAAAACCGGATATTAACAATATTGAAATTGCAAACAAAATTAGAGGTATTGTATAAAACTATATTTATTTCATAAATGAAGTAAATTTTTTCTAAAAAATAACAACCTTCCTATTGAGCATTTTTATTTTAATCCTTTTAGCCTCTGTAGCTCTCTCCTAGAGTGGTTTGTTAAATAATATTTCTTACTAATTTTTTTGTTAAAGTGATGTATAGTTCAATAAGAAATATTTTTTTTGTTAAAGTTACTATATGCATATAGAAGATACTCCACCAAATGTGTCAAGTTTTATTAAATCTCTTAGAGACATCGGGTACACCTTTGAGATTGCTGTGGCAGATATTCTTGATAACTGCTTAACAGCAAATTCTAAAAATATAGATATATACGCTGTTGAATCGCCCAAGTTGGTTTTCTGTATCCTAGATGATGGCATAGGTATGGATGAAGATAGTTTAAGAGAGGCAATGAGATTGTCTACGAAAGATCCAGACTCGCATAGAGGTGAAAGTGACTTAGGTAGGTTTGGCTTAGGTTTAAAAACTGCTTCTTTTTCTCAGTGCCGATTATTAACTGTAATTTCTAAAACAAATAAAAGTCAAATATCCGGAAAACAATGGGATATAGAACAAGTTATTAATTCAAATAGTTGGGCTTTAAATTCTCTTGATGAAAATGACATCAAAATTATTATTGATAAATTGAAAGGGATGGATCTTTATGAAAAGTTACTTCATCAAAAGAGCGGAACACTTGTTATTTGGCAGGATATTGATAGAGTTGAGGAAGATTCTTTAACAATGCATTTAAGTAATCTTAGAGAGCATTTGGCACTGGTATTTCATAGATTTATTGATGGTATTAAGAAAACTCATAAGGTTAATTTTTCAATTAATAACGCTAAAATAAAAGGATTTAATCCTTTTTATAACAGCGATAAGCAGGAACAAGTTAACTATAAAATTAACAAAAAGATTGTTTCAGTTCAGCCTCACATTATGCCTTCTTTTAGGAAATCAACAAAAGAAGTTTATAACAAGTATGGGACTTCAAATGGTTACTCACGCTCTCAAGGTTGCTATCTTTATAGAGCAAATAGACTCATTGCTGAAGCCACTTGGTGGAAAATAATTAAAAATCAAGATTCAAACCAGCTTGTAAGAGTTGAAATAAATATTTCTAATAATCAGGACAAAGAGTGGGGAGTTGCAGTTACAAAGTCAGGATATGGAGTTATACCTCCAATAGGAATTAGAGATGAGTTAAAAGTATTATTTAGAGAGATAACTCGAAGGGGAAGGAATACTCAGGCTGCAAGAATTCGAAATACTTCAATAGAAAAGTACTGGGAAATATTTCGAAAAGACCAAAAAAATAGTTTTAAAGTCAATAAGAAACATCCTTTATGGCAAGAAATAATTGAAGGGCTAGATGAGGAAAGATCTAAAGTGCTTTCGCTATATTTGACGGCTTTAGAAGCTTATCTGCCTGTTGAGGCAATTCATAGGGAAATGATTAATAAACCCCATGATCTACAACAAAAGGCTAGTCTTGATATTAATATAGTAGCAAATTTCATAGAAAAACTTATTGATAAAGGGTTAACTGAGGAGGAGATTAGTAGTTTTATAAGAGCTGAGGGTTTTGATAAGGAGATGTTTGATAATGCATAGTTATAATTGGACACTTGAAAAAATTAGAGAAAAATTAAGAGAGCGTGAAAAAAATCAAGGTAATAAGCTTAAAGAAAATGATATTAATGAGGAAGTAGTTAAGTTTAAAAAAATTTTAGAAGTGCTTAAAGATTCTGATGAGAGTTTGTGCGAACATTTTTTTAGTCCTTTCAAATATAAAGATTACAAAGATTTAACTCATAAGCAATGGTCTTCATTAGGCAAGACTCTTGAGAGTGACTTTGATATTGAATGGGTTCCTGGAGGTCATATCATTGTTGGACCAGATCAAAAAGATAGAAATACCACTTGGTGGACAGATGAAGTTAAACCAGGAAAAGATTTTTATTGGCTTCAATATAAAGAATATATTTTATTAAAAGAGTTTAATTTAAATATTGTCAATACTATTGAAGCAGATGTTGATCGTATTCTTAATAATATAGGCAACCCTAAGGACGATAAGTTTGAAAGATATGGCATGGTAGTTGGTCATGTTCAATCTGGTAAGACAGGGAACTATGCTTCATTAATTTGTAAAGCTGCTGATGCTGGATATAAATTTATAGTTATTTTTTCTGGTACAAATATCAATAATTTAAGAAATCAAACTCAAGCAAGAATTAATAATACTTTTGTTGGAAAAAATGATAATGGTATCTGTGGTGTCTCTAATGGCCGTAAGAGGCATTTAGGGGATATTCCACTTAGGCTAACTACTGACTTTAAAGATTTTGATAAAAGAACTGCGCAAACAGCAATGGCAGGTGTTAATTTTGAGACTATTTCAGTTCCAATAATTCTAGTTGTTAAGAAAAATGCTACTATATTAAGGAATTTATCAAATTGGCTAACAGAACAATACAGAGATGTTATTGTAGATCACTCAATGTTAATTATTGATGATGAATCAGATTATGCGTCAGTTAATACTAAAAAAGATGAAGAAGATCCTGCTACGATTAACGGCTTAATTAGAAATCTACTTGGCTTGTTCAATAAGAGTGCCTACGTAGCATATACAGCAACACCATTTGCAAATATTTATATCGATTATGAGTCAGAGGAGCCAGTACTTGGTAAAGATTTATTTCCTAGAGATTTTATTTTTCCAATAAATGCCCCAGATAACTATATTGGAGCTTCTAAAATATTTGGTAATAAAGGTAATTTTCTTGCAAATATTGATGATCATCAAGATACAATCCCACTTAAGCATAAAAAAGACTATGAGTTAACTGGACTCCCTGAATCTTTGTATGATGCAATAAGGGTTTTTCTTCTTAATGTTGCCATAAGAAACTTAAGGGGACACAACTTAGATAATCATAATAGCATGTTAGTTCATGTAACTCTCTATACCATGATACATATGAGGGTGCATAATCTAATTGAGGAATATCTCAATGAAATAAAGAGCACAGTTGTTTCATTTGCAAAACTGCCTAACTATAGTTCACAAAGTAAACACTTTAAAGAATTAGAGGAGACTTTTAAAGTTAGACACTTGGAAGTAAATATAAACTTTGAATATTCATGGCATGAGGTTTTAGATTCTCTTTTTGAGTGTATTGAGACAGTAAAAATAAGACAAGTTCATAGTAATAAAAAAGTTCCCCAGCTAGATTATAAGGACTCAGATCCAGTGAATGTTATTGTTGTGGGTGGGTTGAGCCTATCAAGAGGTTTTACACTAGAAGGTTTGAGTGTCAGTTATTTCATAAGAGGCACAAAACTATATGACACTTTAATGCAGATGGCAAGATGGTTTGGTTATCGTGATGGCTATGAAGACTTGTGCCGTGTTTACTTGACTTTAGATTTACAGGATCATTTTAAACACATCCAGAAGGTTATAACAGATCTATTTGAATCATTTGAAATTATGGCAAATGAAGGCAAAACACCTTATGATTTTGGCTTATATGTCATCGAACATCCTGATAATGTTTTACAAGTTACTGCAAAAAATAAAATGAGATCTACTTCTCAAATGTTCACTAAGATGAATTTAAATGGTCATCTAAAAGAAATGGGCTGGCTTCATGATAATAAAAATGAAAGAAACTTAACGAATATTCTAGCAATAAAAGAAATATTAAGTCAAATAGATAATGAATATAAGTCAACTAAAATTGGAACTCAAGAGCAAAAATCGTACTTATGGAGAAACGTTGAAAAAAGATATATTAAAACATTCATGAACTCTTTTAACGTATTTGGCGCAACAGAATTTAACTTCAATTCAAAAATGCCACTTGCTTTTATGAAGGAATTTGTTAGAACATATGATGGTTATTGGGATGTTTGTTTGTTTGGAGGAAAAGGACAAGGTTACGAGCCTATAAAGGGATTAAAAATTCAGTCTGAACAGCGAAAAATAATTTCAAAAGAATCTTTTCGTGAAATACCCCAACTTTCAGCAGTAAATTCTGAAGCAATCAATCTTCCTGAAGTTGATAGAAAGAAATTTTCGAAAGATAGAAAAGGTGCGAGAGCATATGAAAATAGAAATCATTTGCTAATGCTGCATTTCTTAGATGACTATAAACACAATGGTGAAATTATAGCTGCGTATGGTATAAGTTTTTCTGGAAATGGAACTGAGGGTAGGAGTACAAAAATTAGAATGAATAAAGTGATGATCGATGAAATTAATAAATTGAAAAATAGAGAGCTTGAGGAGTTACAAGATGAAGAATAGTGAAAATCCATGGCAAGGTATGGAGCCAGCTCGAAGAAGGCGCGTTAACAAAGTTAATGATAAAATCGAATGTTATTGGGTGACAGATTATAACGGAAAATTTGGCTTTTTAATTGAGTCAAAGGATTTTTTTGATGCCAAAACAAAACAAATAAAGCTTAAAGGAATTACTGTTTTTAATGAAAATACGGATGATTCTTCAAGTTTATTGTTGTATTTAAATAAAAAGGAAGATTGGGATATGTTTCTTCCATTATGTAAGCATTTATCAAGCGCATCAAGCATATCAGCTGTTCAAATCAGATTAGGTAGATGGGGAAAATTTCTTCAGCATGAGAGAAATAAAGCAATGACTCGAGAAATGCAAATGGGTCTATTTACAGAGTTAACCTGTTTGAAGGAAATATTGGAACCTAAAATTGGTATTAAACAAGCGATAAATGCTTGGGTTGGACCAGATTCAGATAAACAGGATTTTTTACTAGATGATTTTATTTTGGAAATTAAATCCTATAGAACCTCAAAAACCCCTGTCGCTCATATCTCATCTGCGGGTCAGTTATATAGTGAAAAAGAGCCAATATACCTTATTTTAAATGCTTTAATGGATTCAGAAAAAGGCGAATCTGTTAGTGATTTGATTGATGAAATAGAATTAATCATTAGTGAGGATGAAATTAATAGAGAGCTAATTGAAGTTTTAAATTCAAAGTTGGATAATTATGGTTATATTCCAGACTTTGACAATGAAACATCGCTAATTAAATTTAAAATAGACAATAGCAGTGTTTATCATGTGACTAATGATTTTCCAAAGATAATTCCTAATAATCTCCCTCTACAAATAACAAGTTTGCAATATGGTATTGACCTTTCAAAATGTAGTGATTATTTGGTAAATATAGAAGATATATTTGAAAATGAATAAATGAATAAATGAATAAATCAATTACAAGAGATGAATTCCATCAGAATTTAATTCATGAAGTGTTATCAGAATCTAGGTCAAGAGAGATAATTCGGCATCAAGCATTCTTTGAGATTATTAATGAAGAGTTAATTGATAGTGGTGAGTTAACTCATAATTATAATTATGCATTTTTAAAAGATAAAAAAATTGAAGTATCTGGTTTTAGTTATGATGAAGAAAGAAAAATTCTATCATTGATAGTAAGTGAATATTTTGATGAAGAAGAAATTGTATCCTTAGTACAAAAAATTATTGATTCTAAGTTTAAACGCTTGAGAAATTTTTTATTTAAAGTTATTGACGATGATTATAAAGACTTTTCTAATAATGAGGTTTATAGCATGGCCAATAATATTTTTGAATATTTAAGGGCTAATGAAGTTGATAAATTTAAGTTATATCTAATTACCAATGGAGTAAAAACTCGTAATCTAAAGAGAATTGAAAGTGAAATAATAAATAACATAAAAACTGAGTTTAGAGTGATAGATTTAGACTATTGTTACTCAAACTATCTGAGTTCATTAAAAGGTGGGGATATAGAAATAGACACATCTTTACCATGTCTTGAGATTGATTCAAATAATCCTGAATATTCTTCATATTTAGCGGTTATGTCAGGATCTCAACTTGTCGAGATTTATGAAGAATATGGGCAAAAGTTGTTAGAACAAAACGTGAGAACCTTCTTGATGTTTAGAACAAAAGTCAACCAAGGCTTGAAAGAAACAATTAGAAAAATTCCAGAAAGATTTTTTGCTTACAATAATGGCATTACTGGAACAGCATCAGAAGTACAAATAGTAAATGGAAAAATAACTAAATTAAAAGGGTTTCAAATTGTAAATGGAGGTCAAACTACTTCATCAATATATTATTGCGCGAAAAATGAAAATTTCGATATTTCTGCTGTTAATGTCCAGCTTAAGTTATCTGTTATTAAAGAAAATGAAAAACACACTGATTTTGTTGATAGTGTTGCTAAATATGCAAATACTCAAAATGCAATTAAAGATGCTGATTTTTCATCTAATAGTCCTTTTCATATTCAGTTTAAACAATGGTCAAAAAGAGTTCTAGTGCCGTCTGTAGATGGAAGTCAAAATAGAACTTATTGGCATTATGAAAGGGTTAGAGGGGAGTATTTAAATGATCAAGCATATCTAGAGCCTAGCAAACGAAAAAAATTTTTACTAGATCATCCTAATCGAATTACTAAAATAAATTTACCAATGTCAGAGGTGTCATGGATGCAGAAACCTGATATTGTTTCCAAGAAGTCAGGCGCAGCTTTTAAATTTTTTGGAGCTAAAATTACAGATGAAATTGCAAAAGATAATCTTTTTATAACTGAAGATTACTATAAGGATGTAATATCTAGAGTTATTATGTATAGAGATGTAAGGAGATTAATCCAAAACTCTAGTTGGTATGAAACAGGCAGTTATCTTGCTGCTACTGTAACCTATAGCATGTCTTTTTTGGCTTTTGAGGTTAGTAAAACTGGACAATATTTTAATTTTAAAAAAATATGGGAGGTGCAGTCTTTACCCACTGCATTAGAACAAATATTTAAAAACATTACTTCAAAGGTCTACGCTAGTATTCATAAGCCTGAGGAAGGCTATCCAAACTTAGATTCATGGCATAAGCGAACGGGTTGTTTTGATAAAGTAAAAAAAGATCTTTCTGATATTAAAATCATGAAATTAGATGTTTTTTTAGTTACGAAAGACATCGTGAAAACTGAGAAAAAGGATCAAAGAAAAGATAGAAAATTTGTTGATGCTGTAACTAAACATATGTTTGTTGTACATGAAGAAGGAGAAAATAAAAAACTCTGGGCATCACTACTTGAGTTTTATAGAGAAGATGACAATCCAACTGTAATGAAATTAGACATATTAACTAAATTTACAACTGGACTTTTGTTACCTAAAAAAATATCTAGAAAACAGGCAGTGGTAATTTATGATATATATGAAAATGCTAAGGAAAATGGCTGGATAGAACACGATTAGATATGGATTACATATAGATTTTATTGAGATACCATATTATCAAACTCAGCAGCTTGTGTGTTAAAAGTAATGGCTTTTTCATAATCTTGTCTTTACTCATACATATGC
>Ga0233427_10004040_pt1 | contig 12435 bp, 7 predicted proteins | sample SI_118_April2016_5_FD_179885 | JGI IMG/M metagenome (GOLD analysis project Ga0233427, IMG submission 179885) | Seawater microbial communities from Saanich Inlet, British Columbia, Canada - SI_118_April2016_100_MG | ecosystem: Environmental > Aquatic > Marine > Inlet | place: Canada: British...
GGCGGGGAACTCGTTGATCTTAAAATCAAAGAAGGAGAATCAGAATCAACAAGCTTTAATGGTGCAACCGACTGGGTGGCTGTGCGAACAAAATATTTTATCACATCACTCATCCCAGACAACCCCGGTGATGTGGTTGCTGCTTTTATGGGTGGACACAATGATGGCCAAGACGCTTATGATATAGCGCTTTCTTTTCCCGCCAAAGAACCTACGGCCTTATCCGTTTATCTTGGGCCTCTGGAGTATGACAAGATTAAAGCAATTAATCGAGAACTTGAGAAAACGATGAATTTCGGGTGGGGGTTTATTCGACCCATTTCAAAGGGGGTCCTTTTTGTTCTTAAAAAGCTCCACAACATCATTCCCAACTATGGATATGTTTTAATATTGTTTGCGTTTGCTGTTAAGCTTTTAGTTTATCCGCTAACAAAGAAAAGCTATCAGTCAACGGCCGCAATGCAGCAAATACAACCGGAGATAGCGGCGCTGAAAGAAAAACACGGCAGCAACCCGCAAAAACTCAATCAGGCCACCATGAAGCTTTACAAAGAAAAAGGGGTAAACCCCTTGGGTGGGTGCTTACCAATGATGCTTCAAATGCCTCTGTTGTTTGCTCTTTTCCAAGTTTTTAGAACTACAATTGAATTGCGAGCCGAGCCCTTTGTTTGGTGGATCAAAGACCTCTCTGCTCCAGACGCTGTGTTTACACTTCCTTTTTCAATTCCTATTTACGGATCCCATGTGGCAATTTTACCAATTCTGATGGTTGTGTCCATGTTTATCCAGCAACGTATGATGAGCGGCGGGGCCGCCCAACAGCCCCAACAAAAAACCATGCAATATTTTATGACCGGTTTTTTCTTTCTTATGTTTAACACCTTTCCTTCTGGGTTAAACCTATATTATACCCTTTTTAATGTGCTTACAATCGTACAACAAAAACTTATACCGCCAGCAGAAACCGCTACAGCATAATGATACCCGACACCATTGTTGCCCCAGCTACGCCGCCCGGGTATGGTGGAGTTTCAGTCGTTCGGGTTAGCGGCAGTCTTTCAACAAAACTAACAAAACAATTATGTAAAAGAGGGTCTTCTTTTTCACATCGAAGGCCCACGCTGTCTTCGGTTTATAATATTGCCGGCAATACTTTAGACGACGCCGTCTTTACCTTTTTTAAGGCCCCTTTTTCATATACCGGTGAGGATGTTTTAGAAATTTCCTGCCACGGAAATCCGATTATAGTTGATCAAGTTGTTTCTACTATTTGTAGTTTTGGCGCTCGCCTTGCAGACCCCGGTGAATTTACAAAAAGGGCCTTTCTGAACGGCAAGCTAGACCTGGTTCAAGCAGAGTCTGTGTCAAGGCTTATAGAATCACGATCTATTGAGGCCGCTAATATAAATAGCAAAATATTATCTGGGTCTCTTTCAAAAAAACTAAACACAATAAGGGGATCTGTCGCCGGTGTTTTAGCGGAACTTGAATTTGAGTTTGATATTTCTGAAAACGAATCTTTAATACCAAATTTAATTATCAAATCCCATAAGACCATTAATAACAACATATTATCTTGCGAAAACCTTATTGCTTCTTACGTAGATGGACACCTATTCAATCACGGAGCCCGTGTTGTAATTTACGGTAACCCCAACGTGGGGAAATCTACTCTGCTTAATGCTCTCCTTGAAAAAGACCGCGCCATTACCAGCCATGTGCCCGGCACCACCCGTGATACTGTGGAGGCCGATATTGTGTTGAGTGGAGTTCCGGTCACGCTTATAGACACAGCCGGGATTCGCAGCGCGAGTAGCGGCATTGAGTCTGCTGGAATTGAAAGGTCTTATGATGAAATAAAAAATGCAGACCTTCTAATAAATGTTGTAACCAGCGAAAGAGATGTTTCCGCAAAAACACAAACAAATAATACGGTTGTCGTTTTTAATAAGGCCGACCTTGCTGCCCCGCCGAAAAACCTGACCGACACTATTCCCGTTTCTGCTTTGTTGGGCGATGGGGTTGCCGGTCTAAAAAAAGTTATTACAAAAAAACTTATTTCAAAAAACACACATCATTCAGACGTCGTTCTAACAACAAGACGACAAAAAACTGCAATTACTGACTGTAAAAACAGTTTAAGCGCGTCCTTAAAACATTTAAATGAGGATGCCCCAGAACTAGAGATTGTTGCGTTTGAGCTTCGGGAATCTATTGACCACATAGATGCGCTTCTGGGAAAAACAACTGTCGATGATATTTTAAACAAGGTGTTTTCCGGTTTTTGTGTTGGTAAATAGTTTCACGTGAAACAAAAAACCAAATATGATATTATTGTTGTGGGGGGTGGGCACGCCGGTGTAGAGGCGGCCAACATAGCGGCAAAACTGAACTGTTCGGTCTTAATGATTACAATGGATAAAAAAGCCATTGGGAGAATGTCTTGTAACCCGGCAATTGGGGGTTTGGCCAAGGGCCAAATGGTTCGCGAAATTGACATGTTGGGAGGCCTTATGGGATGCTTGGCCGACAAGTCTGGTTTACAATTTAAGGTTTTAAACAAGTCTAAGGGTCGGGCCGTTTGGTCTCCGCGTGCGCAGGTTGATAAACGCCGGTATGAGGCCCTTGTGGCGTCTACCATATTGCACAATAAAAACATTGATGTTCTCACGGGTGAAGCGATTGAGCTTTTGGTGGACAACTATGTGGTTTCCGGTGTTTCTCTGCGTGATGGCTCTTCTGTTTTTGGAAAAACAGTCGTTTTAACATGTGGTACATTTTTATCCGGATTAATACACGTGGGTGAAAGAAAAATTTTAGCAGGAAGAATGGGGGAAGATGGGTCCGCTGGAATTACCGAGTCTCTTAGGGCTCTTGGGTTTAGGACCGGACGCCTAAAAACAGGAACTCCACCCAGGCTGAACAAAAACTCTATTGACTGGAACAAGACAATCGTTGCCCTTGGTGATAAATTTCCCGTGCCATTTTCCTATCAAACGCACAGCTTTAACCCTCCAAATGAGCCCTGTTATACGCTTCGCACCAACAAAGAAACACACGACATTATTAAAGAAAACATTAATCGGTCTCCCATGTTCTCTGGGGATATTTCGGGTGCGGGCCCAAGATACTGTCCGTCAATAGAAGACAAGGTTTATCGATTTTCTCACCAGGAGTCGCATACGCTTTTTCTTGAGCCAGAGTGGAAAAACTCTGATCAAATATATTTAAACGGATTTTCAACCAGTCTTCCTGAAGATGTTCAGTTGGGTGCTTTAAAAACAATACCGGGCTTGGGTCTTGTGGAGTTTTTAAGACCTGGCTATGCTATAGAATATGATTTTTTCCCACCAGCACAACTCAGGGCAACCCTAGAAACAAAAGACATTTCTGGACTATTTCTTGCTGGGCAGGTCAATGGCACGTCCGGATACGAAGAGGCGGCAGCCCAGGGGCTTATTGCTGGAATTAATGCTGCGCTAACCGTTTCTGGCGCGGAGAATCTTGTTTTGTCTCGCTCTTCATCTTACGTGGGGGTAATGATAGACGACTTAATTACAAAGGACACTCTGGAGCCCTATCGGATGTTTACGTCTAGGGCTGAATACAGGCTGATGCTCCGATATTCCAACACAGATGAGCGCCTAATTGATATTGCTGAAAAACACTCTCTTTTAAGCGATGACGCCCTATCTCAAACAAGAAATAGGCTTATAAAAAAACAAACAATTTTAAACAATCTTAATATGTCAATAAGCCCAGGCGCCCTTAAAAATAATATTAAAATTAACCACCCAAAACCGGCGAAAACCGTTTTAAAGCGACCCGAGTGTTCAATTTTTGATTTTCCTGATACTTTTTTATCACACAGTGGGGCGATTCCGGAGTGGTCATTTAATGAGTTGTTGCTTGATATCGAGGCTGAAATAAAATATGATGGATATATCAAGCGCCATTTAAACGACTTAGAGAAACACAAAAAGAACGAATCATTAATAATTTCTAATAAGCTAGACTATGGTGGGCTTGCTGGCCTTTCTAACGAAGCGGTGGAAAAGCTTTCTTTTGTCCGCCCAGAAACACTTGGCCAGGCAATGCGGGTGTCGGGTGTTACCCCGGCAGACATTTCTATTCTTCTTGTAAATCTGTCTAGGTAACCCATGGTTTCACGTGAAACAACCGTCAATGGTTCCGGCATTTATTCTGTTTTTCCAGATAGTCTGTTTGAAGACTTTGGGAGCGGCACATCCCTTAATCAACTAACCGCTGACGCTGCGGCGTTGTTTCTTTATGTTGCGGCACAAAAATTAAAAACAAATGTTTTTATATCATTTAAAAACGAAAAAGCGGCCTATTCTTTTTACTTGTTAGCTATTGGTCTTGGGCCGGATCGATTTCTCTTTTACCCAACACCCGACCTAAGCGAAAAGGTTCCTGGTTTTAATATTGAAAGTGAGCGCTATCGTGAAGAGGTGCTTATAAAACTATCGGAAAACACATCGTTTTATGTGTGTGTGGCAACTCGCACATCCTTGGAAGAAAAAAACATTTCAACCAACTCGTCTTCGACGCTTTCGTCAATGTCTATTTCTCCCGGAAACACTATGGATCGAGATGACGTTATTGACCGGTTGTATTCTTGGGGGTTTAAAAAAACGGACACCGTGACCGAGCCGAAAGACTTTGCCTGGAGGGGTGATATATTAGACATTTTTCCCATATATTTTAGACTCCCCGTTCGTGTGGTCTTTGATTTTGACAAAGTAGAAAACGTCTTTGTTTTTGATCCATCAACACAACTAACCACAAAAACAATTACCAAGCTTAATATTAAGGGATTCGCTTCTGCTGCGTCTGTCGATGATTATATAAATATTCTGGACTATACAGACTCTTCCATTTTAGTTGATTATGTTCGTCGCAACGACGGGATTGGTCTACGCCGAGGCCCCGATGAGGTCGTTGTGAATTTGGGGTGTTTGCCTGTTCGTTTTAAAAGTCGCCTTTTGACAAAAAGAATATCCCAGATAAAGAGCGGCGCCCTGAGTGCGTTAGGTGGTTTATATATTGTTGGAAACGATAGCGAGAGAAGTATTTTGGGCGGTGAGTTTAAAAACGCAGTGTGGGTAGGTGGAAACATACAAAGGGGGTTTTTCTCTACTTTTTGTAAAATAGGCGTCCTTGCCTCATCAGATATTTTGAATAAAAAATGGACCATTCAAAAATGGGCACCTAAACCATCCGAACAACACAAGCAGTTAACCCTAAATGATATATCTAGTCTTGGTGTGGGAGACTATGTTGTCCACCGGTTGTTTGGGGTGGGTGTTTTTCTAGGCCTAACCATACAAAGCGGCACGTCGGGCACCAGAGAGTCTATAGAGATTAAGTATGCAAACAATGCGCGCGTTTTTGTCTCTATAGAAAAAATGGATTTGATCCATCGATACGTCGGGTCAAAGAAAGACCCCGTGGTTTCTTTTTTAGGATCAAAGAAGTGGTTATCAGATGTTTCAAAAACGCAAAAAGCCGTTCGTCTTGTGGCAAAAGAACTAATAGAGTTATACGCAAACAAAAAAAAGAGGAGGTTTTTTCAGTATTCACGTGAAAATGATTTAGATGGGGCGCTGGCAGATTCTTTTCCCTTTGTTGAAACGTTGGATCAAAAAAAGGCGATTAACGACGTCTTAAGCGACATGGATAAAGAAAACCCCGTAGATCGATTGATTTGTGGAGATGTTGGTTTTGGAAAAACTGAGGTTGCCCTACGGGCGATAATGAAATCTGTGTTGTCAAAAAAACAATCTGTTTTCTTGTGTCCAACAACCATTCTTGCGGATCAACACTTTATTACATGCACAGAGAGGTTGGGGCCACTTGGAATAAAAATCGACTTGCTTTCTCGCTTTAAAACCAAAAAAGAACAACTAAAAACCCTGTCTTTGTTGCAAAAAAAAGAGATAGATGTTTTAATTGGCACACATCGAGTTTTATCGCAAGACGTTGTTATTCCTGAACTTGGGCTTCTTGTGGTTGACGAAGAACATCGGTTTGGCGTGACCCACAAAGAAAAAATAAGGAGCATGAAACAACAGGTAGATGTTTTAACTTTGTCCGCAACGCCTATTCCACGGACACTTCAACAATCCCTTGTTGGAATTCGAGATGTAAGCCTTATCCAAACGCCCCCAAAATCAAGAAAACCTATTGAAACAACTGTGCGCTATTTCGACTGGGACGCCATTGGCGCATATATTGAACGCGAACTATCAAGGGGTGGTCAGGTTTATTTTTTGCACAACAAGGTTGATGGGTTGTCTTTTTTAACACACAAACTTCGGAACGCCTTTCCTAGCGCCGTAGTTGAAAATATACACGGACAAATGAGCAGTAAAGAGCTAGAGCCCAGAATATTGTCTTTTTTTAATGGCGGAATTGATATTCTAGCCTGCACGACAATAATTGAATCCGGGCTGGATGTAACAAATGCCAACTGTATTATTGTTAATGATGCTCAAAATTTTGGGCTTTCTCAGTTATACCAAATACGCGGCCGTGTGGGCCGCGGACAAAGCCAGGCTCATTGCTTGTTGCTTGTTCCAAAAAAACAGCTCGAGCAGGGCGCTCACCGACGACTGAAAACACTTGAACAATATACGTCTCTTGGGTCTGGGTATGACATTTCTATGAAGGACCTTGAAATTCGCGGTGCGGGAAGCCTGTTTGGATATAAACAAAGTGGACATATTTCATCTGTTGGGTTTGAGATGTATTGTAACCTTTTAAAATCAGAGGTGGATTTAATTAAGGAAAACAACGACGATGTTCGTTATCCAAGCATTGCATTCGGCGAGGATGCGCTCATAAATGAAAGTTATATAGAAAACCCGGCCCAGAGATTGGAGTTTTATAATCATTTTTCTCGAGCCAAAACAACCAAAGATATTTTAAAAATAAAAAAAGAATTAAGCGATCGCTTTGGGCCTGTGCCGGTTGAAACAAAAAATTTATTGTTTATTGCTGAAGCGCGGGTCTTGTTTAAAAACACATCTGTTTCTAGGTTGTCTGTTGATGGGACGCGCGTTGTTCTTGTTTTGGACGACACTGGGCCCTATTCGTCTCTTGATAGGTTGTTTTCATCTTTTGGTCGGTTCAGTGCTTCAGAAGGCATAAGTCACGCTTTTGGCAAAACAAAAACAGGGAAGTTGTCTGTGTCTTTTTCTTCTGCCGGAATTGGTCCGTCTATGCAATTATTATTGAAATCCTCACGTTTGTTTTTACATAAAAAAAACGAGTAATTTACGGGCCTTGAAAAATACTTTAACCATTGGTGTTTGTTGTTTTTTAGTGTCTTGTTCTGTTCGGGAAAAAGACAACTCTGTTGTTTTGGCTCGCGTTAATGACCAGGTATTAACTGTTAAAAAACTTGAAAAATTTTTACATCCCGAAAACCGGACAGGTGAACAGCTCAAAAGCTTTATCCACAATTGGGTGGACAATGCTCTTTATTTTGATGCGGCACTAAAGGACGGGCTCCTTCGGGATGGTCGCCTTTTGGGTGAAAGGGATCGTTATTACAAAAAAATTGTGATAGGGTCTTATCTTCAAACAAAAACATCAAACGGTGTTGCAATATCTAATTCTGATATTCGAAAATATTATGATAAAAACCCGCTTGGGTTCGTTCGGCAAAATGATGATGCGCATGTTTATCATTTTTTTACAAACAAGCTCTCAGACGCGCGGTCAATTCGATCAAGGTTGTTAAAAAAACAAACAGTAGATACGGCGGATGAACTTTTTGATACTTATAGGGTTGAACAAAAAACCGTGACGAGGGGCTATTTGTTGAAGGAGCTCGATATCGAAATTTTTAAAAACAACAAAGGGGCCGTTGTTGGCCCCGTACATACCGCGAGCGGCTACCACGTTATTAAGATTATAAACAAACATACAAAAGGCAGCAAGATGGGACTAGAAGATGTTTATGATAAAATTTATCAAAGGCTTTTAAAACAGAGGCAAGTGGTGTTGGCGTCCAATCTGTTGGACAGCTTAAAAAAACAATCAAATTTATTTATTAATTCAAACTATCAATAAAAAATGACCTGTAAAAAAATATTATTTATTTTCATTGTTTCCTTTTCCTTTTCTCAGGGAGACACCCAATACATAGACGGTGTTGCGGCAATCGTTGAGGATCATGTTGTTTTAAAAAGCGACTTAATCCAAATGGTAAACATGGCGGCTATTCAAAACAAAATAGACCCCAGAACAAACCCGGATGCTTTTATTCGGTTACAAAACTCTGTTATTCAGTCCATGGTAGACCAAAAAATCATGCTTGAAATGGCTGAAATAGACTCTATTGTTGTGGATGAAAAAGAAGTAAATCAGGCTTTAGACCAACAGATACAGATGTTAATCGCTCAGGCGGGGGGAGAAAGCCGGGCGGAAGATGCGTTGGGACAACCTATTAAGGATTTTAGGCGTGAATTTTGGTACGACATGAAAGACCGGATGATTTCTGAGCGCTATCAACAACAGCTTTTAAGCGCGATTGTTGTTACGAGATCGGAAGTGAAAGAATTTTATAAAACATATAAAGACAGCCTCCCTGTTTTGCCCATGATGGCCAAGGTCCGACACCTACAGGTTCCTATAAAACCTGGGGTGGCCGCAAAAGAAAAAACAAAATCTTTTCTTTCTGAATTAAAATCTCAAATTGTTGGCGGCAACTCTTCTTTTTCAGACGTCGCAAAAGCGCACTCCCTTGACCCCTCAAAAAATAACGGCGGAGAACTTGGGTGGGTTAAAAGAGGTTCGTTAGTTAAAAACTTCGAAACGACGGCATTTACTCTTGAACTTGGGGAAGTAAGTGACCCCATTGAAACCGAATTTGGGTATCATATTCTTGAAACGCTTGAAAAACAGGGTGATAAAATTCGCGTACGACATGTTTTGATGTCTCCGGAAATAACTAACGACGACAACGAGCGCGCTTACAACCTGGCTTTTTCCCTTAAAGACTCCGCCACCACGCTGCAAAAATTTAAAGACCTTGTAAAAAAATACTCATCAGATAAAACAACAACAGATATTGGAGGGGACCTTGGTTGGATTGACCCTGCCAACTATGCTGTACCAGAAATTGGTCAGGCTATTAAATATATAGAGTTGGGGTCTTGCAGCCCTCCGATCAACTCGTCAATTGGTTTTCACTTGCTTTGGGTTGGTGGGTTAAAAAAGGGCGGGCGGCCCAACCTTCAAGACCACTGGGCCGAAGTAGAGTCCATGGCGCTTAATAAAAAGAAAATGGACTGGTACCAAGGGTGGATATCTGGTGCTCGTGAAAAATTTCATATTCAAATTACTTCGAGCTAGTTTACACAAGGATATACACATCTTATTATAAAACGAGTGGAAAACTTTCTTACGTTTCTTTTTAGCGGGTTTTTCATAAAAACACCTGCATATCTTCAAAGTTATCCACCGTCTTTTACACTTATACACATCAAGTTTTTCTTTAGTTAGTGTTGGTATCTGCTTTTAAACAAAGACGGTCGGTGTGTTTGATGGTGGCATATCTCCACATATCCACAGCCTATATAAATAATATATTTTAGTTTATTAAATAAGCTTTATTTAAAAGCTCTAAATAATTGTGCATAAATACACAATTGAATGTTTTCTGTTCTTTGTTATGTATTTTATATGAAAAAATGATAGTATCTTTATAACGACTATGGCAAAGTTGGTGTGTTATATTTAATGATTGGAAAACAACCAAGTTAGACAATTAGTTACTTGAGAGAAAACAAAGATAAAGATGTTTAAAAAATTATTAACCACCAACGCTATTTTTTTTATCGATTGTTTTTTCGGGTCAAATAGAATTTGAAAGATTCACCATTGATAATGGACTATCACAAAATACCGTATATGATGTTTTTCAAGACAGTCGCGGTTATCTGTGGGTGGGGACCCAGGGCGGGTTGGACCGTTTCAACGGCTATGAGTTTAAACAATATGAGCACGAAAGTAGCGACACCACATCTATTATTGATGGACCATCGTGGTGGTTAAAAAAAGTAAAGCTTTGGATTAAAGAAGTTGTGCTATAATTTTGATAAACCAAATCCCACCAATAAACAAAAAAGTGGTACACTATGAGTCCCAAAAAAACACCTAAAGTAGAACTAACACTACCTATTATTCCAGACATGGAGTTAGCCGCCATAAAAACAGCCGAGGTGATTGCAAAACACATGGATCTAAGTGAAGAGAAGTCTGACGAGATTAGTATGGCGCTCATTGAAGCCACAATTAACGCTTTCGAACACAGTGAAAGCAACGCCGGAAATGTAGAAATTCATTTCGTGATACAGGATGACACATTAGTGATAAAAGTAACAGACAAAGGAAAAGGTTTTAATAAGGCGAATGTTAAAATTCCAAAAATAGAAGAAAAACTGGGATCAGACCACAAGCGCGGATGGGGGTTACAACTCATACAAGAATTAATGGATACAGTAGAGTTTGAATCATCGCCCGAAGGCACCACAGTTACCATGACAAAAAAGAAATAATGATTATAAAGGAGAGAAAATGTCCGATTTTAGCTTAAGCGTTAAAGACGATGGCGATGTTGTGATTATTGAAACAGCTGGCTACTTGAACAACGTAGGCGGTGAAAAAGTATCAGAAGTTTGTTATGAAAAGATGGATGGGGGCAAAAAATTTTTTCTACTTAACCTAGGAAACTCAAAAGTAGTAAACAGCATAGGGGTATCCATTTTAATTGAAATAATTGAAAAACTTCAAGACGTGGATGGAAAGCTGGGTTATTGCAACTGCGCGCCCATTGTTGAAAAAACATTTAAGATTATGGGGCTTACAAAATATTCCACCGTTTATAACACAGAAGAAGAAGGCCTAGAAGGGATGGCATAATTAACACCACCACAACCAAGCAAGGCCTACGGGCAATGTGTTTGGTTTTTATACACAACACTTTAAACTATAGTTTAACATCTATAAAAAACGCTTTATTCAGGAAAACCACACGATGCGCAACCTAAAAATATTCTTTGTAGTTATAACCACCTTGGCGCTATTTAGCTGTGGTGGAAACTCTTCAAAAACAGAATTTCCCGTCTCCACTGAATCAGAAGATGCTAAGGCGCTTTTTAATGAAGCATATTATTTAACTCAAATTTTTAAAGAAGACGAAGCAAAAACAAAACTATTAAAGGCGGTTGAAGTTGATAGGGGTTTTGGCGCCGCTTATATCCTGCTGTCTTCGCTGGGCATTAACACGGTATCAGAAACAGATAAGTATTATGATAAAGCAACCGAGCTCTCTTCTCAATTAAATGATTATGAAAAATGCCTTCTTGAAATTCGTATTTCAGGAAGGGATAATGACGTAATAAAAAGATTAAAAAACAGTAAAAAACTAGTTGAACTGCTTCCCAACAACGCTATTGCCCACCAAAGATTAGCGTGGACCTATTGGGGAACTGCTAAAATAGAAGAAATGAGAAAATCATCCAAAGACGCAATCCAAAAAGATAAAAAATACGTCATGGCATATAGCGACCTGGCAAACAGCTATACGTTTAACGACCCAATTGATTATGAAAAAGCAGAAAAATATGCACGAGACGCGCTATCAATAAACAAAAACGAAAGCTTTTTCCATGTTTTAGTTGGGGACGTGTTAAGGGCCCGAAATAAGCTTCAAGATGCTGCAAAAAAATATGACGATGCATATAAAATCGGCACCAATAATTACATTAGCGCCGCCAAGGCGGGACACGCATATACATTCATAGACCCAACTGAGGCCAGAAAAAGATTTGATAAGGCAACCAACGATGCTAGAAACCCAAGCCAAAAGATTGGTACCGAGAAAGCAAAGGTTTATACATATCTTCATGAAGACGATTTTCAAAAGGCCACCTCTCAGATATTAAAAATAAAGAAGAGCCTTGAGTCTTATAATTTCACGGATGAAGAAATAAAAGATCAAATGAGTAACTTATTATGGCATGAGTATTTTATAATGAGCCATAGCGGTCAGCATGACGCTGCAAAAACAGCCCTTAAAAAGAAGAAAGAGATAGACCTGGCGATAGCTAAAAAATCGAAAAACGATCGTTCGATGCAAAATACAGAAACTTCAATTTTATGGATGGAAAGTCATTTAGAAATCATGAAGGGCAACTATGATTTGGCCACGAAAAAATTAGAAAAACTCAAAACCATGGTAGCCAATGAGAATAACCCCAAAAAGCTTGACGGGTACAATAGGCTTATGGGAATGACCAACCTTATGAGCGGAAACCCAGAAAAAGGCGTAGAGTACTTTGAAAAAGTAGTTGACCCTTCAAATATATATTTTCAGTATTTTAAAGGGCTCTCTTATAAAGC
>Ga0233427_10004041_pt1 | contig 12434 bp, 9 predicted proteins | sample SI_118_April2016_5_FD_179885 | JGI IMG/M metagenome (GOLD analysis project Ga0233427, IMG submission 179885) | Seawater microbial communities from Saanich Inlet, British Columbia, Canada - SI_118_April2016_100_MG | ecosystem: Environmental > Aquatic > Marine > Inlet | place: Canada: British...
GGGTTCCCTGGAATGTGTTCCATGCCGCGCGCGGCCGCGCTCTTCTCGAAGACATGGAACATGGCGACACCGCCACGACACGTGCCTTTCGTGAAGAGGCCAGGGGACAGGGAAAAGCGCTGGCGATGCATCATTGGCTTGGCCGCGCCGCCCCAACCTGAGGTGGCCGACACCCGTGGAAATATCCGCAGGCCAATGCGTTTGGTGTAGTCGTGATCTCTCGATGTGTGCCGGTCCTGCGAGACAACGCACCGATTGCCAGTTTCCCGTTCACGCATTCAGGCAACTGTCTCGTGGCTATAGCCGCTACAACCAGTATGCTTCGCGCATGAAGGCGAAACCACTCCTGGGAATCGGGCTTGCCGGCACGTTCGTTGCTGCCGTCTGCTGTTTTACACCGGTGCTTGTGTTTCTGTTGGCGGGAGTAGGGCTGTCTGCCCTCGTCGGCATTCTGGATTTCGTTCTTTTCCCCGCTCTGGCTGTTTTCGTTGGATTGACGATCTATGCGCTATGGAAGATGCAGTCGGAAACGCCGAACTGATCTCTGCGATGCTGCCCGGATGCGGGACGTGTCAGGCGTAGCTGTCGGGTAGCACGGCCTTGCGTTGCTTCATGAAATCGTTGAGAGCCTCGTCGAGAGCCGGATCGATCGACGCGGCTTCGAACTTCTCGATACGGTGTGTGGCGTCGGTGTTGGCACGCTGGGTGGCGTCAATTGCACCGGCATCGCGCCATTGTTCGAACGACAGGCTGTCGAACAGGTCGGACTGGAAAAAGGCGGTCTTGTAACGCGCCAGCGTGTGGTCTGCGGCAAGGAAGTTGCCGCCCGGGCCGGCTGTGACGTAGTCGGCCAGGGCAAAGGCGGAATCGGAGGTGTCGATGCCATCGAGCATGCGGGCGACCGCGCCCAGCATCTCGCAATCGAGCACAAATTTCTCATGAGAGAGGCAGAGGCCGAGTTCGAGTGATCCGGCGGCATGGATCAAGAAGTTCACGCCCGACATCACGGTGTAGTTGAGGTAAAGCGCGGATTCGTAACCTGCCTGGGCGTCGGGAATCTTGGAATTGGTCGACGATCCGCCACAGCGGAACGGAACCCCCAGACGTCGCGCAAGCTGGCCGCAGCCCAGAACGCATTTCCAGGACTCATCGAAGCGGACCGGAGCGCCCGTCTTCATGTTGAGCCCCATGGAATTGATCCCGAAGATCACCGGAGCACCGGGCCGGATGAGTTGGGCCAGGGCCATGCCGGCGAGGCCTTCGGCAAAAAGCTGCGCCAACATGGAAGCCGGCGTGACCGGGCCCGAGGCACCGGCAATGACAAACGGCGTGACGACGCTGCCCTGATTGTGAGCGGCATAGACATGGAGCGATTCCAGCGCTTCCTTGTCGTAGAGCAGGGGCGAAGTCGGGTTGATCATGCCCAGAACGCAACATTCGGCATCCAACCGCTCAGGCCCGAACACCATGCGGGTCATCTCCATCGTGTCCTGGGCCTGCCAGCCCGAAGTCACCGCGCCCATGAAGGGTTTGTCGGAATGGCGGATGTGGCCATAGACCATGTCGAGATGGCGTTTGCTGACGGGTATGTCGGTCGGCTCGCAGATCGTGCCGCCGGTGTGGTGCATCACCGGTGCCTGATGGGCCAGTTTGATGAAGGTGTTGAAGTCTTCGATCGTGGCGTAGCGCCGCTCGCCACTGAGGTCGCGCACGAAGGGTGCTCCATAAAGCGGTGAGAACACCATGGCATCGCCGCCGATCTCGACATCGCGCTCAGGGTTGCGTGCGACCTGGCGGAAGGTGCGGGGCGCTGATTTCTGGATGATCTCGCGGCACATGCCGCGTTCGAACTTCACCAGGACACCTTCAACCTTCGCGCCGGCCTTCCTGAAAACCTCGAGGGTTTCCGGGTGGTCGCGGAACTCGATGCCCAGTTCGAGCAGGTTCTCGGCCTCATCTTCGATCCGCTGGGCGCCTTCTTCCGAAAGGATGTCGAACGGCGGGATCGAGCGGCTCAGGAAAGCAGGTGCGGGAACCCAGGATTCTTCGGTCTCCTCCTGATGCCTGCGTCGTCCGCCACGCCGGCTTCCTTGCTTCCGTGTCGCCATGTTTCGGTCCTGCTCTTGTTATCGCTAAAACGTTTTACTAGACTTACTGTCAATGCTCAAGTCTGGTGCAACAAAGGGGCTGCGACATGATGGAGACACTCAAGGTTCTGGGCGCGCCGGGCCGCTACATCCAGGGGCCAGGCGCGTTGTCCTGCCTGCCTGAGGTTATCGGTGAACTGGCGTCATCGGCCTATGTGCTCACCGACGCGATCGTTGCGGAATTGCTCAAGGCTGATCTGGCGGCCGGCTTCGAGGCGGCGGGGCTTGCCGCTCACTTTGGCCTCTTTCCCGGTGAATGCACGCGCGCCGAGATCGAACGCCAGACGGAACTGGCGCGTGGGTCCGGCAGTGGTGTCGTGGTCGGCGTTGGGGGCGGCAAGACGATCGACACGGCCAAGGGCATCAGCCTGTTTCTTGGCCTGCCGATGGTCGTGGTTCCGACCGTGGCGTCCAACGATGCCCCGACCAGCAGGTTGATCGTTGTTTATGACGATCAGCACCGGACCTCCGAGGTGCTGAAGCTGCCGCGTAATCCTGACGTTGTCGTTGCTGATACCAAAGTCATCGCATCGGCGCCGCCGCGTTTTCTGATCGCGGGGATCGGCGATGCCGTGGCCAAGAAGTTCGAGGCCGGACAATGCGCCCTGACCGGTGCGCGAAACTTCTTTGGCGGCCTGCCGACCAAAACCGCCTTGCTGTTGTGCGAGTCCTGCTACACGACCATCCGGGAGTTTGGGCCCGCATCGATAACGGCGGTGCGCAAGGGTGAGGTTGATGAGAGTGTCGAGAACATCGTCGAAGCTACGGTTCTGTTGAGCGGCCTTGGATTCGAGAGCGGGGGGCTCGCGCTTGCCCACAGCCTGAACCGTGGTTTGACCGCACAACCCGAAACGCAAGCTGCCCTGCATGGCGAGCTGGTCGCCTGGGGCTTGCTGGTGCAGCTTCTGGCAGAGGGCAGGGATGCCGCCTTTGTCGACGACATGCTGGGTTTCTACCGCGAGATCGGATTGCCGGTGCGTCTGACCGATCTGGGTCTGAGCGAGCCCGAGAATGCGGTGATCGACGCAATTGCGCAGATCACGTTCGATCAGGCGCCCTATGTCGCAAATATGGAACGCAAGCTCGGCGCAGCCGACATCGCAGAAAACATCCGAAAGCTGGAGGCCCTGAGCGCCTAGCGCGCGGCCATCAGGTCCGTGATGGCGTGGTTGATTCCGGCCAAAGCGGCCTGCGAATCCTTGTAGATCGCGAACAGCTCGCCATAGAGCGCGTGGTTTGCCGCATCGGGTTCATGATGTTTGATCAACCGGACGCAACGTTTCACCGCATCACGTTCGTCGGCAAAGGTGCCGACCCCGACACCCGCGATCAGGGCCGCACCGAACGAGGCATCGCCGTTTTCCGGCACGTCGATCGCCAGCCCGGAGACGTTGCTGACGATCTGACGCCAGGTTGCGCTTTTGGCGCCGCCACCGACCAGGCGCGCCGATGCTGATTCCAGACCCTGGGCCTTGAGTGATTGCATGCAGTCGAGCAAGGAGAAGGCGACGCCTTCATAAAGTGCCCTGACGAAATGCGCCCTGGAGTGGCGGATCGTGACTCCGATGAAATCAGCGCGCAGGCGGGCATCCCAATAGGGCGAACGTTCGCCCTGCAGGTAGGGATGGAACAGCATGCCGTCCGATCCTGCAGGGATGTTTGCGGCGAGACGTTCCATCTCGTTGAAGGCAGCCTGTCCGGCCTGGGGCGCTGCTTCGTCCATGAAAAACTGATCACGCAGCCAGCGATGCGCCGAGGCACAGGAATTGGTTCCGGTGATGGCATAGCCGTAGCCTGCAAGGACATGGGGGTAGTCGATCACCTCCTGATGGGCCTCCAGGACATCGGTCAGGACCGAAACCGTCCCGGCGGTGGCCAGCTTGATCGTGCAATGCCCGGCATCGACCGCACCGGCGCCGTAACACTCCGCGGCGGTATCCATGGTTCCAGCGACAACCGGGGTGCCGGCGGCAAGGCCGGACTCAGCCGCACCCTGAACCGTGACTTCCCCGACAATCGCCGTGGGCTCCACGATCGGAGGCAGGGTATCCATATCCCAGTCGATCAGGGCGCAGAGTTCCGGCGACCATGTCGATGCCTTGGTATCGGTCATCATGGTGCCAACAGCATCGACCCGGTCGGTGTGCCAGCAATCGGTCAGCCGGAAGCGCAGGTAATCCTTGGCGACAAGCACACGTTTCGTGCGTGCGACGGCATCGGGTTCATGTTTCCCGAGCCATTTGAGCTGCGGCAGTGTCCAGGTCGGTGCCGGTTTGTTGAAGCTGGTGGCATGGATCATGTCGCCGGCCTGCTCGATCAGCTCGGCGGTCTCGGCCGAACTCCTTTGATCGCTCCACAGGATCGCGGGCCGGATCACCCGGTTGTCGGCGTCGAGCAGGACGGGTGTGTGCGCGCCGGCGGAAAACGAAACCGCGCCGACATCGCCTGCCCCAAGGCCTGCAGTCTTGAGAGCAGCGGGAACCGCGCCGCACAGAGCGCGATACCAGGCGTCGGGGCCCTGTTCAGCCCAGCCGGGGTGGGGAGTGTCGGTTCGAACATCGCTTGAAGCAGAGCCGAGCAGCTGTCCGTCCGCCGTGATGATCGTGACCTTCAGACTTCCCGCACCCAGATCGATGCCCATCAGAATCGTGTCTAACATTGCCTGCCCAGCCTGCGTGTTGTGGTGTCGGTCTCGTTGATGCCGGTTGGGTTCCCGGCGTCAGTTCTCTGCCTTGAGCCCGAGCTTGCCGGCATTGAACAGCAGGGCCGGGTCGAGTGCACGTTTGAGACCCTCAAGCACCCTGTGGCCGTGGTTCAATTCCTCGGCGATCCAGCGATTGCGGAAACACCCGATGCCGTGGTGATGGCTGATCGTGCCACCCGTGTCGAGGCAGATCCGCATGATGATCTCCCAGACGTCGGCATGGATCGGCAGGGCTTCGTCATCGGCCATCGCGGGAATCTTGCAGGTGAGATACATGCACGAGCCGTCCGAATAGGCGTGCGACCAGTGTGCGCTGAGCTGCACCACCGGGTGGCGTTCGTTGACCGCCGCTTTCATCTGCTCATACATCGCGCCGACAGTAGACCAGGGGGCGGCGACCTCAATCGTCTCATAGTAGCCGCCGGCATCGACAAACGCGTCGGAGTGGGATTCGAAGCGTTTGGCCTGCCACTGCGTCATCGGTTCCCGGTCGCTGATCTTGCCGCCATGGGCCTCGCAGATCTTCATGGCGGCTTCGGCCTCGGCTTCGGCGACGCCGTACAGGCCGGCAAAACTCAACATGGTGATGACGGGAATGACGCCGCCGGGAGGCGCTTCAAGGCCCCATTTGATGCTCTCTGCTTCATCATAGAGGCGCGCCAGAGCCGGTCGCAGTTCGGCCTGCATGATGTCGCGAATGGCGGCCAGACCGTGTTCCAGGTCAGGGAAGGCCATCACCGTATCGATTTCCTGTTCAGGCAGACGCCAGATACGCAGCGTCACTTCCACGATCACACCAAGGACGCCTTCCGAGCCGATGAACATCTCCAGAATGCTGGGGCCCACGGAACGACGGGGCGCGTGGCGGACCTCGAGCAATTCGCCATCGGGCAACACGACCTTCATGCCGACGATCAGGTTCTCGATGTTGCCGTAACGCGAGGATGCCTGGCCGGCGCCACGGCACGCGGCCCAGCCCCCGACGGTCGACATCGAAAGCGACTGGGGATAGTGGCCACAGGTGTAACCCTTTTCGCGCAACGTGTTTTCGAGCACCAGACCGTTGGTGCCGGCATCGGCCCGCGCGATCCGGTTGGTCTCGTCGATCACCTGGATGGTGTTCATGTGCCGGCACGAAAGGATCATCTCGCCGGCAAAGGGTACGGTTCCGCCCAGAACGCCCGAGCCGCTGCCATAGGGAATGACGGAGATATTCTCCCTGCCAGCCAGGCGCACGACCTGTTGCACTTCCGGGATTGATTTTGGCTCCACGACCACGCTCGGCAAGGTGCCGGTCAATTGCTCCGAGCGGCTGCGAAATCGACCGAAGGGCAGGCGGTCGCGGCTGTGTGTCACCCTGCTGTCGAAATCTTCGTGGATTTGGCCGCTGGCGATGAGCGTACGCAGTTCGTCCATCCATGCCGGCGCAGTCTCTTTCTGTGCTGACTGCCGTGCATCTTCGATCGTCTGGATCTCTGCAACGGCGGGGGCGCCTGTGGGGTTCAGCATGTCATCTTCCGTTTGGGTAATTAATAAAACGATTTAGTGATTAATAAATAGTCCCGCCGCGGCGCTGTCAAGAACGACGCTAGCAGGAAGCGGGATCAGGGCGTCTTTGGCGGGGAGGGGCGGTTGACTGGCGCTCGACGATCTCGGTTTCTTCGAGCACCTGTCCGGAGAATTCGCCGCCGCCTTCGATATGGCCGATCAGGGCGGTTGCGGCCTGGTAGCCCATGGTTTCAAGAGGTGTGCGCACGGTCGTTAGTGGCGGCGCCAGTACATCGGCGATGGCGCCGTCGTTGAAGGCGATCATCGACATTTCTTCAGGGATCTTCACACCGGCCTCGCGCAGCACACCCATGGCGCCGGCAGCGGTGAAGAGTGTTGCCGCAAAGATGGCTGTTGGGCGGGGCTGGTCGGATTGGAGAAGTTGCCGCATTGCTGCAGCGCCGCCTTCCATGGTGTAGCCGGCCTCGGCCACCAGGTTTGCGTCATAGAACAGGCCCGCGTCTTTCAGCCCGTCCTGGTATCCCCGCAGGCGGCACTTTGAATTGTAGCGATGCGGCGCGCCCGAAAGATGCCCGATCCGGCGGTGGCCCAGGGCGACGAGATGTTCGACGGCCTTGCGCGAGCCGCCGCGGTCGTTGATCACGACATGGTGGTTCACGCCGCTGGCCTTGCGATTGACCAGAACGAAGGGATGGTCGAGCGCCTGCAAAGCGGAAACGGCAACACTTTCGTCGGCAAGGGTCGCCACGATCAGGCCGTCGACCCGGTTGCGTTGTACGAGGCGGTCGTAGATCGCGGTTTCGACCATGCCCGCATCCCGGTGGGCAATCAGCAACGAATAGCCGCGTTCGGCCGCAGCGCGTTCCGCACCGATAATGATTCTGGCATGAACCGGGTTATCGAGCTCCGGCACGACGATTCCCAGCGACTGGCTGCGCGATGTCCGCAGGCCCCGGGCTGCGGGATTGGGCTGGTAGTTCAGCTCAGCTGCGACCTCGGTGATGCGCTTGCGTGTCTCGTCGCGCACGACGAAGGATTCATCACCCCGCATCACGCGCGATACCGCCGCCTGGGATACACCGGCGGCCTTGGCGACGTCGGAGATTTTTGCGGAAGGGCGTTTGCTTTTCAAACCGGCGTCTCGTTTAGGGCTGTCATTCACGAGGGCACATTACCATCGCAGGGAACGGTTTGGTCAAACGACGGTGCTGTTGCATCGACAGCATGTTGATCGGTTGACAAGGCAGGATAACTCTTCGATCATCAATCGGTAAAACGTTTTATCAATCGGCAGGTGCCGGCCTTCGAACGGTCGCTGCGCACGCACCGAGAGGCTGGGGCGAACGCCATGGACGAGCAGGAGTATGATTTTATTGTTATCGGTTCGGGTTCCGCCGGTGGCGTTCTTGCAGCGCGCCTGAGCGAAGATCCCGCCAACAAGGTGCTCGTGCTTGAATATGGCGGGCGCGACAACAGCATCTTCATCCAGATGCCGACAGCCTGTTACATGCCGATGAACGACAAACGCTTCGACTGGGGTTTCATGACCGAGCCGGAGCCCGGCCTCCAGGGGCGCCAGATCCATCATGCCCGCGGCAAGGTCATCGGCGGCACGTCTTCGATCAACGGCATGTGTTACGTGCGCGGCCATGCCGGCGACTTCGACGAATGGGAAGCGCTCGGCAACGAGGGTTGGGCCTATCGTGATTGCCTGCCCTACTTCCGGCGCGCGGAGACCTCACGCTTCGGTGGTGACGAATATCGCGGTGACAGCGGGCCGCTGCACACCAACAACGGCAACAACATGGAAAACCCGCTCTACCAGGCGTTCATCGATGCCGGGGTAGAGGCCGGTTATGTCAGGTCCGAAGACGTCAACGGCTACAGCCAGGAGGGCTTTGGCCGGATGGACCTGACGATCAAAAATGGCGTGCGAAGCTCGACCGCCAATGCCTATCTGAAGCCGGCCATGAAACGCCCCAACCTGACCGTCGCGATGTATGCGCTGACCCGTCGGGTTCTGCTGGAAGGCAAACGCGCGGTCGGTGTTGAATTTGCGCAAGGCAGCAAGGTCATCCGCGCCAGGGCACGTCGTGAGGTCATTTTGAGCGCAGGCCCGTTCAATTCGCCCAAACTCCTGATGTTGTCGGGTATCGGCAATGGCAAGCACCTGCGCTCGCACGGGATCGACGTCGTGCACGAACTCAACGGTGTGGGCCAGAACCTGCAGGATCATCTGGGAGTTTCAACCCATCAGGACTGCACACAGCCGATCACCCTTAACGGCAAGATGGGTCTGATTTCCAAGGCGATGATCGGGATGCGCTGGCTGCTCTTCAAGGAAGGCCTCGGCGCCAGCAGCCATTATGAGGCCAATGGTTACATTCGCAGCCGACCGGGTTTGCGGTTCCCCGATCTGCAGTTCCACTTCATGGCCGTGGCTGCGGTGTTCGACGGCTCGAGCACCTACAAGGGCCATGGGTTCCACGCCTATATGAGCCATGGCAAACCACTCAGCCGTGGCGAGGTGACCCTGCGTTCGAGCGATCCGGTGGAAGCGCCGCGGATCATCTTCAACTATCTCAGCGAAGAGGAAGACCGGCTCGCCCTGCGGCGCGGAGCACGTCTGACGCGCGAGATCTTTCAGCAACCGGCGTTTGATGCCTATCGCGGTCACGAGATCAGGCCAGGCAGCGACATCCAGAGCGACGAAGACCTCGACGCCTGGATCGCCCAGAATGCCGCGACATCCTATCACCCCAGTTGCACCTGCAAGATGGGCAAGGACACCATGGCCGTGGTCGACCCGGAGGCAAGGGTTCATGGCATCGAAGGATTGCGCGTGGTCGATTCCTCGATCATTCCGACCATCACCAACGGCAACCTCAACGCCCCCACGATCATGATCGGGGAGAAGGTTGCCGACATGATTCTGGGCAAAGCACCCCTGCCGCCCTCGAATGCCGAGAGCTTCTTTGCCGAGGGCTGGGAAACGACACAACGTACCGGCACACCCGAACGTGCCATGGCGTGGTGAGAGATTGCCCGACTGACCCTTAACCAACTCGAACAACCAGACCGAACCGAGGAGAGACTTCATGCTGGCAGCTGACGGACGCGTAATCATGGTAACGGGCGCGAGCGGCGGCATTGGCAATGCCATCGCTCAATGTCTCCATGACAAGGGTTACAGCCTTAGTCTGGGCGCGCGCGATACCGCCAAACTCGGCGGTTGGGTCGGGGAAGGCGATCAATCACGCCTGATCAGCCATGCCCATCAAGCCACCGACGCGGCCAACAATTCGGCATGGGTCGATGCCACTGTTGCGCGCTTTGGCCGGATCGACGGCCTGGTCAATGCCGCAGGCATGGGTGGCATGGTCAACCTCGAAGATGACAACGACGAGACCTATGACGCGCTCTGGGCGGTCAACACCAAGGGGCCGATGCGTATGATCCGCCTGTCCCTGCCGCATCTGCGCGCCTGCGGCAGTGGGCGGATCATCAACATCTCTTCGCTTTCGGGCAAGCGGGTGACCAACGACGGGACCGGCTATGCCTTGAGCAAGTTTGCATTGATGGCCGTGAACCACGCGTCCCGGCGTGCCGCCTGGGAAGAGGGGGTGCGTTCGACCGCCGTGTGCCCCGGCTGGGTCAATACCGATATGGCGGGCAATGCCGTGGGCATCACACGAGAAGAGATGATCCAGCCCGAAGATCTTGCCGAACTGGTCGAAACCGCGATTGCCATGCCCAACAACATGGCCGTGGCCGAACTGCTGGTGAGCTGTTCGCTGGGCGATCTCTTCTAGTCGCCTGTCGTGTCGGGTTGTCAGGTTACGGTCGTCGGGGCCGGTATTGTCGGGGCCTGCATCGGGTTATCCCTGCAGAAGGCTGGCCATGATGTCGTTCTGGTCGATCGTGACGAGCCGGGCTCGGGCTGTTCGTTCGGCAATTCCGGCGCGATCCTCTCGCTCAGCGCCTCGACCCAGCTACCGGGGCCACGGCTGCTCGCCCAGATACCCAAGATGTTGCTCGACCGGGATGCTCCCCTGGTCGTGCGCTGGCGTCATCTACCGGGCCTGACACGCTGGTTCCTGGCGTTTTTGATGGAATGCAGACAGGTCAGGCAGGAAGAAACCGCGCGCGCGATGGCAACCCTGCTGGCCGATACGACAGGGGCCTACGATCGTTTGCTCGACGGCAGCCCGGCCGATGCCCTGATCCGGCGCAACGGTGCGCTGGGTCTCTCGCGGACCGAGGCGTGGTTTGAAGGCGATCGCTGGCGGCGTGATTTCAACGTTTCTCTTGGCAACCGTATGCAGGAACTCAACCGAGAGAAACTTCACCGGCTGGAGCCATCTATCACTTCTTCGGTTGCGCGTGCGGCCTATTATCCCGATGCCTACAGCACGCTCGATCCTGTAGGCCTGACGCGCCAGATTGCTGATGACATGGTGGCAGGGGGTGGCCGATTGGTTCGGGCTGAAGTGACCGATGTCAGGATCGAGAACGGGCGGCCCGCGGCACTCCTGACGAACCAGGGCGAGATGAAGGTCGATCGTCTGGTTGTGGCAGCCGGGGCCTATTCCCATCGTGTCGCAGCCAGGATGGGCATCAGAGTGCTGCTGAACACCGAACGGGGTTATCACGTCGATATCGACGACCTGCCCAATGGTCTCAGTCGGGTGTTGCTCCATGGCGAACATGCGCTGGCGATCAATCCACGCGAAAACGGCCTGCGTATGGCCGGCAATGTCGAATTTTCCAGTCTGGAGGCGGCGCCGGACTATCGGCGTGCGCAGATCCTTTGGCGCAAGGGCCGTGAGGTCCTGCGCGAGACTGCGACCGGCGATATGCCTGAAATGAATTTCTGGATGGGGCGCCGCCCGACCCTGCCGGATTACCGACCAGTGATCGACCGGGCCCCCGGGCTGGAGAATTGCTGGTTTGCCTTTGGTCACCAGCATCTCGGCATGAGCCTGGCCGCCCGGACAGGAGAGGTCGTGCTTGATCTTCTGGAAGGGCGCGATCCCGGCTTCGACCTCAGGCCCTTCCGTGCCGATCGGTTTTGATCTGGCAAGGTGTTTCTTGATCTTGGGCGTTCCCGGCGTGACACTCTCCAGGAACAACCCACGAGGTTCCCATGACCACGGCAATCTCCACTGACGAATCCTATGCGATCCGCCCGCCCAGCGCTGATGACGGCGCCATGCCGCCGGCACATCATCTGGCCGGCGGGCGATCGGTTCCAGCCGAAGCGATCGATCAGTTCGAGGCCGATGGCGCGATCTGCCTGCGCAATGTGATCGATTCCGGCACGGTCGATGCGCTGCGGGCCGAGGCCGACGATGCCGTCGCCCATCCCAGCCCGGATGCGCGCTTTGTCACGACACCAGGCAATCCGGCGATCTTCTATTATGAGTTCAACCTGTGGACCCGTTATCCCGTGCTGCGCGAGGTGCTTTTCGAAAGCCCGGTCGCCGATGCGGCCATGGGATTGATGCGCTCCAACGCGGTTTCGCTCCACTACACCAACACCTTCGTCAAGGATGCCGGTGCCAGCGACAAACCGACGCCCTGGCACGAGGATGCCTCCTATCACCGCATCATGGGCAACAACGCCATCGCGTTGTTCCTGGCCTATGACCACATGCCTGCCGAAACGACGTTGAAGTACAAGCAGGCGTCGCACCTCAAGGATGACGCCATCTACATGGCTTCGACCTTCACCAAGGGTGAGGAATACGGCGACTGGATGGAAGATCATGTGCCGATGCCCTCGCCCGAGGAACTCGACCGGCGGTTTCGCACGATCTACTGGGACGTCAATCCCGGCGACGTTCTGGCCTTCACCCAGCGCACACTGCATGCGGGCCCGCCCAATACGCTGCCGACCCGGCGTCACGCCACCTCGTTCAATGTGATCGGCGATGGCGCGCGTTATGACGGTCGTCCCGGTCCGGTCGATGCGCCGGGTGGGCTGAACCCTAACCTTCCTCATGGCGCGATTCCCACCGGGGAGGTCTTTCCGTCTTTGCGTGGAACTTTGATTTAGATCAGAGTTCGCTCAT
>Ga0233427_10004042_pt1 | contig 12433 bp, 8 predicted proteins | sample SI_118_April2016_5_FD_179885 | JGI IMG/M metagenome (GOLD analysis project Ga0233427, IMG submission 179885) | Seawater microbial communities from Saanich Inlet, British Columbia, Canada - SI_118_April2016_100_MG | ecosystem: Environmental > Aquatic > Marine > Inlet | place: Canada: British...
GGAACAGGCGGCGCGGCGACTTCGACAATGCGCACTCGATGATCAATAATGCAATCAGCAAGTCGAAAGCATACGGTTTCAATTCGATGCTGTAACGCATCGGGTAATAAGAGGCACAAAAAATAGCCAAGGCGAACAAGGCGGCCCTTTGTTCAACAATACGCTGTGCGATGCTCCAAAACAAAAACACGCTGGCGGCGCCTGCTAGGAATGATGGCACACGCATCACCAGCAAACTGCCGTCGCCGATATCAAACATCAACTTTTCTAGCCACAGCCAACCTAATGGGCCAATTTGACCGTACTCAAGTGGTGAAAACAAATCTCCGTAACCGGAATCGAAAAAGTTAATCGCCACCATCGCCTCGTCTCCCCATACTGGGAAATCAAGCAAGAGACGTGTCAGTCGCCATACAAGGCAGAGCCCAATTAAAGCAAATGCCCAGCGATTTTTTACCATACGATGCGCGCGCCAGACCAAGTGAGGCCCGCACCGAATGCACCAAGTATCAAGTATTTGTCTTTTTCAAACAGGCCCTTGTGGTAACCCTCTGACAGCAACAGCGGCACCGAAGCCGATGAGGTGTTTCCGTACTTAGCAATGTTGTGCAGAACTTTATGAGGAGGGATTCCCAAGTGCGCTGTCGCCTGCTCGAGGATACGACGATTCATTTGATGCGGAATCATCCAGCCCAACTTGTTTGGATCTTGCCCCTGCATCGCCCAGTCTAGCAGCCAAATCATTTTAGAAGCCGCAAAACGATATACCGGTCGGCCGTCCATGTGAATTAAGTGCGATTTCTCGTCGAGTATTTCGTGGGAAATCGGGTCGGCACCACCACCACGCTTACGAATGATGAAGTGCGCGCCTGATCCTTGCGCGCCAATGGTGATGTCTTCTATCAATCCGCGCTTGCAAACGGAATGGGGTTGCAAAACCACCGCCCCAGAAGCATCGCCAAACAGTACCGCCGTCGAGCGGTCTTCTTTGTTAATCATGCGTGACATGGCATCGCCACCAACGACTAATACATTTTTGTATTTGCCTGTTTCTATGAACTGCGTGGCAACAGCCAACGCGTACATAAAGCCAGAACACGCTGCAGCGACATCGAATGCGCCACAATCATTCGTTATTCCGAGTCGGTCTTGCAAAATACAAGCCGCAGAAGGAGCCGTGTAATCGCCCGAAACCGAACCGACCACAATCATGTCGATATCGTTGGCCTCAATTCCTGCGTCCTTAATCGCCATTTCAGAAGCGCCCTTGAACATATCCGTCGGAACCTGGTCATCGGTTAACCAACGGCGCTCGGAAATTCCGGTGCGCTTGGTAATCCATTCATCTGATGTGTCAAGATAATGGGTGAACCACTCGTTGGTTATTACTTGATCTGGCACCCAGTGCCCAATACCGGCGATTCCGGCTGGAATTAGTTGTTTCATGGCTTAATGCAGTGATTGACGAGGACAATGCCCCGAGTATATACTTTATCGGCTATCAGGGGATAAATGCGGCACTAATTTTCTCTAAAAGTCAGAGCGTCCTTCCCACTTGAGGATAATCTGCTTAATCTGTGAATACGTGGGAACTCCGACATCTGTGAATACCACGCGTCCTTCATCATCGATGAGCATGACAGAAGGAGTCAGGATGGAAGCCAATTCTTCTTCGCCATTACGTTCATACTTAGGCGTCAACCTATCTTGCTCGTCTTTAAACAGGTCAATATCATCATCGCTACGCTCGGTCATCATTACGTAAGATGGCTTGTAGGTTTTCATGTACTTTGCCATGTCACCCTTGTCATCACCAGAGTCATTATTAAAACCGAGCACTTGCAATTCAGCATCATCAAAGTGTTTGCTGATCGCGTCGAGCTTAGGAGCAGCTGCCTTACACGCTATGCAGCCGGTAAACCAAGTTGTAAACAGGCGGTACTTAGCCTTAGTGTAAGGGGCGCTCATGCCCAGCAGCAGTTTGCTTGTTTTAGCTTCTGCGTGAGTGTTTGCCGCTAAAGTCTCTTTCGAGGTTCCGTTTGCAACTTTCTCCATGGATGCGACGCTATAGCCGCTGCCATTCGGTGAATCAGCAGGGTTTTCATAAACCGTAATCACTTGCCCTGGCAGAGCTTGCGCAATGACAGTTGTCGACCCTTTTGGCCACAGCACCGTAAAGCTAGCCGATTTGTTCGCCCCAATACCAATAGGCATCGTGCGTGAATTCTGCGCGGACAAGCCTTCGCCACAACGTAGCTCGCGGATGATATTTAAATCACCTGATTGAAGCATTACCTTGGCACCAATACCGTCGCGCGCACCCCATTTATCAGAAGCTGCGGCCGATTTATTACCACCTTCAAAACGAATATAGACGGGTTGGTAAGTTGTTGCGGTCGGCATCAAGTCGCCAATCTTATTGCGGTACAACTGTACATAAGGACGGTTGCCGCTAACGAGTACGAAGTCTTGATAGCCATCGCGGTCATAATCAAAGAGTGCAATCGCACGTGCATCGCCTTTATGGTCTGCTCCGGAAATGCCGGACTGTGTAGAAAATTCTTTACCTTCGATGTTTAACCAAAAGTGATTTGACTCACTGCCAGAAAAGGATGCCCCTGATGATATTTGACCTGGGTCGACCACCACGCCAACGTCTTTGCCTTCTTTAATGTTTGCCTTTTTGTCTCCGCGAACCACGGAGCGCCAGAAGTCACTTCACAAATCGACATTACGTTTTTGATCTTTCGGTGCGGTGTAGTATCCGGCTGGTCCGTAAAGATCAAGGAAACCATCGTTGTTGAAGTCGGCGAATTGTGCGCCCCATCCCCAGCCACCAAATTCGGTAGCGTGCATGGGCTGTCCGTCTTCAGATACTTTCAGCCACTCACCATCACCATTGTTACGGAACATGGAATTGCCGCGCCCAAGTTGCTCGAACATGGGATCAATGCCTTCGCCTTTTAGCAGTTCGGCATCGTAGTTAGCACGCCCTGGTGTAAAGAACGATGTCACGCGACGCGCTGCCTTCGAGAACATGTTAGTTACGTATAAATCTTGCAGGCCGTCATTATCGTAATCACCGAATGTCACACCCATGCCAAAACCGACGTCAGCGACATTCGCCTCAGCGGTGATGTCGGTAAATTTCCCGCCGCCGTCATTACGGATTAAGTAGTTAGGAGCAAAGTCGTTGGCAGAGTAAAAATCAAAATCGCCGTCGTTGTCGACATCACTCCATGTCGTTTGATAAGTATTGTGAAAAATTCTTAGCTCATCGCTCAAAACATATTCTTCGAAATGGCCATCACCGGTATTGCGCAATAGCAGGTTTGGAGGCCCTGGACGGCTACGGTACAACATAGCCTCATCGGCTGCCTCTACATATAAAGGCAGCAATTTGTCGAAATCTTCTTCACGCATGAATGCTTGAATATCATTTACAGCCTCGTCGGCAGTAATCATGACTTCATCAACTCCATCGCTAACGGAGCTAACCGCAGCATCACCTTCCAATGCCTTAATCGCGCGTTGGGCGAAGTATGCCGCATACGTTGAAACGTAAATATCATTCAAACCATCACCATCAAAGTCGACAACCGTTGCACCACTTGTATTGAACGGCAGGTTGTTTTCAGAGATCCAATCGCCTGAGCGATTTACAAAGCGCCCATCTACATTCTCCATGACAATACAGCGACGCAGTGACCCACCGATGAATACATCTTTATCGCCATCGTTATCAAAGTCTGAAAACACTGCTGAAGATGTTTGGCCATCAAAATCTAAGCCAAGCTCACCAGCAATTTCTTTAAACGTACCGTTGCCGTTATTGTGAAAGAACAAGTTGCGACCATGACGTTCTTGCACATAAAAATCATCGAAGCCATCGTCGTCTAAGTCGACAATCGCAACTGTTGGATGCCGGTCCCAAGATGGAAGCTGCCATTGCGGATATGGCTTTTCAAATTTTTCGCCGGCCTTCCTCGATTTAAGGAATGCACGCACTTGTTCTTCGTGAATAGACTGACGCGCTAATTCTAAATCGTCCGCATCGGTGATTACGCTATCAAGAACTTCTTCAAACAACCAATCGTCTGTTTCGATTGTTGCCAACGAATTTATTTTCCATGAAATTATTTTCCAGACTTGGTCTTCTGGATCTAATTCATCCCGGGTAGATTCATCGTGTTCCCATATCACATCTTGCCAACCTTTGATTTCAGCGAGGCGTCCACTTTTCATTTTAGCTTTCGCCGTAAACTTAAAACTGACTTGCCACTGCGTCATGGTTTCTGGATCAACCCAACGCGGCACCGGGAGGTGCACTTTGAATTGCGCTTGCTTAAAGTAATCAACTTTCTCGAACAAGCTACCGTATAGGTCGAACTCTGGCCAATCTTTCATGCCCGCCGGGATCTCGCCGACGCCAGTGTAATAATGCGTTACTTGGTCATCGAGTTCCCAGTGGCGCTTGCCTGCTGTGCCCCCATTCATGACGGTGTCGTATTCAGGAAACTCTTCGACGATGCCGCTAAACTCGAAGGTCTCCGCAAAGTATTTGGCACAGCCATTATCCGGGAATTTCTTACCCTGCAAGGCCTCGGCTAATTCATCAAGATAGCCGGTCTTACCCCATGCAATATTCAGTGCTTCCGAGCGAATCATGCGCACCGCCTGGATTTCCATCGGCGTGGTCGGGAGTTTCGGCTTAGGCTCTTGGTTGCATGTCGCAAAAATAGACGCTGCTAATAGTGCAAGCGAAATTGAGGTGTAGGTTCGGAGCTGAGGGCTCATGTCTTTAATTATCTGCTAATTAGTCGTTAATTGCGAAGAAAAATTCGTTTTCCCCTGCTCTAAATAGGATATCGTCTCGCTAATCGAATAGCTGAATGCCCAACGCCATAATACTTTAGGTCACTACTTCTATTTTACGGCTAGCTGAGCATGCCAAGCGGGTACTTACCGTTGCACGACTCTGAAGATAATTCTCCGCGTTATGGTGTAATCACCGGGAGCTTGCCCCTAAAATTGGTATGGGCATTGTTCATCGCCTAATACGTTCGCAACCTAAAATATGAAAGCTAAAATCATCTACCGCGAAGATCTGACAGATTCATTATCGATCTTCCGCTTCAACGTTGACGTGCCGGACTTTAAGCCTGGCCAATTCTCCACAATCGGACTGCCGCACCCAGAGAAGGAGGGCAAGATTTTGTGGCGCCCCTATTCAATTTCTAGCAACCCTGAGCAGAAAGATTATCTCGAGCTATACATTCGCTGGGCAAAGTGGCCGGTGTTGGGTAAGTTCACAACTATGTTGTGGCCTCTCGTAGTCGGAGATGAAGTGGAATACAAAGATCCTAAGGGTGCTTTTTCAATTGCGCACGAGTTTCCAGATGGCACTCCGGATAAGCGGCGCATCATATTGATAGGTGGCGGAACGGGTGTTGCACCATTTATGTCTGCGGCAGCAAGCATGTTCGAACACAAAACTGATCGTCAGATTATTTTGTGTCATGGCGTGAGTTACATTAGCGAACTTGGCTATCGCGATGAGCTGCTAGCTCTTGAAAGTGAAGAGGGGTATGACTTTAAATATTTAGCCTCGGTAAGTCGTCCGGATGAAGAAGCTAATGCCGGCTGGGATGGCCTAGCTGGACGCGTTGAGTCCATCATTCAACCTGGCGAAGATGGATGGTCGGCTGCCGAGCGTGCTGCTGGCGAGAAGTTTACGCCTGAAAACACTTGCTTCTATATCTGTGGATTCGGCGGCACCGTTGATAGTGTTAAAGAGGCCGTCCAGGCAGATGGTTTCGTAACGAAGAAAGAAGCGCGTGAAGACGGCAGCTTTGATATTCGTTTTGAATCTTATGGATAAATGCTTTTAAGGCAGAATCGGCAACTTAAACGTAAAGGCTCCGACACCGAATTGATTTGTTATCCAAGGACCTGCCCCACTGTTGCCAAGAAAACCGATCTCCGTGGCTGAGGTTGGACCTGATAGTTGTAAAGTAATTTTACCTGGCGTCGCGGTTGCGCTCAAAACTGTTTCTGCGCCACCCCCTACTAAAGAGAAGCGACCCTCTATATTTTGATCTAACAACAAATCTTGATTTAGGTCATGAAAAATCAATTCGACGGAATCTTGAGTCGATGAAGTAAATGTAGCAGACGCAACTCGAGGTGGATATCCACTTGAAGGGAAAGGCGCGTCATAAAGCACACGCGCTATTGCTGCCGCCGCCCAGGTACCCATTGTTTTATAGCCTTGGTAAAAGAAATGGCAGCCATCGTGCTCGTCAATACCGGTGGTAGGGATAACGGTTATATCATCGTATAAATCTGGCAGCTGCCGCTGCAAATCACGAATGTCTAGGTCGCCACTGACTCCGCAGCCATCTCTGATTTGGAAAAGAAATACGTTAGTTACGTTGGGATAATCTTCTGCCCAGGCACTTCGCATAATATTCCAATTTGCAAGATACATTGATGGATCTCCCTGGCCATCACTCTCACCCTGATGCCAAATAATGGCACGCGCCTTCGAGGCTAAACCAGACTTATTAGCTCGATATAGCAAACGGCCATATATGGTGCTGAGGTTCTCTGGGTCAAGATTGTCTCTCAAATGCCATGCGATCATTGTGGCGCCAACCGCCCCGTTAATGACAGCGATAGGCATCTGTAAGTAATCCATCAAGCGATTGGCACATCGAAGAGCCCAAGCCCCGACGCAACCAGAAGAGTAGGCGCCAATACCGTCGGCGACATACCACTCTGCATCAATAGGAACATCTGATGCATTTACAGAAGCGGTGCCATATGAACGAATCCAGTTCGATTGTGACTCATTAGCTAATCCCTCTTGATGATAATCGGTAGCAACGGCATTTGATTGGCCATCTATGATGAAAGCATCGCCACAAACTATCTGTCTCGCAGACATAATTTGCCTGCGTATTCCGGATTTTTGAGCGTAAAGATAGAAATTATAATTATGTAATCCGGCGACGATCGTCACAGTCAAATCGAATGAGGCTTGCCCATTTGTATAGATAAGAGATTCGATATCAGACTGGTAATAGACCCCGTCCTTAAAAACAACCAGTGCTAACTCGTCGACATCAGGAGTGGCAATAGAACCAATCACTGGGACAGTGGCTTCATTCGTTATCAAGTCACGACAATAGAACTGTCCGTCTTGAGGCTGCTCCACAAAAGATATTTGGGAGCAAGCAGAGCTTAGGGAACTAATTAGAATGAAACTTAAAAACATATTTTTAACTTAACCTCGGAGAGAATGGTCACACTCGAGTATAGCATGCGACAATAAAAAGTGAAAAGTTAGCATTAAGAGAAATCTTAATGCTAACTTAAAAACGGCAGGGAACGGGTCTAGGCCTAGAACTTAAGATTAAAGTCTATCCGGAAGCGGTATTCCGTCTCGTCAATGTTGGTAATCTCAGTATCGAGTGGTGTAATGGCCATACCCCAAACGTGCATGCCTAAGCCATTATCTAACTTGGTCTTGTACCCAAGGATTTGCCCCTTGTGGTTACTAGCTTGGCCCAGAGTATCATCTTGAGAGAAGCCAGTGAAAATGGCGTCTTGATCAATGGATTGAGTCGTAATGTAAAACTTATCATCGTTCTCCATCTTGTATGCCAAACCGAGGGCCATGCCAGATGAGTCGACAGAATCGTCGGCGCGTATATTTTCGATCGCCTCAAAAGATGCCGTTATTGCACCAACGCTGTAGGCTAAATTAATATCAACGATGCCGAAGTCTGAAACGAAGCTGTCTCCTACGACACTGTTAGTGCGATTATCGGTTGCTTTGTTATCGTCGTCGAGAACAATCCCCTTACCATTCATGTCTCCATAGAATGAGTATGAGCCACCGACAGTAAAGTCCCCCATGGATGTATCAATTGACGTGACAGACATCCAGGCATCTTCTCCTTTGCTATCCTCAGAGACTGCATATTGACCAAAAGAAAAATTAAAGTCGTCATATTCGGATACGAAAGCTATTCCTTCAGGAGCCACATCGCCATCCCAGACAAATTCACCGTAGACCGGGTTCCTAAAAACTGGATTGCTAATCTTGCCGGCCAACATGTTGACGTGCTCGGACATGGACCAGTCGAAGTTCAAGCGATCGAGTGATACACCAAATGAATTGAACGTGTCTCCAGCGTCTTGGTGCACGCTGTTTGGGTCATCAGAGTTACCAGTTACCAATCGAAAGTTGAATAAGAGCGAATCACTTGCTTGGTACTTTGCGCCAGCGCGTAAACGCATACGCATGCGGTGACGGTCGGTGTTGCCATCACTGTCACTAAACTCGGCGCGGACTCGCGCGTCACCGTAAATAGACCAAGGGTCCTCTTGCTGAGCGTTGGCAGAGCCAGACAGCACAATCACGCCTGTAATGCAGGTTATTAAACCGGGTGTTTTAAATTTCATGGCGAATATTGTATACCCAATGGTGGGAATCTGCGTGAAGGTTATGTCAAAAATATAAGAATTCCGTGCGTTTCCCCGCGATGCTAAACTAACCGCCATTCACTATGCAATCACTGCTAAAAGACACCTTCGAACTCGCCGAAAAACTGCTCCATCTCGAACAGAGCTCCGAGCCAATACCGCGCCAACGCCCCGAGGAGCTGGCTGAGAAATTAGTGCTTAGCTTGCCAAAAGATGGCGTCGCGCACGCTGAAGTTTTTTCACGCCTCGAAGCTATATTGCAAGCCACTCCTAAAACAAGCAGCACGCGATTCTTAAACCAGCTTTTTGGTGGACGGCAAAACTACGCTGCGGCGGCTGACATGATTACATCTTTGCTTAACGTATCGATGTACACCTACAAAGCAGCTGGCGCTCAAGTATTGGTCGAGCAGCAATTGGTGCATCACATGGCTGGCTTCGCCGGCTTTAGTGATGCCGAAGGCATCATATGCCCTGGCGGATCTATGGCAAACTTTATTGGTATGATGATGGGTCGTGATCGCGCGAATCCGAACTTCAAAGAACACGGTAGCGATGGGCGCGCTCACACTTTTTATACTTCTGACCAATCTCATTACTCAGTTGATAAAGCTGCTGCAATGCTTGGCGTTGGCCGTCAAAATGTGCGCAAAATTAAATGTGACTACTATGGTCGCATGTCCGTTGATGATTTAGCGTTGGTAATCGAAAACGACATCGCTAATGGCTGCGTGCCGTGTGCTGTAATAGCAACTTGCGGCACCACCGTGCTTGGCGCATTCGACCCGCTAAGACAAATGGCTGAAGTCTGCAGCAAGCATGATATTTGGTTGCATGCCGACGGTGCCTTTGGCGGCGCAGCTTTACTGCATAAGCAACAGCGCGAATTACTAGACGGCATCGAGCACACAGATTCAATAACCTGGGATGCGCATAAAGTAATGGGCGTGCCTCTAACTTGTTCGATGCTACTTTGCAAACACCAAGGCAAGCTCTCTAAAAGCGTTCAGCAAAACGCCGAGTATTTATTCCAAGCTGACAACGAAGAATTGAATCCGGGCTTACGTTCCATTCAATGCGGTCGCCGCAATGACGCCCTCAAACTCTGGGCAGCATGGCAAGCGCTTGGCGATAACGGTTGGCATCAACGCCTCGATAAACTATTTTCACTTGCAAAGTTTGCTGCTGACTACATCGAGCAGTCGCCAGACTTTGAACTTTGCCAAAGGCCTGATTACTTAACCGTTTGTTTCAATGCAAAAGATGCTGATCCCGTCCAACTTTGCGATTTGCTGCATGCTAGTGGCGAGGCGATTATTGGTCACGCGAACGTGCGCGGTGAAAAAGTGATCCGCTTGGTACTGGTTAATCCAGATCTAGAGACCAGCGACCTTCTCCTGCTCTTCGAAAACATTGTTGCAACGCGAGCAAAACTTATCTCTGTATAAAGTTTTTCAGCTGTGGTTCCCGCTTGCGGCGAGCTGGCTGTTGATGGGCGCAGAAGGACCGACCTTCTCTTGGTTCGTGGCATCCATGCCCGAACAAAAAACTAACCTGGCTGCATTCGGGGGTGTAGCGTTTCCTATTTCGTTGGCAATCGAAGGCCCTATCATTATGTTGTTAGCGGCATCGACGGCATTATGTAAAGACATGATTTCGTATCTCAAAGTGCGTAAATTCATGTTGGCGGCGGCTGGCGGATTAACGGCCTTCCATATATTGATTGCGTTTACCCCTATTTATCGCTGGGTTGCCGAATCAGTACTCGGAGTGCCTACAGATATTGCGGATGCCGGTCAAGTCGGCCTACAGATATTAACTCCATGGACGGCTGCTATCGCCTATCGCCGATTCCTCCAAGGAGTACTCATTCGCTTCGGGCAATCACGCATGGTGATGTACGGCACCGCAGTACGCCTAATCACTTTGATAGCAGCACTCAATCTCGCTGCCGCATTCGGCGAACTGTCTGGCATCGCGGTCGGGACGATTGCAATTTCTAGTGGTGTGATCGCCGAGGCGATATTCGCGCGCTGGGCTGTCAGTGATATCTTACGCAACCGGATGCCTCATCGCGCTGATTCTTCCGACCCCATTAACCGCGCATCCTTTTTGGCATTCTATTTACCGTTGGCTGTGACTCCGTTGATGACTTTGTGCATTCAACCTGCAGGCGCTGCGGGCATGAGTCGCATGACTGATGTGAATAACTCACTCGCGGCATGGACCGTAGTTCATGCGTTAGTCTTTTTAGCACGCTCAACTGGTTTTGCCTTTAACGAAGTGGTTGTTGCACAAACCGGGCGCCCTCATTCTAGAGAAATACTTAATCGTTTTTGTTTTCTGCTAGCTATCGGAACTTCGTCATTCATGGCGTTGATTGCTCTCACCCCTCTCTCTGATATTATTCTCGACCGAGTGTTTCGCCTAGAAAGAGAGTTAGCCACAGTTTGCAAAATAGGTTTGTTAATTGGCGTAATGATGCCGGCTTACCAAGCGTATCAATCTTTGTATCAGGGGCGACTCGTCGCTGCTAAACGAACAAAAGGCATAATCGAAGCCGTGGCGATTTATGTGGTGCTGTCGCTAATAGGATTAATGATTGGCGCTTACTATTCGACAATGACCGGCATGTACTGGGCTATGCTCATTTTCGTTGGAGCAGGCATCTGCCAAACCGTGTGGCTTGGCATTCGCGCGGCGCAACTACCTAAGACTGAAGCTTCTTTTCAAGCTTAGCCCACGAATCGCGCATTGCGACTGTGCGGTTAAACACTAAGTTGTCTGGTGTCGAAGTGGCGTCGTGCACAAAGTAACCGGCGCGCTCGAATTGCACGGCGTCATCAAACATTTCAGCGAGTGCTGGCTCAACTTTTGCCGTAATGACTTCGCACGAGTCAGGATTGATGTTCGCTAGGTAATCACCACCCTCTTCTGGGTTTGCCTGATTAAACAGATGGTCATACAAACGCACTGTGGCATCAACGGCATGCGCTGCAGAAACCCAGTGGATAGTGCCTTTCACTTTACGTTTATCCGCACTGTCACCGCCCTTAGTTTCAGGATCATAAGTGCAATGCACTTCAGTCACTTCACCGTGCTCATCTTTAACGAAATCGGTGCAAGTCAAATAGTAAGCGTACTTAAAACGAACCTCAGCACCCGGCTTTAATCTGAAATACTTACGCGGAGCTTCTTCTTTAAAGTCATCGCGCTCAATGTAAAGTTCACCGCTAAAGGCGACCTCGCGCATGCCCATGGCCTCATCTCCAGGATGATTTTTCGCATTAACCATTTCGACATGACCCTCTGGCCAGTTAGTGATGACAACCTTCAATGGTTTCTGAACCGCCATGCGGCGCTCGGCGCTATCATTCAAATGATCGCGCAATATAGATTGCAGCAATGCGAAGTCAACCGTACCTTCGGTTTTCTTGATACCGATTAAACTACAAAACGCGCGCAGTGCAGCAGCCGGGTATCCGCGGCGACGCATGCCGCTGATGGTTGGCATACGTGGGTCATCCCAACCGTCTACGAAATCATTGTCGACTATGGTTTTTAGCTTACGCTTCGAAGTCAAGGTGTAACTTATATTCAAGCGGGCGAATTCAATTTGTCGCGGGGTTGATGTTACCGGCAAGTGCTCTAATAGCCACTCATAAAGCGGGCGATGGTTTTCGAATTCCATCGTGCATAAAGAATGCGTGATGCCTTCGATGGCGTCAGACTGCCCATGAGCAAAGTCGTACATCGGGTACACGCACCACTTATCGCCAGTGCGCGGATGTGATTGATGCTGAATACGATAAATCGCGGGGTCTCGCAAATTTATGTTCGGCGACGCCATATCGATCTTGGCGCGCAAAATCATTTCACCTTCTGCGGCTTCGCCGGCGCGCATTTTATGAAACAATGCTAGGCTTTCTGCAGTAGGACG
>Ga0233427_10004043_pt1 | contig 12429 bp, 9 predicted proteins | sample SI_118_April2016_5_FD_179885 | JGI IMG/M metagenome (GOLD analysis project Ga0233427, IMG submission 179885) | Seawater microbial communities from Saanich Inlet, British Columbia, Canada - SI_118_April2016_100_MG | ecosystem: Environmental > Aquatic > Marine > Inlet | place: Canada: British...
GAAATTCTTATTTGTTCAGTGTAAAGAGCTTACTTTTGTTTTATGATAAAAGAGATACAATTACAAGTTCTACCCGAGCAAGCCGCTAAAATTGAACTGCTAAAAAAAATAGTTTCCGAAAAACTAGATGTTCAAAAATCAGAAATTTCTCATTTAGAAATTGTAAAACGATCGATTGATGCCAGACAAAGGACGATAAAAATAAATCTGAGATTAATTGTTTTTATCAATCAAGAATTTGTAAAAAAAGAGGAAGATTTTCCAATTTATAAAAATGTAGAAGGAAAAGAAGAAGTAATAATTGTAGGTGCTGGCCCTGCAGGGATGTTTGCGGCTTTAAAACTAATAGAAAAAGGGAAAAAACCGATTGTAATAGAAAGAGGAAAAGAAGTAAGAGAGAGAAGAAAAGATCTTGCCAATCTGACAAAAAATCACATTGTAAATGAGGATTCCAACTACTGCTTTGGAGAAGGTGGTGCGGGAACCTTTTCGGACGGGAAATTATATACTAGAAGCAAAAAAAGAGGAGATGTAAATAAGATATTAGATGTACTGGTAATGCATGGAGCTACTCCAGAAATAAGAATAGAAGCGCACCCACATATTGGAACTAATAAACTCCCTAAAATAATTCAAAATATAAGAGAATCTATTTTGCAATATGGTGGTGAAATTTTATTTGATAGTAGAGTGATAGACCTCCTTGTCAAAGACAATAAAATAGATGGAATACAACTACAAAATGGAGATAAAATACATGCTTCAAAAGTGATTTTAGCTACAGGGCATTCGGCAAGAGATATATTTGAACTACTACACAAAAAAGAAATAGAGATAGAAGCAAAAGCATTTGCAATTGGTATAAGGGTAGAACACACACAAGATTTAATTGACCAAATACAATACAAATGTAAAACAAGAGGAGAGTTTTTACCTCCCGCACCCTACTCTGTTGTAAAACAAATAAAAGGAAGAGGAGTCTATTCTTTTTGTATGTGTCCTGGAGGAATTATAGCGCCTTGCGCTACAAAACCTGGTGAAGTAGTAACAAACGGATGGTCACCATCAAGGAGAGATTATGCAACTTCCAACTCAGGAATTGTAGTAGAACTAAAACTAGAGGATTTTTCTAAATACGAAAAATTCGGAGCACTTTCAGGAGTTCAATTCCAAAAAGAGATAGAGCAAAAAGCATGTAAAATAGCAGGGGGAACACAAAAAGTTCCGTCACAAAGATTAGTGGATTACACAAACGATAAACTTTCTTCCGATATACCAAAAACATCCTATATCCCAGGAACAACATCTGCTTTAATTTCGGATGTATTACCAAAATTTATTCATCAAAATATACAAGAAGGATTTTTAGAATTTGGAAAACAAATGAAAGGTTATTTAACAAATGAAGCTGTGGTACATGCCCCAGAAAGTAGAAGTTCCTCTCCTGTTCGGATTCCTAGAAGTAGGGAGACAATGCAACACCCACAAATTAAAGGACTTTTCCCTTGTGGAGAAGGAGCGGGATATGCAGGTGGAATTATATCAGCTGCTATTGATGGAGAGAAATGTGCGGATAGTTGTTAAATTTATTTTACTTAATTTCTAAAAAATGATAATTTATTGTATATAATTACTAATATCTAAGTAAGTACTTCTGCTACTTTATTAGCCGCTTCTTGTAATAAAATAACTGATTCTACTTTTAATCCGCTTTCGTCAATTAGTTTTTTAGCTTCAGCAGCATTTGTTCCTTCTAACCGTACAATTAAAGGAACATTAATATTACCAATATTATTATAAGCATCTACAATTCCTTGTGCCACTCTATCACATCTTACAATTCCACCAAAAATATTTACCAATAATACTTTTACATTATCATCTTTTAGAATAATACGAAATGCTTGTTCTACCCTTTTAGCATCTGCAGTACCACCAACATCTAAGAAGTTTGCTGGGTTACCACCTGCCATTTTTATAATATCCATAGTTGCCATAGCAAGTCCTGCACCATTTACCATACAGCCTACATTACCATCTAACTTCACAAAGTTAAGTCCATATTCTCCCGCTTCAACCTCTGTTGGATCTTCCTCTCTTGTATCCCTTAAATCAATAAAATCTTTATGACGGAATAAGGCATTAGCATCTAAACTTACTTTTGCATCTACTGCCATTATTTTATCATCAGTAGTTTTAAGTACAGGGTTTATTTCGAATAAAGCTGAATCGGTTTTATCGTATGCAGTATATAATGCAAATACAAATTTGGTCATTTCTTTAAATGCAGTTCCACTCAATTCTAAGTTAAAAGCTACCTTTCTACATTGAAAAGCAGTTAAACCAACTTTAGGGTCAATTTCTTCATGAAAAATTAAGTGTGGAGTTTCCTCTGCAACAGCTTCAATATCCATTCCTCCTTCAGTAGAATACATAATCATGTTTCTGCCAGTTGATCTATTTAACAATACAGACATATAAAATTCTGAAGTTTCACTTTCTCCTGGGTAATACACATCTTCACAAATAAGTACTTGGTGTATCAATTTCCCTTCTTCAGAAGTTTGTGGGGTTACCAAATACATTCCTAAAATATCATTCGAAATTGACTTGACTTCATCAAGTGATTTGGCTAATTTTACCCCACCACCTTTTCCTCTACCACCTGCATGAACTTGTGCTTTTACCACCCACCAGCTCGTTCCTGTTTCTTCATTTAGTTTGTTTGCTGCTGTTACCGCCTCTTCTGGAGTTGAAGCTACAATTCCTCTTTGTATTCTTACTCCAAAGCTATTCAATAACTCTTTTCCTTGATATTCGTGTAAATTCATTTTTTAAATTTTATTTGCTGCAAAAATATAGGAATCAGCCGAATTACAATCTTTAATTTATTAAATTATTGTTTTTAAAATTTCACTACTCTGTTTAACATAGTGTTTTATTTATATATATATTTGTCATCCTAAAATTCTTATGAAAAAATATCTAATTATATTTCTTTTACAGCCACTTGTTTCTTTCTCTCAATTTCAAGATAAAAAGGTATATAATATTCAGAAAATAGATAAAAGTCCTATTATTGATGGAGTACTTAATGATGAAGCATGGAATAATCTAAATATTGCGAACAATTTTTCTCAAATACAACCGAATAACGGGAATCCTGAAAGACAACATCAAAGAACTGAGGTAAAGATCTGCTATGATAGTAAGAATATCTATTTTGGTGTAATGATGTATGATAACGATCCTGATAGTATATTAAAAGAACTATCAACTAGAGATGAAAAAATGAAGAATGCTGATTATTTTGGAATCTGGATAAATCCTTTTAATGATGGACAAGTTGAATATGAATTTGGTGTAACTGCTGCTGGAGTTCAAGCAGATTCAAAAATCAGCTCAACTAGATATGATAATTCTTGGGATGCTGTTTGGAAATCAGCTGTGAAAATAGATAACAAAGGATGGGTAGTAGAAATAGCTATTCCTTTTTCTCAATTAAGATTCCCAGATGATAATAAACAGTGGTCAATTAATATGGTAAGAAGTATAAAAAGATATCGTGAAGACTATAGTTGGAATCCTATTGATGTTGAGTATACTAATTATGCATTACAAGCTGGGCTACTTGATGGCATTAAAGATATTAATCCTCCTATTCGCCTTTCATTTATGCCATATGCATCCGTTTATGCAGATATGTATGATGGAGAAGCTGCCTTTCCTTATAATTATGGAATAGATCTAAAATACGGAATAAATGAGAGTTTTACTCTTGATATGACACTTATCCCTGATTTTGGGCAAGTAGCTTCTGATGCCATGGTATTAAACCTCTCTCCTTTTGAAGTTAAGTATGAAGAAAAAAGACAATTTTTTAATGAAGGAACTGAGCTATTTAATAAAGGAGGTGATATGTTTTATAGTAGAAGGCTTCAAGATGATTTATTAAATGCTTCAAAAATCACTGGAAGAACTAAAAACGGATTAGGAGTTGCTGTACTTAATGCTGTAACAAATAAAACAAATGAAGATCCCTTAACCAATTATAATGTTATGATATTTGACCAAGCTTTTGGGAATAGTTCATCAGTAAGTTTAATGAATACCCATATGGTTCAAAATGGAAGTGGGAAAGATGCTAATGTGACAGGAATCTTCACACGAATTAATAATAAAGAAAATACTCGTACCTATGTTGGAAAACTTAAAATGAGTCAGGAATTTGATGGAAGTGAATTAACAAAAGGATTTGCTGGTATGTTGGCGATAGGGAAAACAAATGGAAAATATCAATATGACTTATATTCTATTTTTGAAGATGACAAATACAATCCTAATGATTTAGGGTTCTTGTACTCTAACAATGAAATAACTAATGGAGTAGTTCTAAGTTATCATCAATTTAATGAAAATAAAATATTTGTTAATTTTGCTAGTTCAATAGAAATAGAACATCAGACCTTATTTACAGATCAGAAATTTGTAGACTTTCATTACCAGTTAGAAACTTACGCAACCTTAAAAAATTACACTACTATTTTTATGAGGGCTGATTTATTTCCTTATGAGAAGAATGATTTTTATGAAGCTAGAACAGGAGATTTAACACATCCACTTAAAAGATCAAAATCAATAAATGGTGGAGGATGGATTTCAACAGATTATAGAAAAAAACTTGCGATTGATATCGGAGGTGGAGCAGCTTTAAATCCATTATATCAAGGGTATGGATATCATTGGAGAATATCTCCTAGATTTAGAGTAAATGACAATATATCTCTAAAATATGTACTATCAATTAGAAATAAATATAATGATGTGGGATTTGCTACTAATGATATTCTAACTTCTCTACCAATATTTGCTAAACGAAACACATATATGATTACTAATGTGTTAAGTACAAATTATATTGTAAATAATAAAATGGATCTATCAGTTAAGCTAAGATATCACTTAGATCAAGTTAAAAATTTAGAATTCAAAATCTTAGGTGATGATGGTTATTTATATGATAGCGAGTATGTCGGAGATCATAATATAAATTACACTACTTGGACATCTGACATAGCTTTTAACTGGTGGTTTGCCCCAGGAAGTCAAATGAGCCTAGTTTGGAAAAATGCTATTAATAATGAAGATAACATCCTAATAAATCATTGGACTGATAATGTAGAAGAATCATTTAATCTAGCACAACAAAATAGTTTATCATTAAAGGTTATTTATTATTTAGATTATCTTTACCTGCATAAAAAACAATGATAAAAGCAAACAACATACATTTGTCTTTTGGTGATTTAGAAGTTCTTAAAGGAGTAAATTTACATATAAAGGAGGGTGAATTTATTTCAATAATTGGAGCTTCTGGAGCTGGAAAAACTACACTTCTTCACATTTTAGGGACATTAGAAAATTCTAATACTGGTAGTATATGGATAAATAACACTGATATAACAAATCTATCAGATAAAGAACTCTCAATTTTTAGAAACGAAAATATTGGATTTGTTTTTCAGTTTCATAACTTATTAGTAGAATTTACTGCATTAGAAAATGTTTGTTTGCCCGCTTTTATAAAAGGAGAAAACAGAAAAGTAGTGAAAGAACGAGCTTTGGAATTATTAAAACTACTCAATATAGAAAACAGATCTTCTCACAAACCTTCCGAACTTTCGGGTGGAGAGCAGCAAAGAGTAGCTGTTGCCAGAGCGCTTATTAATTCACCATCTATTATTCTGGCAGATGAACCTAGTGGAAATTTAGATTCGAAAAACGCTGAAGAATTGCATAATTTACTTTTAAAACTAAACAAAGAGCTAAACCAGACAATAGTTGTGGTAACACACAATAATAAACTAGCAAATATTACCGGAAGAAAGTTAGAGATAAAAGATGGAGTAATAGAAAATTAACAATTTTTCAAAAAAACAACTCTAGTTGTTAAAATTGTTTAATTTTGCACTTTGATGACATATCAAAACCCACAGATTCTATATTTTCTTTTTGCGATTGCAATCCCTATTATTATTCATTTATTTAATTTCCGAAAACACAAAGTTGTGTACTTTAGTAGTATCCGATTTTTAAAGGAGATAAATGAAGAAAAGAAAGCAGTTTCTACCATTAAACAATACCTTATTCTACTAAGCAGAATTCTGGCATTAGCCGCAATAGTTCTTGCTTTTGCAAATCCATATATTCCAAATTCCGACAATACTTTACTTAATAAAAATACAATCATTTATATTGACAATTCTTTTAGTATGAACGATATTTCAGAAAAAGGGAGATTATTGGATATCGCTAAAGAAAAAGCTCTTCAGATTGTAGAAAGTGAAAGTGAAGAAAACAATTTCTGGATTATAACAAACAACTTTAGTTCTTCAGAAAATATAAATAAAAACAAAAAAGAAGCCGAAAAATACATTTCCTCTGTGGAAAGTAGTCCTTTTATAAAAAGTAAAGAAGATATAATAAATAAAATTAGTAGTCTAATTTCCAAGAATCATACACTCTATTTAATATCCGATTTTCAGAAATCATCTACCATATTAGAAAACATAAATACGAAAAACACTACTACAAAACTCATCCTAGTTCCATTAGAAAAAGTAATAAATAATAACATCAGTATCGACAGTTGCTACATCAATTCTCCAATTAATAATTTGGGAGATAACACTAAAATAACTGCAATAATTACAAATCATTCTGATAAAGATTTATCGGAAATAATACTGAGTTTATCCCTCAATAAGAAACACAAAACACAAGAAAATATTTCGATACTTACAACTGAAACAAAAAAAGTAACACTCAATTTTGTAATTGACAAAAGTGGGATAAACAATGGACTACTTTCGGTGGACGACCACCCCATTACTTTTGATGATAAATTGTACTTTTCCTTTCATGTAAAAAACAAAATAAATGTTGCTGTTATAAGTGATAAAAAAGAAAATAAAAACATTAACAAACTTTACCAAAATGATGAGTCAATTCAGTACACAAAACTGAACATTAACCAAATGGACTACCAAAAAATGGAAGAGCAAGATTTTGTAATTCTGAACGAAATAAACTCTTTAAGTTCAGGATTTAAAAACAATATATTATCTTTTATTTCTGGAGGAGGAATCATCTCGATTATCCCTCCCAAAAACATTGATTTTGATCAGTACAAAATATTCTTATCGGAATTGGAAACTGACTACTTTATAAAAAATGACAGCACTTCAATTCGTATTTCATCACTTAATAAAAATCACGAATTATTTACAAATGTTTTCAATAATAAAACAATAAGAAAAGACATAAATTTACCTTCTATTTTTTATCATTATTCTCTTTCCGAAAGTAAAAACACCATAAAAGACAATATCTTTTTGATGGAAAATAACTCCTCATTTCTCAATCATTACAAAAGTAAATCAGGAGAAATTTATTTGTTCAATTCTCCTTTATCTGAAGGATGTAACAACTTTACAAAACATGCTTTATTTGTAACTACATTTTACAAAATGGCTCTAAATTCTGGAAGACTAAACAATTTATACTACACTATTTTTTCCAATCAATCCATCAAATTACCGAAAACACATAACGATTCTGAAAATATATTCCACTTAAAATCTGATAATACAGATGTTATTTCTCAATACAAATCGGAAGGAAATAAGTCTTATTTATTAATACATAATCAAATATCGGAGGCCAAACATTATGATTTGACAAAGGGAGAAGAATTATTAAGTTCTGTTTCTTTTAACTATTCCAGAGAAGAGAGTAACACGGAGCAATACAAAACAGAAGAACTGACAAATTTTATAACAGTAAATAATATAGAAAATATTTCTGTATTCTCTTCTTTAAAAAGTATTACAGAAAACATAAAAAATTTAGACAAAAACAAAGAATACTGGAAGTTATTCATTCTATTATCCCTACTATTTATAACCTTAGAAATACTACTTATCAAAACCATAAAAACATGAATTTACTAATTAAGTCAGCACGAATAATTGACACAAACTCAAAATACCATAAAAAGATAATGGATATCTTTATCAAAGACGGAAAGATTGAGAAGATTGCTAAATCAATTAAATCCTGTAAAGAATCATTAAAGGCAGGAAAAGAAATAGAATTCTATGATAAAAACTTACATGTTTCTACGGGTTGGATGGATATGCACTCTAACTTCCGTGAACCAGGATTTGAGTACAAGGACGATTTGAAAACAGGAATAAAATCTGCTATAAAAGGAGGGTTTACTTCCGTACTACTAATGCCTCAAACTGAACCGATAATAGATACTAAATCTCATGTAGAATACATAAAAAACAACACTAAAGGAAGTGTGGTAGATGTACATACTTCTGGGAGTATTACTAAAAAAATAGAAGGAAATGATTTGGTAGAAATGCACGATATGAACTCGGTAAACTGCAGAACCTTTACCGATGATAAAAAATCAGTAAACCGAAATGAAATAATGAAATTAGCTCTACTCTACAGTAAGGATTTTGGTGGATTGATAATGAACTACCCAAATGATAAAAGTATTGCAAATGGAGGAACAATGAATGAGGGAATAAGTAGTACTAACTTAGGATTAAAAGGAATATCTTCCATTGCAGAGGAAATAATGGTGGATAGAGACTTAAACCTAGCAAAATACACGGAAGGAAATTTACACCTTTCGTATATTTCTACCAAAGAATCGGTAAATAAAATAAAAAGATCGAAAAAAGAAGGAGTAAATATTACTGCAGATGTATCGATAAACAACCTAGTTATGACGGATGAAAAAGTAAAAACATTCGACACCAGATATAAAGTACTTCCTCCACTAAGAACAAAAAAGGATAACACTGCACTTATAAAAGGATTGAAAAACGGAACCATTGATGTAATCTGTTCGGATCACTCACCAGAAGATGAAGAAAACAAAAAAACAGAATTCGATAATGCAGCATTCGGAATATTAGGATTAGAAACTCTGTTCGGACTTTTAGGAAAACACTTAAGTAACGATTTAACCCTAGAAGAAATAGTAGAAAAAATATCTACCAACCCTAGACGAATTGCACTAAAAGAAGAATTGAAAATTGAAGAAGGTCAAATAGCTAATATCACCTTATTTAATCCAGATGTAGAATGGGAAGTTACAAAATCGGACATAAAATCAAAATCGAGAAACACACCGTTTGTAGGAGAAACTTTAAAAGGGAAAGCTCTTGCGGTTTACAACAACAATCAGTTTATATTTATTGACTAATAAATTCTATAGTATAGTCCACAGCCAATTGCAAAAAGTGAGGTAATACATCTTCAGAAAAAGGGTGATAACCACCAAATACATGGTCTGCATCTTTAAAAATAATAAACTTAGAATCAGGATTCCATTTATGTAAGTCCTCCGCTTCTTTAATATCTACTGTTGGATCCGAATCTCCATGAATGATAAGGTATGGAATTTGTAAACTTCTAACTGATTTCTCAATATTCAATCTATTTATGTTTTCCATACAATCGGTGTAAAACTGAAAGTATAAAGGCATGTTCTGTTTTGTTCTACCATTGTATATAAAAGCAACTCCTTTCTCTTTCCAAATTTCTATTCTATCTTCCGGCATTCTTTTCAGAAAATTAGAAGGAGACGCCCAACTAATCACTCTACTTACTCTATTATCTTCTCCTGCTTTTAGTATGGAGATTCCTCCTCCTCTACTATGTCCTAACAAGGAAATATCTGAAATATCTAAATAGTTTTCCACCCAATCCAACACAAAACCCAAATCGTTTAGTTCTTTGGAAAAGTTATTGTTTCCAAAAGCTTCCAAATCAGTAAAGTTTAAAGGGTCGGAAACAGTAGTCCCGTTATGAGAAAAATTAAATTTAAGGAATGTAAATCCATTTTGGGTAAAGTTTTTGGCCAATAAATCAAAGCAACCCCAATCCTTAAAACCTTTAAATCCGTGGGAGAAAACAACTAATTTAGAATTGCTTTTTTCCGGGAAATTAATATCTATTAGGATTTTCCTTGAGTTACTTCCTTTTATTATTTCAATACTTTTTCTCATCTTACATCAATTCGTCTAACTCCATCCACCTAAAACTTTTTTCGTCTATAAGGATTTCTATTTCCGTAAGTCGTTTGCTGTTTTCTACAATATTTTCTACCGAAAGTGTAGGACTTAACAAGCTTTCTTCCAAATATTTTTTCTCTTTTTCCAGTACAGCTATTTCTTTTTCCAACTGCTCGTATTCGTATTTTTCTTTGTAGGAAACTTTTCTTTGCTCTACTTTTTTTACGGGAGTAGACTTCTCCTTTTTAATTGATTTTAATTCTTTCTGTTCCTGTTTTTGTTTCTCTCTAAATTCGGAATAACTACCATAAAAATCTTGTATCACACCATTTCCTTTAAATACAAACATGTGCTCGGTCAGTTTTTCCATAAAATACCTATCGTGAGATACAATTATCAAACAACCTTTAAAGTCCTCTAGAAACTCCTCTAACTTGGTAAGGGTTAGTAAATCCATATCGTTTGTTGGCTCATCCAAAATAAGGAAATTAGGATTTTTCATCAGTACCGTAAGTAGGTATAACCTCCTTAATTCTCCGCCACTTAATTTACTTACATAAGTGTATTGCATGTCGGGAGTAAACATAAAATGCTCTAACATTTGGGATGCCGAAATCTTACTTCCGTTTGCTAGTATTATTACATCTGCAATATCCTTTAAAACCTCTATTACTCTTTTGTCTTTTTTTACTTCTATTCCTCCTTGTGAAAAGTAGCCATACACTATGGTTTCTCCTACATTTACCTTTCCGCTATCTACCTTTTCTTTTCCAGTAAGTATGTTCAGGAAAGTACTTTTTCCTACTCCATTACTTCCTAGTATACCTATTCGTTCTCCTTTTTTAAAGGTATAGTCGAAACCATCTAAAATACAAAGGTCTCCATAGGATTTTCGGATGTTTTTAAGTTCCAAAATTTTACCACCCACCCTACTCATTTTTACTTCTAACTTCAATTCGGATTTCTTCCTTCCAGAATTTGCTTTTTCTTTTATCTTTTCGAAACTCTGCAAACGAGACTTTGATTTTGTAGTTCTTGCTTTTGGAGAACGCCTTACCCACTCCAATTCCTTTTTCATCAGCTTACCGGCCTTTTGTATTTCTACACTAAAGTTATTTTCCCTTTCCTCTCTTTTTTCCAAAAAGTAAGAGTAATTTCCTTTGTGATGATATAATTCTCCATTTTCTAATTCTAATATATGGTTACAAACATTTTCCAGAAAGTAACGATCGTGGGTAACCATTAAAAGGGTTATTTTCTGCTGAGATAAATACTTTTCCAGCCACTCAATCATTTCTACATCTAGGTGATTGGTAGGCTCATCCAAGAGTAATACATCCGCTTCATCAATAAGTAAAAGGGAAAGGGACAACCTCTTTTTTTGTCCACCAGATAATTTTCCCACTTTCTGACTTAAATCGGTAATTTTAAATTTACTGAGAATTTGTTTTATCCTCCTTTCATAATCCCAAGCGGAGTACTGATCCATAAGTAAAGTAAGTTCCTCTACTTTTTTCTGGTTTGTTTCCGAAAAATCGTTGGTTTGATTTTCTACTGCTTTTTCGTATTCCGAAATTATTTTACTCACTCTACTTTGTGCCGAATCTACCAATTGTTGAATAGTTAAGCTCTCATCAAAATCGGAGTTTTGAGATAGATATCCTACTTCTATTCCTTTTCTTTGGGTTACCTCTCCTGCTGAGGACACATCTTTTCCGGCTATTATTTTTAATAAGGAAGATTTACCGGTACCGTTATTAGCTACTAAAGCCATTTTATTCCCTCTACTTAGTCCAAAGCTTAAATCTTCAAACAACACCCTCTCTCCATAGTCCTTTGCCAGATTTTCTACCGATATTAAATTCATATCGCAAAAGTAATTAATAAAACAGAGAGAATTATTTGTTGGGATATTTATTTATAAAATATGACAGGAATCAAAATAGAGTCAACTTTCATTGACTCTATTTATTATTTTTGGTCAATGAGTCACCACGTATAAGCTTCTTTAATTTGTTCATAGTTCAATGCTACTTTTTTACCTTTAATTTTCAGAGTTAAGGACATTGAATTTACCCTGAAAACAGTTCCAATATAGGTTCTATCTTTTGTATTAATCAACCTTACATCTTGACCAATATAAAAATTGTCCTTGTTATAAATATCCATATTCTTTTCTATATATTCTCCCACAATAACACTATTCACTTCAGTATTATTTTTCACTTCATTAATATCTTTATCCGTAAATTCTATTACATCAGCTGTTATAAAAACTTTATTTGACCATAATACCTAAAAAGTAAAATGATGATTTATTATCATAAGA
>Ga0233427_10004050_pt1 | contig 12413 bp, 12 predicted proteins | sample SI_118_April2016_5_FD_179885 | JGI IMG/M metagenome (GOLD analysis project Ga0233427, IMG submission 179885) | Seawater microbial communities from Saanich Inlet, British Columbia, Canada - SI_118_April2016_100_MG | ecosystem: Environmental > Aquatic > Marine > Inlet | place: Canada: British...
TTCACTTGAACAAAACAATGTAAATTCAAGAAAAGGAAGAAAAAGTAAATTTAAATCTTTAATCATTGAAAAAGACTTTGAGCCAGAAAACCCCAAACAACTCGAGGAGCTTGACGAAAGTTCGTGTAAATGGCCGATAGGACATCCTGATGAAAAATTATTTTATTTCTGTGGAAGATCTTCTCTAAAAGATTTTTCGTATTGCAAGCTTCATTTACTGTATGCATATCAGCCTAAAGGTAAAAAAGAAGAAACAACTGAAAAAGAGGAAATTCCTGAATTTATCCAAAAGAAAATAGAGTCAGCATAAATTGTATTAGCTAATTTTATTTTCTAGATCATCAGATATATATTTTTCTGTAGAAAATTGTCCACCGTCTCTCCACATATAACAATATTTTTTAACTTCCTGATCAAAAAATCTAACACTTGGAATTCCTATCTCTGAATTTGTTTTATATTTTCCAGATGGAACATTGTCATATTTTAAAAGTCTTAATTGATCTCGTGTTAATAAAGGATTTGGTAGTATTTCAAATAATCTTGCAATAAATTTTGCTATTGGTAACGGGAAATGTATCAAAATTCTTTTTTTTCCAATTAAAATTAGTAATTTTTCTAATAATTCTTTAAAGGTAATTATTTCAGTACCTGTGCACTCAATTATTTTAGAATAAATTTTTTTTGAAATTACATAATGAATAATGTCTGTCAAATCTGAGCAGTGGATTGGTGCAAATTTTGTTTTACCTTCATAATAAAGTGGAAATAAAGGTAATCTATTCAATAGAGTCATGAAGTTAGTTGTAAAATTATCATCCACTGAATAAACAACTGAGGGTCTTAATATTGTTGCTAATGGAAAATTTTTTAAAATATTATTTTCTCCATCTAATTTACTTTTAGCATATCGAGAATCTACCGCATCATTAATACCAAGTGCTGATAGATGAATAAAATGTTTTAAATTATATTCTTTGCAAAGTTTGGCGAGTAGTGATGGAAAAGTAGAGTGAATATTTTTAAATGTATTACCTTTTTTTTGTTCAAATAAAATACCAATTAAATTGATGCATATATCTGCTTTTTTAAAAAGTTGTCTAATTTTTTTTTCATCAAATATATTTGCCTCAACAATATCAATATATCCTGCATTGGCTTGGGTTTTGATTGTGTAACTTTTTTGGTGAATATTTCTAGTAACCACTGTCACTCTATAGTTATTTTTTGTAAGCTTTCTTATAAGGTTACGGCCGATTTGACCACTACCGCCAAAAATTAGACAATTTTTTGCTTTCATATATATATGTTTAGAAATGAGTAATAATATTAAACTTCACAAAAATGATTTACCAGATGATTTGAATTTAGGCAACGTATTAGCTGTAGATGGTGAGTTTATGGGTTTAAATGTAAGACGCGACCCACTTTGCCTTATACAAATATCATCAGGTAATTCTGAGACTCATATAATTCAATTTGATAGAAAAAATTATAAGGCTCCTAATTTAGTTAAAATACTTAGTGACGATAAGATTACAAAAATTTTTCACTATGGTAGAGCTGATATGGCTCATATAAAATATTATCTTAAGACTGATACAAATAATATTCTTGATACTAAAATAGCATCAAAACTTGCAAGATCATATTCTGATCATCATTCTTTAAAAACATTAATCAAAGAATTTACAAATATAGATGTTAGCAAACAATTTCAAAGTTCTGATTTTGGAGGTGAGCTAACACCAGCGCAGCTAAAATACTGTGCCAATGATGTAATCTATTTACATAAAATACATGATGAGCTTAATAAAATATTAGAAAGAGAAAATAGAATTAAACTTTATCAAGATTGTCTTAAATTTTTAAAGACAAGAGTTGAACTTGACTTAGCTTTATTCAAAGATGATATTTGGTCTCACTAGATTATGAAAAATGAAAATATTTTAATTGGAAGAAGTGTAATTGATTTACAAATTAAAGCTCTTAAAAAAATAAAAAACTATATAGATAAATCTTTTGATAATGCAGTAAATAAAATAATGAGATGTAAATCAAAAGTGATTGTTTGTGGTGTTGGAAAAAGTGGAATAATTGCATCTAAAATTTCAGCAACCCTTTCATCTGTCGGCACGCCATCATTTACAGTTTCTGCAAATGACTGTTCTCATGGAGATCTTGGTCGTATTACAAAAAAAGATATTTTAATACTAATAAGTAACTCTGGAAATACTACAGAATTAAAAAATATAATTAAATTTGCTAAATCATTTAAAATTTTCTTAATTGGGATAATGTCAAATAAAAATTCAACTTTATATAAAAATTCAGATATAAAATTAATTTTACCAGAGGTTGAGGAGTCAGGACATGGAATTGTGCCTACATCAAGCACAACTGCTCAATTATCTATTGGTGATGCACTTGCAATAACTTTAATGAAACGTAAAAAATTTAGCAAATTAGATTTCAAAAAATTTCATCCGTTAGGAAGTTTAGGAAATAAATTAAAAACAGCTGGTGAATTAATGTTAACAAAAAATAAGATCCCTTTTATTAACGAAGATCAATTAATGAAAAATGCTTTAAAAATAATAAATTTAAAACGACTTGGATTTTTAGTCGTAACAAATTCTCATGGATTAACTACTGGAGTTTTTACTGATGGTGATCTGAAAAGATTAATGCGAAAAAAACCTAATTTTGATCATTTTAAAATAAAAAATTTTATGACAAAAAAACCTTTATGCATAGAGGAAAATATGCTTGCTTCTGAGGTGTTGTCTATGATGAATAAAAAAAAAATAACTAATATATGTGTGTATAAAAAAAATAATAAACAAAAAACCATTGGCGTTCTACATATTCATGATTTGCTTAACAATTTAAGATAGATTGATGAAAAACCTTATTCAGTTTTTTCTTTTCTCATTGTTGATTATTATTATCATTTTTTTTTATAAAAGTTATTTTTCAGAAGATAATGAAGCTAAAAAAATAGAGGAAATTAAAAAAATTTTACCCTCAGAAAAAGTTATGTTGTCTGGAAAAATTAAAAATAAAACTCAGAATAACGTTATTACAAACTTAAAATATAATGTGGAACTTTTGGAAGGTGGAAAATATGAAATTAAGGCTTCATCAAGTGAAATTACTTTTGAAAATGGTGTAGAAATTGTTTTTATGAAAAAAGTAGTTGCTATCTTTACAGACAAAAAAAATAACAAGATACATGTTACTTCTGACTATGCTAAATTTAATTCTCTTAATTATAATACTTTTTTTGAAAAAAATATTAAAATTCTAAATGAAAAAAATGTTATAACTTCAAATAAATTAGATTTTAATTTTAATCAAGATAACATTGTAATCTATGATAATGTCAAATTAACCAGTCTAAATGGTATTGTTAAAACTGAAAATATAAAGATAAATTTAATTACAAAAAATATTGAAATTTTTATGAATAATCCTAAAAATAAAGTTAAGGTAATCACTAATTAATTTTTATTTATGTCAAATATTAAAAAATTTAGAATAAAATCATTTAAAAAAGAAATATCTATTTTAAAATTAGAAAAAATCTCGCTAAAATTTGATAAAAAAAATATACTTGAAAATTTAAATCTTAATTTAAATCAAGGTCAAATCTTAGGTTTATTAGGGCCTAATGGTGTAGGTAAATCAACTATTTTTAATTTAATTACTGGACTAATCAATCCTGACTATGGCTCAATAATTATAAATTCTGAAAAAGTTAATAAATTTCCAATTTATCAAAGAACAACTAAATTTAAAATTGGTTTTGTCCCTCAGTATGGAGGTTTTTTTCATGATCTTACAGTATATGAAAATTTAAAGGCCATATCTGAAATAACAATAAATAATCCCAGTGTAAGAAGTGAAAAAATCAACTCTTTAATCTCAAAATTTGAATTAGATCCTGTAAGAGATATTAAAGCTAAGTTACTATCAGGAGGTCAAAAGAAAAAGCTAGTGATATCAATTGCCTTAGTTTCTGATCCTAAAATTCTTCTTCTTGATGAACCTTTTGCAGCTTTAGATGTAATGACTATAAAAATTCTTCAAGAAATAATTGTCAATTTACAAAGCTTTAACAATATATCAGTGATATTGTGTGATCATCAAGCTAGAGATTTATTAAAGTGTGTTGATACAGCAGCAATTATACATAACGGTAAAGTAGTTGCTCAAGACACACCTTCAAATCTAATTAACGATGTAACTGCCAAAGATACGTATTTTGGTGATTCATTTAAAATTAATTAATTAAGACCTTAAAAAGAATGCAAAACTTTATAAAAATTGATGATCAAATTAAACCTTTCAAAAAAAGTCTTGTAATTGAAGGAGACAAAAGCTTGTCAATTAGATGGGTGTTACTAGCATCTCAAGCTTCTGGTAAATCAAACTCATACAATTTATTAAAATCAGAAGATGTCATTAACTCATTAAAATGTTTAAAAAAACTTGGAGTAAAAGTTAAATTATATAAAAATTATTGTCAAATAGTTGGTGTTGGCTTAAATGGATTCAAATTTAACAAAAATATTACTTTAGACGCTGGAAACTCAGGAACTCTAGGAAGATTAATAATGGGACTTTTGGTGCATGCTAAGAATGATGTTAAAATTATAGGAGATAAAAGTCTTTCTAAAAGAGATTTTTCAAGAGTTACTGAGCCTTTAAAGATGTTTGGTGCAACATTCAAAACTAATTCTGGCAAACTTCCGATTGTTGTTAAAGGTACAAACTTTTCAAAACCAATTAAATATAATGAAAATAAAGGATCAGCGCAGTGCAAAAGCAGTGTAATGCTCGCAGCCTTAAACACAAAAGGTACAACAATAATTAAAGCAAAAAAATCAAGAAATCATACAGAGCTACTCTTTAAATATTTAAATCTACCAATTAAAATAGACAATAAAAAAAATTATGATTTAATAAAAATAGATGGTAAAAAAAAGATTAAACCATTCAATTATAAAATTCCATCAGATATAAGTTCAAGTTCTTTTTTTATAGTTTTAACTGCGTTATCAAAAAATTCTACTCTAACAATTAAAAATGTAAATATAAATCCTACAAGAGTTGGGGTGTTAAAGATTTTAAAAATGATGAACATAAATGTTCAGATTAGAAATTCAAAAAATTATAAAGGTGAAAAAATTGGTGATTTATTTATAAAAAGTCAAAAAAATATAAAACCAATTAACTGCCCTACAAGTTTAAATAGTGCTTCAATTGATGAATTTTTACTAATTTTTTTAGTAGCAGCTAAAGCAAATGGTATTTCATATTTTAGAAATTTATCTGAACTAAATCAAAAAGAAAGTCCACGCTTAATATGGGGTTCAAAAATTCTTAATAAAATTGGTATTAAAAATATTTTAGAAAATGATAGTATTAAGATTTTTGGTAACCCCAATCTAAAAATAACAAAAAAAATTATAATTAAAAATTATTTAAAAGACCACAGAGTCTTTATGACTAGTGTTATTGCAGCACTAATATTTGGTGGTTCATGGAAAATTGCAGATAAAGACTCAATTAATACTTCATTTCCATCATTTATTGATAAATTAAAACAAATAGGTCTTAAAAATTAATACTTATAATTCACAACCTATTTATTCTAGTTATCTCTAAGTTTGACGAAATATAACAAATAAACTTAACAAAATAGCTTGTTTCTATAAATTTCCACATAAATTATGATAATTTGATTAAATTTCGGAGTTGATTAACTCAATAAATTTATCTACAAGAGCGAGATTTTAAAAATAAAAGTTATAGACAGGAAAAATAATAATTAATGGAAATTTATAAAGATTTGTCAAACCCAGCATCACAAGAATTCGAAAAATTACTTAATAGCCAACTCTCTAAAATTCAAATTGAAGAAGGTAAAATTATAGAGGGTAAAATAAATAAGATTACAGAGAAGTTTGTTTTCTTATTTGTGGAAGGTTTAAAAAGTGAACCAGTGTTAGATGTTAATGAGCTCAAAAGTATGGGTCTTTCTGAAAAAATTAAAATTGGAGAGATAATCCCAGTATTATTAGAAAAGATTGAAGATAAACATGGCGAAGTATTAGTTTCAGCTAGCAAAGCACAAAAAATAAAAGGTTGGGACAAACTTGTTGAGGCTTATGAAAAAAATGAGCCTATAATGGGTAAAATTACATCAAAATGTAAAGGTGGGTGTATTGTAGAACATATTGATACTGGATCTTTAATGTTTTTACCTGGTTCTCAAATTAGTGATAAACCACTGAAGGATATAAGCCACTTAATGAATGAGCCTCAAAAATTTGCTTTAATTAAATTAGATAAAATTAGAGGCAACGCTTGTGTTTCGAGAAGAGAAATTATTTCCTCTTTCAAAAAAGAAGATAAAATTAAAATTATAGAAAAATATAAGGTTGGAGATATTATCAAAGGTGCTGAAGTAAAAGGTTATAGTTCTTTTGGATGTTTCTTTAATGTAAATGGCGAACTAGATGTTCTTGTTCATTTACAAGAAATTTCATACTCAAGAGTAAATCATCCTGATGAGGTTTTTAACATTGGTGAAAAACATGATTTAAAAGTGATCACTGTGGATAAAGAAAAGCTTCAAGTTGGATGCTCTGTCAAACAGTTATCACCTGATCCATTTGAACATATTGAAAATTATGAATTAAATAAAATTTATAAAGTTAAAGTTGTTAAATTAATGGACTTTGGAGCTTTTTGTGAATTAGAACCAGGTCTTACAACTTTACTTCACTCAAGTGAACTTAGTTGGACTAAAAAAAATATTCCATCAAAAAAAATGTTTAAAGTTGGTGATCAAATAAATTGTGTTATTACTGAAATTGATAAAGAGAAGAGACGTGTTGCAATATCACATAGATTAACACAAGATAATCCATTTGATATTTTTGAAAAAAAATTTCCTGTTGGAACAATTGTTGAGGGTGAAGTAGTCAATAAAAATGAGTATTCACTATTTGTTAAAGTAGAAGACTTAGATGTAGATGCATTTTTACACTGTAATGATTTAACTTACCTAAATAATGGTGAAGAAGAATTAGAAAAATATAAAAAAGGTGATAAAATTAAAGTTAAAGTATTAGAAATTAAAGTGTCCGAACAAAAAATTAGGGTTGGTCTAAGGCAAACTAAAACTGATCCCTTTGATTGGTTTAATGATAAGTCCAAAAATCAAACAATTACAGTTAAGGTTATATCAACTGACAATAAGGGATTAGTTGTAAGACCTGAGGGCTGTGAGTTGGATCTTCAAATTAAAAAATCTGCAATTGCAATTAATGCAGCAGATGCAAGACCAAGTAGATGGACAGGTGGAGAAAAACTTGACTGTGCAATAGCTGACCTTGATCTAAACAAGAGAAAGGTAGCTTTAAGTATTAAATTATTAGAAGAGATTGAGAAAAAAGAAGCTTTAGATAAATATGGATCTGAAGGTTCTGGAAAAAATTTACCGTTTTCATCACTTTCTGAAGATTTAAAGAAAAAAGATAAAGATAAAGATAAAGAGTAAAAAGAAGATTTAAATTGGCTATTGTAAAATCAAAGCTTTTAAAACAACTTTCAGACAATTATCCAAATTTTCTAAAAAAAGATTTAGAAAAGTTTACTGATATAATTTTAAGTGAAATCAAAAGAGCCCTTAAAAGAGGTGATCGAGTTGAGCTTAGAAATTTTGGTGTATTTTCAACTAATATACAAAAAGCAAGGATTTCAAGAAATCCTAAAACTGGAGAGAAAGTAAATACTCCAGAAAAAAAAACAATTCACTTTAAAATGTCAAAAGATTTGTTTAAAAAATTAAACGATGAAACATAAAAATATTTTTGTTGCTTGTGATACTGCTAATTTAAGTGAAATAAAAAAAATTATAAAACAAACACAGACAAATAAACTAAAAATTGTTCCAAAATTTGGATTACAATTTTTTTACTCTAAAAATGGAAGGAAATTTTTAGAAAATTTTAACAAAGATTTTTGGTTAGATTTAAAAATCAACGATATTCCACAAACAGCGTTATCAGCGATAGATAGTTTAAAAGATTTAAAAAAATGTAAATTTATAACTGTTCATGCAAATGGTGGTCTTAAAATGCTAAGGATCATTAAAAAGAAAGCTAAATCAATAAATAAAGATTTAAAGATACTTGGTGTTACAATTCTAACAAGTCTTAATAATAAATCTCTTAGAGAAATAGGGTACACGAAGTCTTTGGAGCAATTAGTATTAAAGCAAGCCGGTTTAATAAAAAACTCAGGATGTGATGGCATAGTTTGCTCTGCTCAAGAGGCCAAAATGGTCAGAAAAAAATATAAAAACCTGTTTATTATAACACCTGGAATAAGATTGCCTGGTGACAGTGCCAATGATCAATCAAGAGTAATGACACCAAATGACGCTTTTAAAAATAAAGTTTCTGGAATTGTAATGGGTAGATCATTGATAAAAGGGAATATCAAAAATAATATTCAAAGATTAATTGATCACTTAAATTAATGATCAAAGGATCTAAAATTTGTGGAATCTCAGACATCGATACTCTTAATTTTATAATTAATCATTCATACCCGCCTCAATTTATTGGTTTCATTTGTAATTATAAAAAAAGTTCAAGATATGTTGAGGTTGAAAAGTTAAACAAACTATTAGTATTGGATAAAAAGAAATCTAATTTTGTAGCAGTATTAGTAAAACCTAACGAAGATATTTTAGAAAAAATTAAACATCTTCCCTTTGATTATTATCAAATTTATGACTGCTCACCTGAAGAAATAGAGATAATTAAAAAAAGATATAATAAAAAGATTATTACTGCATTAACTATAAAAAATGAAGCAGATGTTCAAAAGTACCATTTATTTTCTGAGGTAACTGATATTTATCTATTTGATAGTAAAGGATATGAAAAAAGTATGACCTTTGATCATAAACTAATTGATAAAGTAAAAATCAATAAACCACTAATGATTGCTGGAAACATTAAGCTAAATGATAATCTTGAAAATTATAAAAAAATAGCAGATATTATAGATATATCTGGGGGTTTAGAGACTTCTGGGTTAAAAGATAAATCCAAAATAGACATTTTTTTAAATAAAGTAGAGCAAACAAATAATGAAACTTAAAAAAGGAATTCCTTTAATTGATCAACATGATCAATATGGTTTTTGGGGTGGTAAATTTGGGGGAAGTTTTATTCCAGAAACTTTAAAAAAACCAGTAGAAGATTTAACAAACGAATTTAAAAAATTGAGAAAAGATAAAAAATTTCTTAAAAAAAAAGATTTTTATTTTAAAAATTATATTGGAACTCCTACTTCATTTGTAAAACTTGATAATCTAACGAGTCATCTGGGAGGTGCTCAAATTTGGGCAAAAATTGTTTCGGAAGCAAATGGAGGGGCACATAAGATATATAACGCAACTGTCCATGCTTTAATCTGTAAGGCAATGGGCAAGAAATATATTGTTGGTGACACAGGAGCTGGTTATGCGGGTAAAATGCTTAGTATGGCTGCTAAAAAATTTGGTCTTAAATGTAAAATATTCATGGGAGCAAAAGATATTAAAAGACAAAAGCCTAACTGTGATGCAATGAAAAAAAATGGAGCTGAAATAGTTCCAGTTTATTCGGGTAGTCAAACATTGGTTGATGCTGTTAGTGAATGTATGAGATATTGGGTCTCAAATTGTGATAACACTCATATGTGTGTTGGTAGCACTGTGGGTCCAAATATTTTCGTTAAAATCTGCGGTTGGAGTACAGCGCAAATTTCTAGAGAATTAAAAGTACAATTAAAATCAAAATTTAAAAAAATTCCAAATAAAATTAAATTGATCAACTGTGTTGGTGGTGGGAGTTCAGCTTATGGTTTTTGGAGTGAATTTATTGATTATAATAAAAAACAAATTGAATTGATTGGTGTTGAGGCTGGGGGCCCTAAAAAATCAAAACTTCATGCAGCACCTCTAAGCAGAGGTGCAAAAATTGGAATTTTACATGGAGCAGCATCCTATCTTTGCCAAAATAAAGAAGGGCAAATAAACGACACTGAGTCTATTAGTGCTGGATTAGATTATCCAGGTGTTAGTCCTATTCATTGTTTTTTGAAAGATACTAAAAGAGCGAGATACACTTATGCTACAGATGAAGAGGCTCTCGATGCACATGTGATGGTAACAAAATATGAAAATTTAAATCCAAGTTTAGAGCCTAGTCATGCATTCGCAGAAGCTATCAAAATTGCACCGAATTTAAGCAAAGATACTATAATCATTGTTAACTCATGTGGAGATGCAAAAAAAGATAGGGATATTTTAAAAGAAAGATTAGGTAAAAAATAATGGTCTCTTTAATCAATAAAGCATTTGAAAAAGCAAAAAGTGAAAAAAGACCTGCCTTACTTACTTACACAGTTGCTGGTGATAATACTAAAAAAAAGTCACTTGAAATACTTAAATCAATTTCTAATTATGCAGATATTTGTGAATTAGGATTTCCTCACAATACTCCAATTGCTGATGGAGGCCAAATTCAAACCAGTGCTTATCGTGCAATTAAAAATGGGATTAAAATTAATGATGTTTTTTCTATTGCAAAAGATTTTAAAAAATTAAAAAAGACTAAACCAATTATCTTAATGGGTTATTATAATATGGTCTTTCAATACAATGAAAATAAATTTTTAGATAAGTGTAAAAATGTAAAGGTTGATGGTTTAATTATTGTGGATCTTCCTTATCCTGAGAATAAAAAATTTTCTGCTAAATGCAAAAAAAGAGGAATTAATTTTATTCAGCTAATCTCTCCGACAACTTCATCTATAAGATTAAAAGAAATTATTAAAGATTCTCACGATATGCTTTATTATATTAGTATGCTATCAACTACTGGAGGAAAGTTAAAAGTTTCTCCAAGAAAAATAATTGAAAAATACAGAAAAATTAAAAATCAAAATAAATCTAAAAATGTTGTCATAGGGTTTGGAATCACTGAAAAAACAATAAAATCTCTAAATAAAGCCGATGGATTAGTGGTTGGTAGTGCAATTTGCAAGGAAATTTCAAACTCTATTAAAAAAAGACAAAATACTGTCACAAATGTTACTAATATCGTTAAAAGATTAAAAAATAGAATCAAATGAACTGGATTACTAAAATTATAAAAGCAGGTGAGAAAATCAAAACTGCTATTCATGAAAGAGCTTCAAAAGAGGATATTGCAAAAAGTGACTGGATGAGTTGCTGTAGAGGACCAATTTTAAAAAAAGATTTAGAACAAAATTTATGGGTTTGTCCAGATTGCAATAAACATCATAGAATTAAACCAAGTCAAAGATTTGATATTTTATTTGGTAAAAATAATTATGAAGTTTTTAAAACACCAATTCCAAAAGATGATCCTTTAAATTGGACTGATTCTAGATCTTATAAAGATAGATTAAAAAGTGCTCGTAAAAAAACTGGTCTAGAATGTGGAATGATGGTTGCCTGTGGAACAATCAATCAAACTAAAATTACTGCTGTTGCTTCTGACTTTGATTTTCTAGGTGCTTCAATGGCTGCAGCTGAAGGAGAGGCTTTTTTATATGGTATTCAATATGCAATAGAAAATAAAACTCCTTTCTTATGTATTAGTGCTGGCGGGGGAATGAGAATGATGGAAAGTTTGATATCATTATCTCAAATGACAAGAACGACACTTGCTATTAATGAATTAAAGAAAAATAAATTACCTTATTTAGTATGCATAACTGACCCTACAGCAGGTGGAATTACAGCTTCCTATGCAATGTTAGGTGACATACATATTGCTGAACCAGGAGCACTCATAGCTTTTGCTGGCAAAAGGGTTGTACAAGGAACAGTTAAAGAGGAACTGCCATCTGATTTTCAAACTGCAGAATATCTTATGAAAACAGGTTTTGTTGATCTAATCGTTGAGCGTAAAGATCTTGTGTCTAAAATAGGAACTTTATTATCAATATTGTTAAAACAAAATTCTGTTATAAGTTCTGAACAAAATGAAACTTCAGAAGATAGTCAATCGCTTACAAGAGCTGCATCCTAAAGAAATAGATCTAAGTTTAGATCGTATTCAAAATCTCTGTAAAAAATTAGGAAACCCCCAAGATAAAATAAAAACAATTTCAATTGTTGGTACTAATGGTAAATATTCAACAATCCAAGCAATGTTTGCTGTTTTTAAAGCAGCAAATATTAAATGTAATATCTACACTAGTCCTCATATTAAAAATATTAATGAAAGGTTTGTTTTTAATAACCAAGAACTTAACGATAAAGAATTAGCAATTTTATTTGAGGAAATTGAAAGTGCTAACAATAATGGACC
>Ga0233427_10004051_pt1 | contig 12412 bp, 9 predicted proteins | sample SI_118_April2016_5_FD_179885 | JGI IMG/M metagenome (GOLD analysis project Ga0233427, IMG submission 179885) | Seawater microbial communities from Saanich Inlet, British Columbia, Canada - SI_118_April2016_100_MG | ecosystem: Environmental > Aquatic > Marine > Inlet | place: Canada: British...
ATTCTGATGAAATTATTTCAAATGTTATGGTTTCAGTTGATGGAGAAGACTTTGAATTTACTCTATCTAATAAAGGACAAACGATACTTGATGCAGCTATGGAACAAGGAGCTGATGTGCCATTCTCCTGTAAAGGAGCAGTTTGTTGTACTTGTAAAGCTAGAGTAATGGAAGGTAAAGTTTCTATGGATGCAAATTATTCCTTATCGGAGGAGGAAGTTGCTGATGGGTTTGTTTTAGGTTGCCAAGCTCGTCCAGCATCAGAAAATGTAGTTGTTGATTTTGATGAGATGTAAAAGAAAATATGAGATAAAAGAAAAGCCGAGCATTGCTCGGCTTTTTTATTTTAATTATCTTTTGTTTTAACTTTTCAATCTTGGATCTAATGCATCTCTTGATGCTTCAGCAATCATATTGTAAATTGTAATGGTAATGAAAATTGCTGTGCCTGGGTAAATAATTAGCCACCAAGCTTCTAAGTTCTGTCTACCAAGGTTAAGTAAAGATCCCCAAGTAACAATATCATCAGGAACTCCAATACCTAAAAAGGATAAACCGCTCTCAATTAAAATAGCAGAAGCAATACCAAATGCAATACTTACAAATACGGGTGCTAAGGAATTTGGTAGTGCATGCTTGAATATTGTTCGTATAGAAGAATAGCCAAGAGATTCAGCAGCTTGTACAAACTCTAAAGAACGGATACGTAAGAATTCAGCCCTAGTAAAACGAGCAATACCTGTCCAGCCTGTAATCCCAATAATAATCATAACAATCCAAATGCTTCTTTCTACAACAGCAGTAATAGTAATGATTAATAATAATCTTGGTATAGAATTTAGTAATTCAATACCTCTCGAAACAAAAGTATCCATTGGGACACTTACTTCTTTGTTTAGCCATTCAACTTTTATAGCTTTACTAAGTATTCTAAAAAGTATAGTAATTCCAATTACCACTCCAATACTAATAACCATAGCAATTATCCCATCTCCAATTCCTTCAGAGAAAGCTTGTGATAAAACATATTTTCTCTGTCCAAAACCATAGAATAGCCCCATAAATACTCCAAATAATGTAAAGTGGTACTTAATCCTTGGCATTTTAAGTTTAGTATCTCCAAAGAACCCAGCTAATGCCCCTAGTATAATACCTATAAGTGAAGCAATTCCCATAGAAACTAGTCCAACCATTAATGAGATTCTAGTTCCATGAATTAAACCAGATGCTAAATCTCTTCCAATTCCATCAGTTCCTAATTTATGTCTGAATTTTGAAGGTATTTCTATAATTTCTCCAGTTGAATTTTTAAACCTTTGTTTCCCACTTGGTGCTGCATAATCTCTATTATACCTATCCATGCTTCCAGGAGAATAAGGAATTGGAGCCCATACTACTGAAGTTAAATCTAATTCTCTCCAATCTGTAATATCGTATTGTAATACTTGTACAAAATCACCTTTAGCATTATAAATAGAATCAGTTCTGGTATCACTAGCGAATGCTGGATAAAGTGTATTCCCCTCATACTTAGCATAAAGCGGTCTGTCATTAGCAATATAAGGAGCGAATAGTGCAATTAATATTAAAGCAAATAATAAGTATAAACTTACTAATGCAATTTTATTCTTCTTGAACTGAGTCCAAGCATATTTTTTAAATGAAAAATTTTCGTTTGTATTTTGCATAATTCTATTTATATGAAATTCTTGGGTCAACCACTGCATAAAGTATATCAGCAACTAAATAACCAACCATTGTTAAGAATCCTGATAAAGTAAATACTGTAATAATCATTGGATAATCGTAATTCAGTATGGAATTAAAAACTTCAACTCCCATTCCTGGAATGGAGAAGATTACTTCAATAATAATACTACCACCTATTGCCATTGGGAAGATTGCAGCAAAAACAGTAATTATAGGCAATAATGAGTTTCTAAGTGCATGTTTGAGTATCACCTTTCTTTCTCCCAATCCTTTAGCACGAGCGGTACGTATATAATCTTGTGAAACTACATCAATCATTCCTATTCGCATAATTCTACTTAAAAAAGCAAATGAACCGTAAGTATAAGTAATGATTGGTAAAATTAAAAACGGCATTCTGTGTTTGAGTTTCATCCATAAGCTCCATTCAGGATTGAATAGAGTAGGGTCTTGAATTCCAGAAACTGGGAACCAACTCAAATTATCAGGATTAGCAAATTGTAATAATAAAAGAGTACCAACAAAGAAAGTAGGCATAGAATACAATATAAATAGTACTAATGACATTCCTTTGTCTGCAGCAGAATCTTTCCTATAAGCAGAATAGATTCCGATTGGTATACTAATTAAGTAAGCTAAGAAGATTGAGATTAATGATAATGAGAATGAGATACCTACCTTTTGCCAGATCTTATCTTGAATAGGCTGGCTATCAATGTATGAAATTCCAAAATCACCTCTTAATAATCCTTTTCTATCTTTTCCGTTTCCAAGAAGCCATAAGTGATATTGATTTTTACTCCCATACCAACTAATAGCCGGAATATAAGTTTTCCATCTTGTTGCATTTGCAAATAGATTTTCTCTTGTTTGCTTTACATGAGTTAATTCATCTTCTAAATCTGACAAGAAGATATTTTCTTCTAATAGACTATTCATCTTCTCAAACTTCAATGCTACAATATTTTTTTCAGAGGTTTCAAGTAAGCTACCAATTTCAAATCCAAACTGGTTTACTGATTCATTCACTGAATTTAAGGATAAAGATGTATCATTAGCTACAATTTCTTTTGCGTTAACTTGTTGATGTGCTTTCTGTAAAGTTAATAAGCTAGAGTAGTAGCCTGAAACAGCTTCCCAGTTTCCACTTTGATGTGTAAGCGCCTCAAGATTTGCTTTATGATATTTATCTTGTACTTTATAAAGGGTATCAGAAGATGCTAGATCAGTAATACTTACGTAAAAAATAGGTAGATCTAAACCTAGTTTTTTTCTCAGTTCTTGTTTTATTTTTTTAGATGCTCCTGATTGCTGTTCGGCTGAACCTTCATTTCCTGCTGCTTTGGATAATCGTTCAACAGGATCGCCAGGGGCATTAATACTAATAACGAATGATAATAGCGAGATAGCTATCAGCATAGGTATAAAAGTTAAAATTCTTTTGAGTGCGTATTTAAACATAAATATTATCTGTTTTATTGTCCATTAGTTGGTGCTAAGTTTTTTGAAGAGAATTCTGGTATCAAGTCAAGGTTTTGAAGCATGACACCAGGTCTTTCATTATACATCCCTCTATTTTTGAATCGTTTATGTATTGCAAATTTTCTTTTTGTAGCGTATAGAAAAACATATGGTTGATCTTCATATACTTTAGCTTGTAATTTAAGTAGTGCATTATTGTGTTTGTCTTTATCAAGCGTAAGGTTTGCTTCTTCAATTAAAGCATCACTCTCAGCATCACCGAAACCACAGAAGTTAGATCCTTTAGTAACCCAAGAAGAAGTGTGCCACAGTTGCATAGGGTTAGAATAAGAAGCACTACCTCCCCAGCCTCCCATCATACCATCAAAGTTATGATCCATAGCATTTTTATAAAACAATGTAAAGTCCATAGGAGTAGGTTCAGCAACAACACCAGCCTTATACAAGCTTTCTTTTATCATTAATACAATTTCTTTTGATATTGGTGAACTCATATAGCTTAATTTAAAAGAAAATGGTATTTTAATACCATTAATCATTTTATCTCTGATATTATCTTCATCAGTATCTACCCATCCTGCCTGAGTTAAAAGCTGTTTTGCTTTCTCAATATCTAAAGGGATTAATTTTAAAGTATCATTATAGGTACTTTTAAGTGGCGAAATTAATGAAGCTTGTCTACTTCCTTGACCATGCATCATTACTTCAATAATTTCATCAACAGGAATAAGATAGGCCATAGCTCTTCTTACTTTCTGGTCAACAAAAAACGGCTTTTGTTTTATTCCATCTGGCTTCATATTTAATCCCATGTAGCTGAATGAATATTGATCTAGAAAGTCAGAATCGTAATTATTATTAAAATACTCTCGTTCTTGTAACTTCATTAGCTTAACAGTTCCAATCCTAGTGGTTACATCAATTTCCTGATTTTTAAGGGCAAGATAAGAGGATGCATCTTCCGTAATAATTTTAAAGATTATTTTGTCAGGGTAAGCTTTGTTGTATATTGAGGAATCCTTAGCTCCCCACCAATCTTTTTTCTTTTCTATAGTGATATACTGGCTGGCCTCCCACTCAGTAACTTGGTAAGCGCCAAGACCCAGTAATTTATGTGGTTTATAACTATTATCAGCATTATTATAATTATTAAAAAAATCAGATAAGACTGTAGTTTCTTTAAAGTTTTCTGATAGTAATTCTGCAAAAGTTACATTATCAAGCACTCCATTCGGGTCCCACAGATTCTTCTGAACCATGTAAAGTTCTGAAAAAATAAATTTGTTATCCCAATGAACATTTTGTGCATGCATTGTGAATTTCATAGGATTGCTTGGGTCAAGCTCTATACTTTTAATTACAGTTGTATAATTGCTTCTTATTTGTGCATTATTAGTAAGTGGACAAAGCATTAACTTTACTGAGAACGCAACATCTTCAGCATTTAACTCTGTTCCATCATCCCATAACACCCCTTCTTTAATTTCATATTCAAAGGATAAATTATCTGCAGAAGCAGTAGGCATATCTTTAACTAGTGAAGGGATGTACTCTAGACTCTCAATATCTAATTTAATGAGTGTTTTTTGGGTGTAGTTAAATATATAACTTCTGATAGTAGAGTTGTCATTAAAAGGGTGTAATCCGTCAGGTTGAATGGTTATATGTGCAATTACTGTGTTTTTGGAGAGGTCTCTTTCGTTAACACAAGAGATTAGTATTGTTGATGCAAAGAGGGTTAGAAGTAATTTCTTAATCATAGTTAAATATATAGGTCTGCAAATATAACATTTGACTAAAAAGATTAGCTTAAATTAGCTTTAAAAATAATTCTTAAATAATATTTGCTAGAAATATAGATTAGTATACATTTGCAATCCTAAAAAAATAGTTCATTTTAGTTTATTGGAGAGGTGCCAGAGTGGCCGATCGGGGCTCCCTGCTAAGGAGTTGTGCGCTTACGCGTACCGGGGGTTCGAATCCCTTCCTCTCCGCAAAATAAAAAGTTCATCTTTTTATTTGTGATTGTAAAAAAAGTATACTTTTGCAGTCCAAATTTTTCGGGGTATAGCGTAGCCCGGTTATCGCGCCTGCTTTGGGAGCAGGAGGTCGCAGGTTCGAATCCTGCTACCCCGACATTTTTCTCCCCGAAAATCAACGATTTTCGGGAGTAACACACTGATTAACAAGCCTAAGAACATAAGATTTAGAAATTATTTTATAAAATAATTTTTTACCCCCTTTTATCAGATAATGCCACCAAAAAAAATGTAAAACGGTGCAAATTCTGGTGAAAGAAAATTGGAGTAAAAATTTTCTTCTTTTTTTATGATCAAAAATTTCATCACTTTACATCTGTAAGTTCATATTTTTAAAAATATATTGCTTTATATCTTTAAAGATAACTTATTGTAAATCAATTTATTAAATACATTTTGTATTGTATAATTTAATAAATTTGTAAGATGAAAAAACAATTATTTGTAAGCTTTTTTGCAAGAAAAGCATTAACTAAGAAAACTGGGATGGTTCCTATATACTGTAAAGTGAGGTATAACGATACCACAGTCCAGTTTTACACCCAAATAGATGTACTGTATATAAATTGGGATTCCAAACGAACACGCGTTAGGGGAAATAGTAAAAAAGCGCTGAATTTAGAGTTAGAAACTATACGCGTTGATATAATAGAAAAATATAATGCATTAATAAAAACCAATGTAATTATAACGGCCAAGACTGTTCTTGATTTTTATAAAAACAATACACTTATAATGAATAGTATTATCAATGTGTTTAATCAGCATAATGAAAATATGAAATCGCTTGTTGGAATTGAGTATAGTTATGGTTCATATAAAAATTATATAACGACAATAAAACATTTAAAAAATTATATAAAAAAAATATATAACGCTAATGATATTTCACTCACTCAAATAAACTATAATTTTATATATAATTTTTCACAGTTTATATTATTAAATACTGAATGCACTCATAATGGAATGATGAAACATATTCAGCGTTTTAAGAAGATAACTAACTTTTGTATAAAGAACAATTATATAACAAAAGATCCTTTTGTTGGTTTTAAAATTTCATTTAAAAAAACGAATCGTGTTTATATAAATAAAGACGAATTATATATACTAAAAAATATAAAGTTAAATAGCAGTTTAAATAAAGTGCGTGATATTTTTTTATTTGCGTGTTACACTGGTCTTTCATATATAGATTTATATAATTTAAATATAAAAAATATACAAAAAGGTAATGATGGCTTACAATGGATTTATACAAAAAGACATAAAACTGATATACCTTCAAATGTTCCTATTTTACCATATGCCTTATATATTTTAGATATATATAAAAAGCATAAAAACACAAATAGAATTTTTCCAATGATAAGTAACCAAAAAACTAATAAAGCTTTAAAGGAAATAGCGCGTTTATGTAATTTTAATAAAAAATTAACTTTTCATAGTGCAAGGCATACGTTTGCAACAACTATTACATTAACAAACGGAGTGCCTATAGAAACTGTATCAAAAATGCTTGGACATAATAATATAAAAACTACTCAAATATATGCACAAGTTATAGAATCTAAAATAAGTACTGATATGTTGAAATTAAGAAAGAAATCTATATAAATTGTATATAATTTGTTGAAGTTATATATAAATCTGTTGAAGTTATATATAAATTTGGTTGAAGTTATTTATATAACATTTATAAATTTGCCTTATGACAAGAAAACCACTAAAAGGTAAATCACTAGCTGATGTTAATCCTATATTAGCTAGAAATTGGCATACAGAAAAAACTATTCTTAATATTACCCTATAATAATGGTAAAAAAAGTAGATAAATTAGATTATTACAGAGAATATTGTATTAAATCCATAACCCGACTAAATAATATTACTGATTCTGCTGGATGTATCAAACAAGATATTAGGATTTACAATAAAGAAGGTTTTACTTCAAACCCAATCACAACATTAGGAAATATAAAAGAAATACATGGTCATTTAAACATTGATGAAATCGAAGATTTAGGTGATTTAAAAATAGTTAAAAGTCATTTTTGGTATTCCGGTCTAAAACTTAAGACATTAAACAAACTAGAAAGAGTTGATGGAGAAGTGAATTTAAGACATTCAAATATTAAATCTTTAGGCAATCTTAAAAGAGTTGGTGGTAGATTATCCTTAAGAGATTCAAAAATTGAAAATCTAGGTTGTTTAGAATATGTTGGAGGAAATTTATTCTTACCTAAAAGATTAGAAGACATCAATCTAGATGGTATTGAAATTAAGGGAAAGGTAAGGTACTGGAATGATAAAAACCAATCTCTGACTTCAAAAATTCAAGAAGAAATAGAGTGGGATGTTTTTAATTTTTCTAACATTCATAATTTAGAATTAAAAACTAAAAAAAGAAAATTAACGGGTGAATTCTTAGTGAAAAGATGTTATAAATTATCAGAATTAAATAATTTTATAATTAAGAATATTAATGAGTTCTTTCTCTTTGTAGATAATGAATTAGAGATATTATATGATAATCATTACTCTTTTTATGAAGTACTTTTTGATGAAATAAAAACAACAAGTAGTATCAATAATGAATTTCCAAAAAATAAGACTACAAAATTTATTAATTCAAGTAAAAATACACCTCCTTTTAAAAGATATTTCAAGAAACTAAAAGACTTTAAGAAAGAATTTGAATTTAAAGGTTACACATCAAAGTATTGGCTGAGATATGATGAAAATAGACTAGGTTATTGTGAGAGTACAGGGAAAAATAAAAACTCTTTTATATTTTTCGTCGAAAACATGTTACTTCAAACTTTCTCAGTATATGTATACTCACTTCAAAATGAATTTAGAGTTTCAAGAGGGATTCCTAAAATTGGAGAGGGTTGGGTTTCAGAAACAGAATTATTTTATTTATTAAAAGAAAAGCTACCTTCTGAAAAAATAATTAATCATGGGAGACCTAAATGGTTAGGTAGACAGCATGTAGATATTTGGTTCCCAAAACATAAAATTGGAATTGAATATCAAGGATTACAACACGACAGACCAGTTGATTTTTTTGGTGGTGAAGAAGGATTCTTAGAAGGTCAAAAAAGAGATTTAAAAAAGAAAAAGTTATTTAAAGAAAATAATTCTATTTTAATTGAAGTTAGAAAAGGTTATGAATTAGATGATATTGTAAGTCAAATAAAAAAATATTTAAAATAAGTAGCGATATTCACCGTATGATTTGTGCCATCAACATGGATTTGAAAATAAAAATAGACTCTTTACAAAAAATAAGGAATGGTAGAGATGTTTGAGTAACTAATGATATCCTAATTCAAATTATGAGTAGATATACTTTAGATACTAAGAAAATTGCTAAGATTGAATCCTATATAGCTAAGAAGGAACTACAGAACGAGAAAGGCTTAGATAAGTATATAGAAATGATATTAACTGAGAAAGCTGAAAAAAAAAGTAATTTAGCATTATGAAAAATCTACTACTTTTATTACTTTGCTTGCCTATGATTGGATTTGGGCAATGCATCTCAGGAGATTGTCAGAATGGTTTTGGTACTTATTTATTTAACTCTCTATACTACGGAGATAAATATGTAGGAGAATGGAAAAATAATAAAATGCACGGAACAGGTACATATTATTTTTCATTTGATGAAGCTTCAAGAGTTTTTATAGACTCACTTGAGGAATGTCCAGATAGAACAGACACTTTAATTTCATTCTCTGGGGAATTTGACTCTGGATTTCCAAAAGAAGGTCTTCTAACTCATAGGCCTAATTGGTATAAAAATTGTTATTTTAGAATAGATACATTTCGCATATCTGATGGTGATTTGTATGATCTTTGTTCTGATTGTGAGGTTCCGGACTCCTTATATATGGAAGACTACTACGCTATAATACCAAAACGTCACACTTTAGAAAAACTTCTACCCTATAATCAGAAGGATAGATCAGGTTCTGTATACAAAGGAGTTATTTTAGATACAGTGGTTAATGCTAGAAGAAAAAGAGTTTTATCAGGAATGTGTTCAGCGTATTCTATTGCTACATGCAGAACCATTTTATATGCTCGAGACAATGATTTGAAAGGGGTTGACAATATATCTTTTGAAAGTTTTTCTCCATATTATACTTTTCTAAGCGTTAAAAGTGGTACTAATGACACTATTATGTCTGGAATGGGTCAACAAAATAAAGAGATTAATCAATTTGGATTTATAAAGAGAAAAGATTTTGAATTTCCAAATTATTACCCTTTTACAGTTCATCATATATCCTCATTCCCTAAGAATATAGTAGATTATAAAAAAGAAGCTATAAAATATAGATTTGTAAGTGATCATTGGCAATCTGGTTTTGAATCGATAGGCACTGGTATTGATTTAAACAAAAAAACAGCTTTTGATTATAAATTTGACAACAATAATATTTATTGGATGAAGCGTTATTTATCCGAAAATAATCCAGCTGAAGTTGGATTTTTTCCATGGCCAGCTTCTATGGGTAGTGATTTTAAAGGAGACTATTGGGATAGTTCACTTAAGGTTATTTGTAATGAAGCACGTAATTATAATAGTGAAAAAAGATGTTCTGTTATGACTAATAATCCTCAAGGATTTTGTGACAATCATGTTCGAAGAAATAATTCTGATGGTGAAGGAAAGTACTGGTGGGAATTTTCTCCACATTCAGTTGTTCTTATTGGTTATGATGACGAGAAATATGGTGGATCTTTCTTGATTTTAAATAGTTGGGGAGATGGTTGGGGAGACAATGGTAAGGTATGGATTCCATATGATGATATACTGAAAGCAGAAGAAAGATATGGTTTTCACATTGAGGTATCATTTTGTTTTAAAGATACATTATTTAGCTGGAATCCAGAAAGAAAAGACATGTATATATCCCAGTCTTTTGGAGTTAATAATTTAAATGATATTAAGGATAATGTTTTGAATCCAGATAAAATAAAAACTATATCAAATGATGATGATTTTGATTATAATTGGATGGTTAGGTATAGAATAGTAAATCATTTAGGAACTTATTCTGGAGAAAAGAAAAATAATTTACGACAGGGTATTGGAAATTTCTCAAGTGAAAACTTGTTTACATATAAAGGAGAATGGTTTGAAGATCTTCCAAATGGAAGAGGTTTATTGCTTGTATCCAATAAAACAAATGAAGGTGTTTTTGACGGAAAATTTAAAGATGGTAATTTCTTTAATGGGTTGTTAAAATTTTCATATTCGGACGGCAACACAAAGTTTGAAGGAAGATATAAAGATGGTGAAGAATATGGTATTTGGAAACATTACCATCAAAATGGTAAATTAAGCCATGAAGGAAGGTATAAAGATGGAAAAGAATATGGTGTTTGGAAATACTATTACGAGAATGGTAATTTAAGAGTAGAAAAAAACTATAAAAATGGATTAATGAATGGTGTATTTAAAGGTTATTATGAAGATGGTAATTTAAGAATAGAAAGAAGTTATGCAAGTGGAAAAGAGCATGGTATTTGGAAATACTACAAACATGATGGGACATTAGATTTTAAAATACAGGTTGAGAATTAAAGTAATTTTTTAAAATAACTCATTACTCATAAAATCCAATTAATTTCTTAAGTTTGTTTTAGTAGATTGGTTAGTGGTGCAAAAAGTGGTGCAAATTTTATTTTAAAAGCTTCCTGTAATCTAGTGAAATAAGTGTTGGTTGTAATCCTGCTACCCCGACTTAATAAATAAAAGCCCACTTGATGTAGTGGGTTTATTTTATGTGGACCTAAGAGTATTTATTTCGAATTATTATTTTATCTTTGATTGTTGGATTTAAGAAATCAATTATTAATAAATAAAATTTATACGATTATGGAAAAAACGAAAGATAGTGTTGAAATGCTTGCTAATAGAAAATTCCAGCATAAAAGTTTTGTAGGTGCTAAAACGACTTGGGAATTTAATGCAGACGGTAGCAAGGTCAATATAAAAGCGGGTTGGTTAGGAATCAATACAGTTAACTCCACTATTAGTGTTGAAAGCCTGGGAGATGGAAAGTTTGTAGGTAAAGGGTTTATTTCACAGAAATTTACAATTGAAGGTAATCGAATTAAAAGTGGTCCTGCAATCTTAGATGAAATTTAATATTTTTAAAAATAAGACAATACTCTGAAAAACAAATTATTTTTTTAAGTTTAGTTTAGTAGATTGGTTAGCGGTGCAAAAAGCGGAGCAATTTTTAGTTTGAAAGCTTGCATTAATCATGTAAATAGGGTGTAGGTTGTAATCCTGCTACCCCGACTTTTAAAAATCTAAATATTTTATTTATGTTTGTTAAACTTTGAAATATAAAATTGAATGCCATGAAAAATCTAACAAAAAAACATAAAGTAGCATTAATTATAGGTGTTCTTGCTTTTCTGGCAAATTTATTAACTGGTCATTGGCTTACAATTGAAGCGGGTCTTTGTTTATTGGCGCTAATATTGATTTATACTGATAAAGTAAAGCTATCTAGAATAACTTATGGCGTTGCATTAATAATTTACGCATATAGTTTGCGGTGGTTTATAGCCTACCCAGGAGATATTCTTCATTATCCCAGTCTTTTTTTGCCGTTTATTACTATTGTAATAGCCCTTATTTACACAAAGAAGATAAATACAGGACTTGAGAATCAAAATAATACATTATCAAATAATTATTCCATCTTAAAGACTTTTCAATGGCTAGTTGGAATACTAACAATCGTATCTATCATTATTTTTATTGTATTTATGGTAGAGCATGGAGATAAGTTACCAGAAGAACAATTATTCTACACCATTGTATTATTTGCTTTACAAGTATTTTTATCAATCTGTGTAATATTAATAGTTAAATTCTTATTTGACCTTGATCGCTATAAATCAAATTATACTATTACCGATAAAGGAAAGTCACAATATCACGATTTGTAATACAATTAGATGTGTTCGTTAATAATAATAGTTTAAGTTATTTTTTAAAATAACTGATTACTCAGAAAATCAAATTAATTTCTTAAGTTTGTTTTAGTAGATTGGTTAGCGGTGCAAAAAGTGGTGCAAATTTTAGTTTAAAAGCTTACTGTAATCTAGTGAAAAGGGTAGAAGTTATAATCCTGCTACCCCGA